>Ga0180435_10006284_pt1 | contig 11380 bp, 11 predicted proteins | sample SS_ome_3_FD_132467 | JGI IMG/M metagenome (GOLD analysis project Ga0180435, IMG submission 132467) | Hypersaline lake sediment archaeal communities from the Salton Sea, California, USA - SS_3_S_1 metaG | ecosystem: Environmental > Aquatic > Non-marine Saline and Alkaline > Hypersaline >...
GGACGTTGAAAAGGCATGCAAATTCGCTCACAGGATTCTGTTGAAAAAGGGTGCCCTCGACGCCGTCGAAGCGGCGATTTGCATGATGGAATCCTCAGAGTTTTTGAATGCAGGCCGGGGAAGCTACCTGCAGCTAGATGGGATCGTCCGGATGGATGCGGCAATCATGACGGGCGATCTCCGTGCCGGCAGTGTCATCAACATCGAAGACGTGGAGCATCCCATTTCAGTTGCCAGACGGGTCATGGAATCAACCCAGCACGTGATCCTTTCCGGTCGGTTGGCCACAGAGTTTGCGCGAACGGAAGGTTTTCCTCGATATGATCCCCGAACCCGCACCAAGATGAATCTTTGGATGGACATTATGGACGAATTCCGAGCCCGAGCGAGTGATGAGAAGATTTTCCACGTGGATCGTCACTTGGAATCTCCCAAGCGACACTACGGCACGGTAGGATGTGTCTGTATAGATGCCAAGGGCAACCTTGCTGCGGGAACTTCGTCGGGTGGGCGTAGACTGAATGCTCCCGGCCGAGTAGGGGATTCCGCCGTCATCGGGGCGGGAACATATTGCTGTGCCCATGGAGGCGTGTCATGTACGGGCGTGGGAGAAAAGATTCTGGTTCTATCGTTGGCCAAGACTATTACAGACTATCTTCAATACGAGAAACTTGCGAATGCTTCCGATGCAGCCGCACATGGAATTGAACAGCTGAATACCATCGACGCCAAGGGTGGAGTGATATTCATCGACAGAAAGGGAAATATAAGCCATGCTTTCAACACGGAGTGCATGACGATGTACTACATCGATTAACCTGGTTGGGATAATTTTGGATATACTGTTGACCGCATCTTCGGCGGTTTGTGTGAATATACTGGAACGCCTAATATAGAGGGAAATACGCGAAGTCAATGCGTGAGAAAGTAACGAAACGTTCCGACAGAAACTACAATTTAAAAAAGCTGAGACCAGACGTGAGAGAAGCAGATCCTCCAAGTTCACCCCAGAGTTGCATAAAAGATATGGCAAGATATCTTCAATACAAGTGCCGGCCTAGGTTTGCGGTTCCTATTAACGATTTCCTGGATCCAAGGGTCGGTGGCATCCAGCGAAGCATAGAAAAGCCGCCATATCTTTTACCCTCGGGAAAGCCGATGATACCGCATCTGCTGTGTTGTCAAGGGATCGGCATAGTACACTATTGCCTCACCCTGAGCTAGTCGAAGGGACGCCTTGTCGTAGCAAAGCGGAGATCCCGCCGCCGGGGCATCTGCGGCATCCTCGACTTTTGCCACGATGGGGTTCATGAAGAACTCTAAGCAAAGGATTTAAAAGCTCATGGAATTTTCGCATTTGTTCATGGGTCGCCATGATTGTCATCCTCTTTTGATTGATTATGTGACATTACAATTGTATAGCCATTTTGTTTCACCCGGGTATATCTAATCCGCCTTTGCGATATTGACTTCCATGGGGGCAAGCTGAATTGTTTCAAAGGGCATGTCGACATCCCCTTGATTGAAGCAATTAAATACCTTTTCTCTGAGTTCGTAGTGCTTTTCAACGTGTTGCCGTTCATTTTCGAGCCATACCTGGAGTTCAAGGCCGATGTTGTAGTCGTTTAATTCGGCTACCACCACCCGAGGTGAGGGATTCGTCAAATAGGCCGGGTCCTCTTTAACCAACTCCAACAAAAGCCTTCGAGCCTTTTCTGTGTCTTCATTCACGCTTATGGTAACGGACACATCGAGTCTTAGGTTCGGAAAGTTTGTGTAAGAAGCTACCGTTTTATTAATGATTTCGGTATTGGGAACCGCAAGCATCTTTCCATCCTTTGTAACCACTCTGGTAGAACGTAGCGTAATCCTTTCAACTTTGCCGTAATTGCCTTCTATTTCTACCAGGTCACCAATCACGAAAGGTCTGTCCAAAAAAATGAGAATTCCCGAGATCAAGTTGGAGAGGGCATCCCGGGCAGCAAAACCAATTGTGAGACCCGCGATACCAAGAGAGGCAATAATGGCCGATGTCTTAATGCCGGCTGCATCAAGTCCCTTCACCATTCCGAGGATAATTAAACTGTATTTCAAAAGCGTTTCAACAAAAGAGATAGTGGTTTCGTCTAATTTCCAACCCCGCAGAGCAGGCCGTAAAAAAAGACGAAGTCCTTGCCATAAGAAATAGAAGGCAAAAAAGACGATGGTGCCAAGAATTAACCGGGCAAGCCCGTGGGCAACTTCTTCTCCAATGCGTATCGGATCAAAAAGGGCTACCAATTGTTGCAACATACTATCAAGAAAGCTTCTCATCAGAAATTCTCCGCCAAAATAGTATTAAAAAACTCTTTGCAGTTTGTTACATCCTTTCATTACAGCCACCGCTTTCTTTTGAAGAAAAGCAGCATGAGAAGCCCAATAACAATCAGGACTCCCCAGAAAATGAAATAGCTATACTTAAAGTGGAGCTCCGGAAAATACTCAAAATTGGTACCATAAATACCGGCAATAAATGTAAGGGGAATGAATATAGCGGCAAAAATGGTTAACACTTTCATAATATCGTTCATTTTATTGCTCAACGCTGAGTTATACAAACTCAACTGATCGGACAGCATCTCCCTGTACGTATCAACGGCCTCTACAGCCTGGGTAATCAGATCCTGGAGGTCTTTTAAGAAGGGAACTGTCTGATCAGCGATAAGTTCAGACTCCGATTTTAAAAGTTGGGTTACGGCGTCTCGGACTGGCCTGACAGTCTTCCTTAGAAAATTCATTTCCCGTTTAAGTGTATTAATCTTTTCCATTACAGAAGGTTCCGGATTGGCCAAAACCTCTTCTTCGAGGTTTTCAATTTGCTCCCCCAACTTTTCGATAATGAAAATATAGTTATCAATTACCGTATCCAATAAAGCATAGGCAAGATAGTCAGCTCCTGCTCCTCTCACCCGGCCTTTACGATTTCTTATCCTTGCCCTCACCGGGTCAAACACGTCCCCGGGTTGTTCCTGAATAGTTAGAAGAAATGTGTCCCCCAAAACCATGCTCAGCTGTTCTGAAACTATCATCTGGCTATCTTTGTCATAGCGCAGCATTTTCACGACAACGAAAAGGCAATTGTCGAACTCTTCAAACTTCGGTCTTTGGCCGGTGTTTAATATATCTTCCAACAAAAGTGGGTGTATCTGAAAAATACTCCCAGCATTGCGAATCACTTCAGTGTCGTGCAAGCCATCTATATTTATCCAGGTGACCGTTTCAGTGTGTTTAAATTCAGCCGCCGCGGCAATGTCCTCACGGTCATCTTCTCTTAGTTCGTTTTTATCGTAATCGATAATGCGTATCCGAATCTTTTCGACTTTCTTTTTGCCGATAAAAACCAAGCTGCCTGGCGGAAGTCCTTTGCTTTGTTCGCGCTTTTTAAAAAAACGGGCCATAGGATTACCTCTTCTTTACGAATGCCTTTGCCTGCAAATAATGGAGATAATAGTATTAACTGCACCCACTAATTGTACGGCCCAGGCAACCACGTTGGATGACAACACTTCTATCCCGCTAATGCGGAACTAGCCCCGAATAACCAGGTAGATCATATAGGCCGCATAAACAAATAACAGAAGAGCACCTTCCCACCTGTCCAGCGCTCCTTTTTTCCCCGTGAACATGGTCGCAAATAAGATTACGCTCGCCAGGACAACCATCCCAATGTCCAGGTTGCTAATGACCAGAAACGGCAAGGGCTTTATCGTTGCGCTTATTCCCAATACAAAGAAGATATTAAAGATATTCGAGCCGACCACATTTCCCACGGCGATTTCTACATTCTTTTTGTAAGCAGCCATGGCCGACGTAGCCAATTCCGGCAGCGATGTACCGACCGCTACGATGGTCAATCCCACAAGGGATTGGCTCATACCAAATTTCGATGCTACAACGACAGCCCCGTTCACAATCCACTGCCCACCCAGGGCTAAGGCGATGAGTCCGCCGAGAATCAGCAAGACCGATTTAAAGATCGCGTGTTCTTTAGCGGGTATAACTGTGTCCATTCCCTGGATCTTAGTGGCAATGCCAGCAGAATAATATATGAATACGGCGAAAAAGGAGAGCAACACCAACCCGTCAGCGCGCGAAATTTCTGAAAAATCCCTGTCATCCAAAAGATGGTCGTTGGCGACAACGGCCAGCACCAATACGGCCAACAGGCTCAATGGAATCTCTTTCCATACAGTGCCATGACCGATTGTGAGCGGATAAACTAATGACGATATTCCCAGTATAAGAAAGATATTTGAGATATTGCTCCCCAGAACGTTGCCGATGGCGATAGCGGTATTGCCTTTGACACTGGCGGTAATATTTACGAAGAGTTCAGGCGTTGACGTTCCGAAAGCCACCACTGTGAGTCCGATGACCAAATCGGATACGTTGAACCGTCTGGCAACGGATGATGCACCTTCCACCAGGAAATCTGCACCCTTGATGAGTACAACAAACCCTAAAACCAGCAGAACATAAGGTAGGAAGCTAGTCACGATGAACACTCTGATACAGGAAGCCGCCGAGGGGTAGAGATTCGGAAAGCGCAATCCGAAGGCGACCAGGTTCGGGTCTTAAACCATACTGAAAAGCTCAGAATCCCAAACAACTATTCCGTCTTCATTAAGAGACAAAACTCCGCCAACCTGGCTCTTCCATCATGGGCTGGAAGAACATGATGTAAGGTCCCCTCATCAAGTGAGTCATAACACCCTCATCATGAATCTTTCGGATGTTATGGTTGACAAGAACCTTTGCAAAACCAAGTTGGGCCAACTCCACGGCGTCCCATTCCGTATGAATCAAATACTCCGGTGGACTGGGCATGGCCTCGGGCGTTTTAAACAAGGGAGATGGCCTTTCCGGAGGATTGGCTCCCAATGTTTGAAGAGCTTGTGCCATGGACCTGGGATCCAGCATAAAGCTTCCCAGGGCGCAAACCCCTATTTGTTTGAGGATCATATACCCCAGAAAACCGGTAGAATCCGACAGGGCCTTCATGGTCGCCGTGGCTCCTTTTTCAAAAGCCTCTTCTCGGCCTGGCTGAACGGTATGCTCTGCGATCGCCACGCAACGCCTAGGAGTCGCAAAACGAATCCATTCCTTTTGCGATTGCATGTCTTTGGCGAGATCCGTTATCTGACCCATGGAACGTATAGGGGGCATTTTTGCATCAACAACTTTGTAAACCGGCTCCCAGGGCCCTTCAATCACCATGGAAAGACAACTTCCGCAAAGCTCAAAAATGCGGTCGAATTGCCTTTCGTGGAAATCATCATGATCCTGCCACCGTTTCCACATGGTGTACTGGTAGTTCCTGATGGGGTTCAGGTCCTTTTCCATGTGCACCTTGCCACCTCCATAGCGCCCTGCCAGCGGAAGCATACCGGTCTGGATGTTGGCCTGGAAACCCACAAAACCGGGATGCGTGGCTGTTGTAATGCAAACTCGCGGACCCACCTTTTTCATCAAACGAAAACTATCTTCGTTGTTAGTGACCTTGGACATATTCAGCGCAAGATAGATGGGGCTGCCCAGGTCTTTCTCCTTTGCCTCGACAGTGGTTACAGGAATTTTCAATGCTGCACTTCCGGCAGCAAGGGCTGTCAACTGCATGAATTGGCGGCGATTCATACCTCGCTTTGTTCCACCCATGTTGCCCTCCTTTTCGTTTGACTATAATGTTGACGATTCAAACGGCCGCAGGCATCTTGTTCTTTTCAAACATCGTCGGACAATTGCCAGGATCAGCCATTAAGCCTCGTTGCGGTTTCCATATTCAATCCGCTTTTTATCCAGGACATTGACCTACCGGAACCGCAAACAAGACTCAAGGCTCCAAGACCTTGATATAACGCTAATTCAGTACCTGAGGGATTAACCCTGTTGATCGTCATGAGGTAATTTGTTCTTTCGACAGTCGCATGCTTAGCGGCCTTTTTTCATCATTTGCCAAAAAGAGTGTTCGACTCGGGAAGGCGAATACGAGGCCTTCGTCTTCAAATTTTTTAAATATCTTAAGGTTAATTTCCTGTTGGACATTGGCGTAAGTATTAAAGTCAGGCAATAAAACATAATAAACCGTTTCCAGGTTAAGCGAAAAATCACCGTAGCTCAAGAAATGAGACCGATCGAAGCGTGTGTGTTCGACCGCCTCTACGATTTCTTTAATCATAGAAGGAGCCTTCTTGAGTTTTTCATATGTCGTGCTGTATTCAATGCCAACAGTAAAAACTACTCGGCGTTCTCGCATTCGCTTATAATTTCGAATACGACTCGAGAGAAGATCGGCGTTTGAAACAACAAGTTGCTCACCGCTTAGACTCGTCAATCTAGTGGTCTTTAAGCCGATATTTTCAACAGTCCCGAGCATGTCGCCCACGATAACGAAATCACCCACCTTAAACGGCTTGTCCAGGAGAATTGAAAGAGATGCAAACAAGTCAGCAAGAATGCTCTGGGCTGCCATGGCAATGGCAATGCCGCCAACCCCAAGGCCGGCAACAAGCGTTGTGATGTTAAACCCTAGGTTGTCAAGAACTAACAAAACAATGAATGACCAAACAATAACTCGGGCAATCAGCGTGGCCACGGCTATTCCGGAGGGAACTTCGTCTTTGTCTGTGCTCCGAATAACATAGTCTGATACGAGCTGTGTGACCAGAAAAGCCGCCCACATACCAACCTGGAGACCTGCCAGAATTACAACAAGATAGTAAAGGAAGGTCGGAAACGCCCCTGGTAAAGACAGGGTCCTGCTTCCTATATATAAAGATATGACAAAAAGGACGGAGAGTTTTGTTCGGAGGAACATCTCACAGACGATTCTGCCTAATTCCCCAGGCAACTTCCCTTCCAAGGATTTAAATGTACGACACAGAATTTTGGTCACTATGTTCAAAATGAACGTTCCCACAACGACAACGAGTATGGCGATCAACCACTGTTTAAGTGAGTTGTTGAGTATATTTACTTCAAGCAGCGCCATCGATGCCTCCTTTCAATTATAAGAGAGTGTTTCGCTAAGAATAGGATGTGTTTTTAAAAGCCCCGAGGCTTGAAAATCTGTAAAGATGAAACGAAAAAGAGTTACCTTATCGCCTGCTGCCAAGCTACAATTCATTTATCCAAGTCTGCTTCGGCGGCGTTGGCCAGAACGACTCACGCCCCTTTTGCAGAAAGTCCCTGTAATTTTCGTACAGTGGTTTTTCCACATATATTAAACGCACCCGACGTCGACTTAATTTTTGTAGTTCTACATACGTATTTCCACCCTGCCAAAGGGCAAATGGGTAAGGTGAATAGGCACCTTTTTCCACGAGCTTTTTCTTTACTAGCTCATATTTGCTGTCTAGTTCATCCATGACGTCTTCGAACATCCTGGGCTGCAGATGGACCATTACAGCATCCAAGATTGATTCGCCGCTGAAAAACAGTAGAATCCCTTTGGCCCCGTCTAACCCTTTTGGCACAACATAAAGAAAGGTGGTTTTTCCTTTTTGAGGGCTTTTCTCCTTAACCAAATCCAGGCCTTTCTTGTCATACTCTCGGTACTCCCACTTTCGCGACCGGATCATATCGAGCGCCTCTTTGTACGTGGTTTTTCCAACCTCTAGGCCAAACGGCTTGGGGATTTGGGCACAATTTGACTTTACAGCCCATGCCAAACTAATGAAGATAATGGCATGCATCAAAAACGCCTTTTTCATTGTGTGCTCTCCTTTAATCTAGTCCCAAATGGTGTGTAAGAACTGAGAAAAAAGCCTTCCCAAATCTATATTTTTCGAGGCAGCAAAATGACATTCAAGTTGATCGGTGAACGCGGAAGACAAAAAGCAAATATTTCTGTATCAAAAAATGGGAAAATTTGCAATAGACTGCAATAGTTGTAAAAAATTGCTCAGGCATAAAACTTAGCCATTTTTTTATTATCAGGACAATCGGTGATACTTTTGGATAAACGAGACACTTAAAGTGCCTATTACAATCAAACACAGTCAGGAAAAAAAGTGCGTATTTCATTCAATGAAACGAGAAATAACATAGGCAGCTTGTTCTCAGGCAAGATCGGTCACTTGCATGATAACGGCTATAATGATGAATATTCGTGATCGAAACCAGGAAAATTACAAAATATGGATCTCATGGAATGATGGTGGCTTAAGGCACCATATAGATTACTTCGCCTATACGTACTCCGTTGTATGGCGTTTTTTCGTAGATTTCTGTCCGCAGCGGGAGTACCTGGCTATTGAGACCATCTAAGGTATCAATTATAAGGTGAAAAAGCTGCAGACTTATACATTTTATGAAACTATACGTAATGAGGCAGGATTTGCCATTACTTCGCCAAATACGCATTCTATTGGCAGTTCGTTCTTAATAGATTTCACCTCGGGGCTCGAGCGTCCCGCCGAGAAGGCCAGCTAAAACTTGAATAATAAACCGAAAAATCCTGAAATTGATGGCTTTCGGACAAGCTGGTGGGAAAAGCCTATGCGCAGGAAACCTATAGGTTCGCACCCGTTTTGATCATTGGACTGCCGAGTGGGCACTGGAAATGCAATGGGTTTGCTGCCGACCACCCCTGAGGCCTGAAATACCACCACCGACGGACTCCCGCATCTAGCCTGGCCTCCTGCAGGTCATCTTGCCCATTTGCCTCGGGTTATTACCACCTCCCAGTGTAATTCCGGTGACTCAAGGATGTCCCCTACCCTCGCCGGCGGGCCACCAAGTAACGATAGCCATACTCGATAACAGGCTGCCCTTTCTGGTTTCTGACCTTGCACCGGATCGAAGCAAACCCCCTGTCTGGCTTAGTCTTGGAGCGTTCAATGTCACACCACCATGCGTGAACAGTAAGGACATCGCCTGGCCGTACGGCATTAAACATTCTTGCCTCATGCATGCCAATGCCGCTCAGGATGGCGACATCGCCTTGCGCCTCAACAACCACCCGGGTACACGCCGACAACGTGTGAAGAGCTGATGCAACCAATCCGCCAAAAATGGATTCTTGTGCAGCTTCATCAGTAATATGGAAGGGTTGTGGATCGAATTCCTTCGCGAAATCGACTATATCCTTTCGCGTCATTTGGATGGGCTGACAATGAAGTGGTTCTCCCTGTTTCAGATCATCCAGGTATCTTTTCTTCATCCCTTCCACCTTTTGGCACTGTCGAAAGACGTCCCTTCGGTTATCAGTAGATTCACTTCCCAATGGGCTGTCTGAACATCCGGCTGGGTGGCAAACACGTAGGCTCCTCGGATTTGATACTCAATGCCCGGATATGCATCCCTTTCGACAATCTCTACCCTTTCAAAACCAGTGCTGTCCAGCCAATTGACGACATTATCAGTCATGGAAAGCATGACGTCTATGTCGATTTGTTTCCCAAGAAACGCGTCTAAATGAATAGCACCTTCACCAATGTGTAATGTAAGAAGGAACGCGCCACCCGGTTGAAGTACCCGATGTATTTCTCGGAATGCGTTGCGAACTTGCTCTTTTGTGAGGTGAACTATCGCAAGGCACGTGACAATTCCATAAACAGACTATTATCTTGTATTTCTTACATCTTAACAAGCGATGACAAAGCGGTATGGGGTTCCCTAACGGTTTTCACCATCCGCCCTGGCGAATTTCTCCTCGTGCTGAGGCAGGTCGTCGGTGATTTCATAATAGTCCCCTTTCTGCTCGACCCAGGCATGACGGACGGTTCTAAGGCCGGTGGGGGGGTCGATAGCCCCGGCAGCAATAGAGATGTTTCGCTTTCCCCGCGGGTCCCAGAACAGGCTCGAACCACATTCCTTACAAAACCCGCGGTATACGTTGGGCGTCTCATCTTGCGTCGATCGATACCACTTCAGTCCCTGTTCTCGTGTCATCACCAAATTCCCACGTTTCGTCGAGGTGTATGCACTCACATTTCCGTGGAACCGGCGGCACTTGCTACAGTGGCAGTTGATAACCGGTAGCAATTCACCATCCACCTCGAATCTCACCGCCCCGCAAAGGCACCCCCCTTGCGCTCTTGGCCGCTCTTCACCTGTTGCATTCATGGACCCTCCTTATCGGGAATTCGCCGTTCACGATGGCTATATCTCTTTTAACTGATCATCCCTTTTTCCCGCAATAAACCCATCACCATCGCAATTTGGGAACCCGCCATGGTACCACCTAAGGACCACGCCACTGAGCATGTCTCTAGAATTTCCTCTTTGGTGGCACCATTTTCTATGGCCTTTACGGTCTGGCCGAGGATACAGCCCTTGCAGCCTGCGGCAATGGCACCGCACAGCGCCATGAGTCGCTTGGTCTTGGCGTCGATGACACCCCCTTCATAGATCTTCTCATAATGCTTCCTGAAATGGTCTCCCCGATCCCCCTCTTGCCGGACAAACGCCCAGAAGTCGTCACTAATCAATTCGTATGTTTCTGTGTATGACATCTAGCCTCCTTTCGGACATTCTATGAATGCCAGATTCCCTTTGACCTCGCAAGTAATGGTGACTGCCACCTCATCAAATGCCTTCGTGACATCACTTAGGCTTCTGGAAACAAGTGCTCCGGACCCTGCCAGCATGCTCAGATACGAATCACTCCAGCGACCGCTTTCTACAAGCGTCGTTAGGGATGCACGGCCCGTATCGCTCAGCACGCGTTTGATTTCCGCTATGGCCGTCGCGATATCATTCAAGCAATGCAAGAGATTTAGGCAGATGACCGTATGAAAGCTGTTCGATCTAAATGGCAATCGCAGGGCATCGGCATGCAAGAAAAAGAACCTCCCGGCGATGTCCACCCCGCGTCTTTCCAATCGCCGCTTGCCCTTTTTCAACAACTTAAGCGACTGGTCCAGGAATACAACAGGCCCCTTCGAAGCCTTTGCATAGACATCTGCCGTAAACGCCAAAGAGCCGCATGCGAGATCCAAGATCCAGCCACCGGAAGATGATTTCAGGCAACCTTCACATAGGACCTTATAATTGCTTATGGAATATCCCCACATCAGCCAGTTGTAGAACCGATTGCACGCCACCACGTCATAGATGGTTGATGCACCGGCACTGTCATAGGCACCGGGAGACTCCCCTGTCGCATACACGGTATAGATGTCCGGCTCGATAGAGAAAAGGGCGACATGTTTAGAAATTATGTCTGCCAGTTCGGGAGGTATAGACATCACCGTGTTCCTCCTCGTGTGGAAAGGCGCCGATAGACCTTGTATATCCGTTCTATATTGCGTGTGCGATGTCCTCCCTCACGAAACAGATCTCTTTCGGTTCCACTGTAACCGACCCGTTCACAAAACCGACGAACGATATCGATTGGTGA
>Ga0180435_10006287_pt1 | contig 11379 bp, 17 predicted proteins | sample SS_ome_3_FD_132467 | JGI IMG/M metagenome (GOLD analysis project Ga0180435, IMG submission 132467) | Hypersaline lake sediment archaeal communities from the Salton Sea, California, USA - SS_3_S_1 metaG | ecosystem: Environmental > Aquatic > Non-marine Saline and Alkaline > Hypersaline >...
GCAACCGGGGCAACAAGAAGGACTGCCTCCTATGGGACAAGCTCCAATGCAACCAATGCAACAGGGTGAAATGCCGATGGGTGAAGGTGCGCCTCCGTATGACCCAATGCAAGGAGCTCCACCTCCCCAATCACCATTGAGTCCCACTGACTTGGCTATTGGAGAGGCTATCGATGGACTGCAGCAGCAAAATCAAATGGCGCTTCAAGAAAACCAGGCTCAGATGCAGCAACTCCAACAAAAGATGGAAATGGAGATGCAACAAAATGAGCAGCTGGTAGGTGTCCTTCAAGGGATACAACAACGGTCTAACGAACTTTCACAAGCTTCGGGTGGACAGATACCAGCAGGTGCTGAAGAGTCTCCTGCAGTAGCTGCACAGATGATTGCACCTACCCCTCCAATGCCGCCAGAGCCTCCTCCGATGCCGATGATGGACCAGGAAGGTTTATCCCCGGAATTGATTGCTCAACAAATCAATCCGGAGATGGTTGACCAAGTTGAAGGTTTCCAAGACCAAGGGATGTTCGACACTGCGGCGATAGCAATGCTCGCCGCTGCGCCTGTGCTTCAGGATATTGTGTCACAATATGTTCCTAACATGGAGAAATCCGTGGATAACCTCGGACGCGTTCTCTTAACCCTTTGGATGAAAGAGAAAGAGACCAAGGAAGCCCTTGGCGACGAGGAATATATTAGCTTAGAAGATAAACTGCGAACCGTGTTTAAGAACATGGGAGAGGTAGTTTTGTCTCTAAGCCACAATGCAATGGCTGTGCAAAGCGATGCTGACAAAGCACAGATGATGATGCAGAATAGTCGTGGATGAGAAATGATGACCCAGCTAGGCTATGGAATGACGTCCGTAAAGCCCTAGACGAGAAGAAGGCTCCTACGGAACCTTTTTTGAAAGCAGTTTACGATGTAATGTTAGGTAATATCGAAAATGAGGTGATTGAAGAGACGCTGGAACTCATCCGGATACCCGAATACCGTGAACCTGTGATGGCTTATTTTTTGAGTGGGGCAACGATTGAAGAGATGGCAAAAAACCTCAACATGAGTAAGAAAGTTTTAGAGAACTTTGAAAAGCTCATGATTGACCGAAAGGTTTTCAAGCATAAATTACATTGGAAACGTTACGCGGCCAAATATGCTGAGAGTTGTGAAACTGAAGAGGGAACATCTCTAGTTAATTCTGGAATGCTTATGGGTCCTATGGCTATAGCATTTCATTTACAGCACGGAAATGAAACTATAACTGTTTCAGATAAGGACCTCTCTGAAAAATTAGCGCAAACATCTTTCTTTAAGGGAATAGTCGCAAAGGGAACGCCTGTGACTTCAGCTGAAGCGAGAGAAGCATTGCGATGGTCACAATTACATATGAAGCAAGTGGCAGCTAAAGCCAATATTGATGATTCTGATGAACTCGAAATGAGTGCTTTGGCACAGATTGACCGCTTTGTTACTACCAAGACACCTGAGGAGATAGGTGTCAAACCAGAGGAAATTCTGCATTAAAGGGGAAGAGTATGTGGACACGAAGACAATATGAAGATGCCGCCGCGAAGATAGGTAAGCAATTTGTGGAATCTGACGGCGCAGAAAGTATCAATGACCTTTCCACTAAAGTAGCGCAAGAGGCAGGTCTCAACCCCGATGGTATCCGCACAATGGTCTGTCTCGCTAATGTAACTGCTTTTGAAGGCATCTTTGAAAAGAAAGCTAAAGAAAAAGCAGCAGACAGGATGATTGAATTTGATATAGGGGAGCCCGAGGTAGTGATTAACAACCTTTTTAAAGAGGCTCAAGACCAGCATCAAGAAAAAGTTGCTGCAGATTACAATCGTCAATTAGATTACTTCAGTGATATCCCTAAAGAGAAAGAACCGCTAGAAAAGACTGCGAGTGCTGTTCCTGGTGTTGAAATCGAAGCACCCAAAGAGCGTGAATACAGTCCACATGAAGTGAAATACGCTTTTGAGCGTGCTGCCAAGCAGATGTCGGAAGCGGCTGAACAGACTAAATTCCGCTGGCTAGACCTTCTTGAAAAAACTGCTCGGTGTCTAGTCGCACGGGACAGCTCAACAGCATACAGAACACAATTTGAGAAAAACGCTGTGAGTCTTTTAGGAGAAGAAGTTGCAGGTGAACTCCTAGTTGTTCGAAAGCTTACAAGTCCTACAAATACTCCGGCGATTCTTTTTGACGGAGAGAAGATAGCATCTGTTGTGAATAGCCATATCGCTAACGTCGTACCCGAAGAGAAGACTATAATAGATATGGTGAAAGCTGCACACGACGCGCGTTGTGAAGTTGAAAGGTATGAAGCGGGTATCCAATGGATAGCTGCTAATATTCCTGGAGGAAATTAATGGCCGGTAAGCCGCCTCTCATTATCAGACTAACCGATTTAATCGGTGATAAGGTCCCCGCTTTTCTAGCAAAGCATCCCGTCTTGACTGCTGCAGGGGCAGGTGTAGGATTAGGTGCAGCTAATTTGCGCGGTCCGGCACATAAGATGGAAGGACAACTCATGATGGAAAGAATGGGATATCCTGGAGCAAAGTATTCATCTGCTTCTCTCACTGATTTTTCTCGTAGAAAGACACGACTTGCAGCAAAGTTGGCATTTACAAAGCATGCTGACGTAGATATGTGGAAAGAAGTAGGCGAGGGTTTTGGAGGTGGTGCAGGAAAGGGTGTAGCTGCTGAAGGGCTCGGTGCTATTAGAAGACTGATTGGAGCGACAGCGCAAGCTATTAGAGATAAAGCGGTCAGCGAGCCTCAACGAAAAACTATAGTAAACCAAATTGTTCAGCAAGACCCTGTGGTGCGTGGATATGAAGAGCAACAGCCTGGGATGACGCAACAAGCATTTCAGACTATGTCGCGTTTTGCTCCGGAGCTAAGTACTGACCCCAATGTTGTCCAAGCATTTCTCCGTAATGCAGCTATGACGGGCGGTGTTATGGACTACGCAACAATAAAAGGCCTCGCGGACGCCGAAACTGCAATACAAAAGGCGCAGAACGAAGGCGCTTGGTTGCGGGGAGGATTTTAAAATGGACCAGGAAGAACTGAAAATTATCGATGAGTATCTCCCGACTTCTGTTAAAGAAGCGGTCGCCAGCCACCAAACTGACAAACTAGTCATGCAAATGACCGGTCTGCCGGATGTCTCTCTCGAAAAAATGGCCGCATATTTTGGGGGTCGTATGGCTGCACATCGTCTTAAATGGCGTCCAGTATTTGAGGGATTGAACGCACTCAAAAACTTGTAGGAGATTCCCATGCGAAGTTTTGCTTCAGAAGTCTCTCAGCTTGTTCACTCCTTCGGAGCGATGGAAGACCTAGCTGAAAAAATTGCGTCGGTAGATGACAGCCAAAAAGCGCAGCTAAGTGTGGCTGAAGGGTCGAGCGCTCTTTACGATGTAATTCGTAAAGAAGCTGAAGGCAGAGTAAACAGTGATATCCCGGGACATTTAAAGATGGCTGCATGTGCAAATGCGATGTCTCGTGCTTTAGGGCGGGGAGCGTTATCCTCAGACACTAATCTCAAAATAGCTGCGGTAGCTGCGGTAGACGAAGCGCTTACTACGTTGATGCGAGAAGAATCTCTCCGTGCTAAATATGCAGAAATGCGGGCATACGGTCGTGAATACATGATGGAAATCCTGCGTGGAGTAATCTAGTGTTAAAAATTACGCACCTTGAACCTCATTTTCCTACGGGAGAATCAACTATTCAGCCGGTGGTGCTATGGGCTAATGGTAAGCCCTGTTACGAAGGGATTACGAAGCACGCCAGTGTCGGTTCAGATTATTTTAAATCGATAGTTCCTGTTCCGGGCCATTCGATTGTTTATATGTTGGCGATGGGCGCTTGGGAGAGATACGGAGAAAATCGTAATGGTGATAGTTTTCCAGAATTTCCGTATAAAGAACATGAGAATCCCCCGTGGATAGCTCCTGGGGATGTACTCACTCAACACTACAAAACATTTGAAACACACGCACGAAATTATCGACATCATGTAAATAAAGACCCCAAAAAAGCGGTTGGCAAAGTCATGAAGGCCTTCTGGAATCCTTTAATGCATCGAGTTGAGTTACTTGTTGACCTTGATGATGCAAAGGCCCCCGACCTTGCCAAACGTATTGCAGCAGGGGAATTTCCTCCTGTAAGCATGGGCACCCGAGTAAAATATGATGTTTGTTCTATCTGCGGAAACCGTGCTCCCACCCTAGCTCAGTACTGCAAACATCTCAAATTCCAGATGCGTGACGTTATCGATGGAATGAAAGTTTCCGCACTTAACCCGAGTCCTAAATTTTTTGATATCTCTTGGGTGTATCGTCCAGCTGACCAAACGGCTTTCATGATGAAGAAGGTTGCAGATGAAGCTTATGACGTTATTTCTGGAGCTGCTGCAGGCGAATACATAGAGAGTATGGAACAACAAAAATTAGCAGCCAAAAAAATGGCTGTTATAGATAAGATTGTCCAAGGTATTCCCGTCGATGCAAAGACTGAAGGATTCGACCCGGTCGAAATAGCTAATCTCTGCAAAATGCGGAATATGGCTTTAGAGGCCGGTAAGAATACACCGGAACTTCCGGATACGTTACTTAGAAACATTTCTAAATTTTCTTTACCAAAAATCTTTTCTTCCACTCTCGCTTCTGGCGGGATGATGCTTTCCACCCCAGAAGTTACCAAAATTGTTATCTACAAATCTTACCCAAAGATGGACGTTCCCAGGGAACTTCTGGATAAATCAGTAGTAACGCAAAGAAGCATACTCGATTTGTTCCAGGAGTTCCCGAATCTATTAGAGCAGCTCAAGAAGACTGGCTCTTTGGATATGGGTCCTGAACATGTAGAGGCAGATATCGTTGAAGCGATGAGTCCTTACATGGAAAAACGTTCAGGGATTCCCGAATATTTGAAGCGCCGTTTTGTTCCTCAAAATTGGCGACAAGAAACGCCATATACAACTCCTCTTTCTATTAGTGACCCTGTATCAGGACAGATGTATGGGACCACTCGAGGAGCTGCAATTCGTGCCCATGATGAAGTTGCCAAACGTAATCTCCTTAAAGTTCTTGGAGGTGCAGGTCTCTTAGCGGGCGCTTATAAAATGATTGGAAGTGGCCTTAGTTATACGGGTCGGGGTAAGTGGAAACCACTAGCTGCTCTTGGTTTAGGGGCATTAGGAGTTTCTCAGTGGCCTAGTATGGGGAAGCATTATATGACAGACCAAGGGGTTCCAATCCCTGTGTCCACAGAATTAGCAAAAATGTCATCCGCTTCCACATCGCTAGCACTTCCTATCTTTGGAACACTCGGATTAATGGCGGCATTATCGCACGACTATCAGTCCCGATTGAAATCTGGAATTCCTATTGGATACCAAGGACAGCCCTTATCTCGAAGGATTTTAGACCAATTAGGACGTTTTTCTCATGAACATCCTCTCATCACTGGAGCTACTGGTGTTGTGGTGGGACGACGATTAGGTAGGACATGGCCAGCGCGTATGCTGGCAGAAAAGGGACGTAGAGCATTCATCCCTGTTCAGGAGACTCTAACCTCTGCGGGGCGCAGTGCGAAAGATACTTTAAGAGGTTTAGCGGAAGGTACAAAAATTTCTTCTTACTTAGGAGGAGAACTTTCCCAAACGAATAGTACGGTTATCATGCCGGAATTAAACCTTGATAAAGTAGCAGAATGGTTAGGGTGGCTGATACTAGAGGGTTGAATTTCACTTGTGAAAGGGTAAAACGCAACCTATGATTGGTTGCGTAAACACAAACGAGGTATGACCATGGACTTAGAAGCAGTGATGAAGCAAATGGACGAGGGGCAAAAGAAGATAGCTGCTGCAGCAACGGGCGAAGTTGGTAGCGCAGCTGCGGAAGTGCCCCAGGAAGCCAATGCACTCGCACAAGCGTTGGAAAAGGCTGCGCAAGCCGTAACCCCCGAACAAAACAGCGGGGACGCTGTAGCGGGACTTCAAGCTATTGCTGAGAAGCTAGCGTCACAAGAGAAGGAAGCAGAGGTAACTCATGCACATCTCTGTGGCCAAGCGTTTGCGGATGGAGCGATTAACAAATTCGCTGCATACGACGCGGCAGCAAAAGTTGCAGCAGCACAGCAGCCTGCACAGCCTGCACAGCCCCTTCAAATGACTCCTGCTCCTACGAGTTATTATGATAAGACTGCGGCTGATGCAGACACCCAAGTGCTCATGCAAAAAGTAGCTGCACAAGAGTATCTCTCTAACCTAACAGAGAACGACATCAATAACGCCAGCCCAGAGGATTTGAATAAGCTGGCTGAATTGAACGAAGCCTCCCAGCTCACACACGATGAGTTGATGAAGGTTGCAGTCGCTCAGGGTGACGAGGACGCTCTGTATAAAATCGCCGCAGAAAAAGGCTATGCTGAGACAATGGAAAAGGCCGCTGCGGAAGCGGAGTTTACCGCAATTGCTGAAAAGGGCTACACCGAGACGATGGAAAAAGCCGCTGCAGATTACAATGCAGGTGCTGAGCAAGCACTCAGTGAAGTGCACACCATCGCAAAAGGTGAATTCCTTAAGGGTGCTGCGGAAGCTGAGATGCTCATCAACCACGCTCGGGCGCAACAATAAGCAGGACAGTAGTGATGTATTCAGCTGCAGCCAAAAACAAATACAAGGAGCTAGTTAAAGTCGCGATGATGAAGCTAGCTTCTACGTATGGTGTAATACTGCAGCAAGAGACATCTAGAGAAGAGCCCAAAAAAGGAGCAACGAATGAAGCGTCTCCCAAACGTTAAAGCGGTAGTTTCCCAGGTCTTAGACCAAGTGGATATTATCCGTCAGGACGAAGCACAGAAGACTGCTTCCGTAGAAGAACCTTCTTTTACGATTCCTGTTGCGGGGAGTATGCACAAATTGGCTGCGGCACTACGGAACTGTAATACTGACCGCGTAACTTATGCTGAAGTGCATGAGTTTGCTGAACAGCTTCTGGAGTAATCATGAGTAATACGCCAACACATAATACCGTGCTTGCTCAGGGCTTACGGCTGCTTGCGGGTTCTTTACGCAAAGAAGCAGCCCATGTTCGACGAAAAAAAGCTGTGAAATGTGCGCACGTTCTCACAGCGGCTAAGGGGTTATCCCAATTACGTCGAATTCTGAGAGGAGAACTCTAATGGCTACTGAAAAACTCATGGAACTCGTAGCTGACGTTCTGGAAAAGAATGCAGAGTACTATGAAAGCTTAGAATCAGAGCGTGTGACGAAAGAGAAAGAAGCTCAACACACAAAGGCTTCTACTCTGGCAGCACGTATATCTGAAACAGTCGGAGAACCTCTTGATGAGGAACTCGTAGATAAACTGTCTGCTGTGGACCCCGATATTCATGGTCTATTGGAGCGAACAGTAGGTAGTATGGAAAATGTTGACTCTCTTGGGGGAGTTGACGACAGTGAGAAGGTCGCCGGACTCGACGGATTACCCGCCGAGGACGTTCGTTTTTTATCATTTGTAAACAGCTAGGAGGGATGCAATGACACTTCTGAATTCGCAGTTCGACGTCATTAGCCGTGACCCGCACCCAAATGCGCGGGCTGGTTTGATGGTCGTACTGCCGGTGAAGAATGCTCCGTCTCCGTATGACTCACTGCCTGCCAGTGGGACACCGGTAGCCGGGGATATTCCACCGGGAATGTGCATCGCAATGGACTCAGCTGGTGAAGCGATTCCTGCAGACCAGGATTCCATTACACCACCTGTTATTTTGTTCATTACGGTGGACGGGGACATGGACTACGACGGCGCTTTCGTGCACAAAATTACGTGCATTCAAGGCGGTGGGGAGTTCCAACTTGACACCAACAATTTCAAGACGGATACCTACAGCCCAGGCGACGTCCTGACTGCTGATGACGGCACCACCGGTACAGCCGGTCGCTGGCGTAAAGCAACAGCAGGCGAAGCAATGTATGCCATCGTTGGTCCTGATGGCGCGGACACAGTAAAAGGTACACTGAATATACTCATCCCACAGGGATGGGCTCCAGTGCATCCATAAGGAAGGAGGACGAGAATGTCTTATATGGTACAAACGCCTGAAACCTCGGCTTCCTTCGTGAATTCCAATTTTGTTCGCAAATTGGATGAAGGACGCGTCAAAGAGGCAGCAGAGGAAAGCTCGGCTTTCATCCGCGAAAAACTTCGCCAAGAAGCGGCTGTCCGTGAACTCATAGTTCCGGAGGGCATCACGGAAGAAGAGATTGACCGAGATGAACACACCGACCAACCGAAAAAGATTATCGATAAGGAACCGGATTCGGTAGCGACCTTTGTCCAGTTCCAAGGTACCGGTCGTCGGACATGGTTCCGTGGTAAACGATATGCGATTTACTTCGGTAAGATTGAGTCTCAACGCTTCACCAAGTCAAAGTTTGAGCTCATGACTTACACCTCTGACATCCGTAAAATCCTCTCGGATAACTCCGTGAAGGACATGGCGGACCAAGAGGACCAGAAGTTTATCGACCTCGTAGACGCCATCATCAACCTCAACCCCGCGCAGCAGTCAGGCGGTCCGTTCCAGAGTGGAACATTCAAGCAAGCCATGCAGGCTATGCTTAACCGTCAGATTCCTGTCGGTAAAATGTTGATGACCAAGTCCCAGTATCTTAATGCTTTGGACCTCCCAGCCACTACGGTTGGTGACGACATCGCAAAGAGGCACTTCGACGAGGGTATCGAAGCTTCTCAGAAGCTTTGGGGTATTCCAGTGGTGACCACTATTAAGAGTGGTATTTACGACCCAACCAAAGCATGGGTTTTTGCGCCACAAGCCCCGAATAACTTCCTCGGTAATTACTACCTGCTACAGGATGCTACTCTGTACATCCGGCAGGAAGCCGATATCATTGAGTTCTGGAGCTATGAGGCTCTAGGTCTCGGTATTGGTAACAGATTGTCGATTCAGCAAATTCAGTTCGTCTAGGACTAATTTGCAAGGAGCATGAGCCATGAAGATGGTCGAGTTGAAGAATGTGGGGAATGTACGAATTTCCATTCGCCAGGTAAGAGGGTTCGCTCTCGACCCCGGTGAGTCTAAGAAGGTACCTCCGGCAACAGCTGCGCATCCCGCTGTAAAGCGTTTTGTAGGACGCGGTCTGGAGCTGGTGGAGGCCTCGAAGGAGGAGCCCAAAGCCCCCGCACCGCCTTCTTCTGTGAAAAAGTCTGAGCCCAAACCTGAACCTCAGAAGGCACCTGAGCCCAAGACAGAGTCTGAAAAGGATGCAGGTAAGGATGAAGATAACGACACAGAGAAGACGTCCGGAAACGACCTTCGGGAGGATTACCTCTCTGCACCGGGAGTTACCGAAGAGAATGTGGATGGACTTCTAGAGGCATTTCCTACAAAAGAGGCATTAAGCAAAGCGACAAAGGACGCTGTTGGCGACCTCGGTGTTTCCAAGTCCTATGCTAAACGCCTTATCAGCTGGGCCAAAGAATAGTTCTACTCCGAATTCGACACTCTTTACTTTCCCTTACAGTACAAATCTCCTAAAATTACCACGATATCTTTACGTCTTGGAGGTAAAGACTAGATGGCTGTTGTAATGGTAAATCATAATTACCCTGGAGATGACGACATGACCGTCGTGGATACAGAGGATGTTCCTATTGAAGGTGTAGTAGTTCGTGTATTCGAACTAACAGCATTTCAAGCAGGTGTCGTTGATACCTGGGTGGGCGAAACCCTTACGGATATTGATGGGCATTGGATAGACCCTATAGGTCTTGAAGCAGGGAACGACTGGGTGGTACACTTTGAGAAACCCACGGTCTACGGACCAGAACACAAAGAGATAACGACGTAGGAGGATACGATGTTTATTGCTGGATTCGAGGTTGCGGCATTACGCCAAAAAAGCGCCGTTGCTTTTAGTGGTGAAATTCCTAAAGATAGCGCGGGTATTCTTTACGAACCCTTCGTTATTGACCAATTACTGACGTACGTAGACTCTGATGACCATACTAAATCAGCTCTGGCAGCAGGCGGATTGTACGATTTAGGTAACGAACAAGCACTTAAAGTGTTGGAAATTCGTGCTCTCACCGCGTTAGGAAATATTTCAGCAATCGTAGGAGACAGGGCAGACGCCCAATCTATGAAACTTACTGTAGGAGGTGGTACTCCTGCTATCAATTTGACAACACTAGGGGTTGTTGCTGGAGATATTGTGACCGTAATTTCAGGAGGAGGTCCTCTAACTGAAACATATACTGTCGTCAAAGTTCTCTCTACCACTGAAATGCAAGTTGATGGATTGGTAGCAACGAGGTCTCTCGCTGCCCCCGATGTTTTCAGTATAGTGGGACGCGACGGAACAGTACGGTATACTCACACAATGGCAGCTACTAATACGTTGGACATTGACCCTCTAACTACTCATGACACACCGGTAGGGACACCCGCAGCAAGTATTCTCCAATTTGTTCCCCCTCTTATTGTTTTGCCTACTCAAGTATTAAAAGTGAGTACAGCGGGTTCACATGCGGATGGGTGGTTAGATATTTACGTTGTAAAGGCGGTCTTCCGGTAATCTTATGCCTGTCCAACTTACAAAAGATGCGTTCCCACTCGACGTAGAAGAAATTAGGATGTTCCTTCGGGACCAGCCCGACTACAACATTTTGATGGATGACATTGAGTTCGAAAATACCGACATCGAACGAGCCATGCGCTTAACTGTTGCAAAATGGAATGCGACCACACCTATTACTAATTTAACGAGTCCAGCACAGCTCAATGAATATGTCCTTTTGTGTGGGGTGTGCTGTATCCTTTTGCGGTCAGAAGGTTTACGCCAAGTCCGTAATCAGTTCGTAACACAAGACGGAAATATCTCTCAGGTAGGTCTCGACGAAAAAGAGGCTCTTTACTTAAAATGGGCTATGTATTTTTGTGAGGAGTTTGAGCGGTTGGCAAAAGAGATGAAAATCCAGCAGAACATGGAATCCCTTTTAGACGACCGATGTGGAGGAGAAAGTGGATTTGGTTCTGGGTATCGCTGGATTGGAAGGTATACGCGATGAAGTTTTCCGATAAAGAGCTATTGCGTTTAGGTCTACAGAAACTTGCTCAATCCGAGCTGGCAGCTGAACTTCCCTACGCAGCGGAACCTTCTTTGCCTGTGCAACAACAGCCCCCGGTAACAATTATTATGGCTCCTCCTCAACAGGCTCCAGCGCAATATGTTGAACCTCAAGAAAAAAAGAAAGTAATTTCCCCAGCGGTAGGTTGGACTAGAGCGCCTACGGCGTCAGAAGCTCAAGAATTGGATTCTTATTCTAA
>Ga0180435_10006288_pt1 | contig 11379 bp, 7 predicted proteins | sample SS_ome_3_FD_132467 | JGI IMG/M metagenome (GOLD analysis project Ga0180435, IMG submission 132467) | Hypersaline lake sediment archaeal communities from the Salton Sea, California, USA - SS_3_S_1 metaG | ecosystem: Environmental > Aquatic > Non-marine Saline and Alkaline > Hypersaline > Sediment...
ATCTTCCTGATCGCCTTCTTGATCTCATTCCGGATCCCACTTTTTCCTCGTGCTTTATTCCGCTCAAGCATTGCTTCAAGGTAAACGAGCTCCTCCGCGCCACCACAGATTCCCAGGGCAAGCGGAACGTCAAACGGCGCCCTGTCCTCCAGCGGTTTGATCAGCTCGATGACCTCCTGCGCAGGAAAATGCTTAGCCGCATACTCGCAAAGTCGATTCCAACCTGTGCCTTCATCGGGATTGGCAAGCTTGTCCCGTACCCAGTTATCGATTCCCTTGGCTTTAGAGCGAGAGATAGTATCGCAAATGGACGACCTAATCGAATCCTCTGGGTTACATCTATCGTAGAGCAGAGTAAGGGGAGTAGCATTGTAGACACGTTTTGTTATCGAGATCAGAGATACAAGGCTTGCCTGTACATTCAGACGCTGCAAAGTTAGTACGACCTCGACAACCGCTTCGAGCTGCTTCCCTGTCAGTTTCCGGATGGAGTCCTTGAAGTCCTGCCAACTTGCAAAGGGGAATCCTTTCTCATTCATCCCGCGAACGAACTCTTTGTAAGTTATCTCGGCAAGCTCTCTATCCAAAGCACCCATTCGTCGCAAATCAGCACCTGACAGCCAGGACTTATCTTCAATTTCTTCAAGCGCTAACCTGATGCGAAGTTCTTCTTTCTCCTCCTTGGTCTTGTCCTTCTTACTCTCCAACTCACTGATTCGCTTTTGTATAAAACTCAACGCCATCACCACCCGATGTGTATAAGCTTGAAATCGATCCCCACCTCAACGATCTCCTGTGTAAGCCTCTCGTTCAACTTTACCCCACGCTTGACATACAACCTGAATTTCATTCCATTAGATTTCGCATGGGTTATAAGATCTGTCAGCTGATCTGAATGCTTGAGCCGTCAGTCCGGATTTATTGGTTACACCGGGGCATAGTGACAAATCTGCGGATTGTGGCCACTGTCCCGGTGTAACCTTCATCATGGATTGATTCACCTCCGAGCCTCTCATGGGATGACGGGCACGCTGACACAGCACCACAGGCCGAGTCAAACTCGGCCCCTACATAATCTCATTGTTTTGGCCAGCAGTGGGGCGAACCACGTGTTCGCCGTTGTCACCGAGACATCACGGGATACTCGTGAAGCGATTGATGCATTCTTCCTCGGTTGCTGGGGCGATCACTATGGATCGCCCCTACGTTGACGGGTTTACTTTCGTAAACCCCTACGGGGATGGGCTGGTTTGCTCCAGCCCCTACGGTGCTGATCAGCAAGGTGGATGGATTCAATGAATCACAGGTGTGACAGCCTGTGCTACGGCCTGGGTGTTATCACCATGGAGCAGAGATTCACCTGCATGGCATAAACCGGGATGGGCTAGTCCGCACCAGCCCCTAGGGGGGGTTGCACGACGGTGAACAATGGGCAGGGGCGAACCACGTGTTCGCCATTGTCACCGAGACATCGCGGGATACTCGTGAAGCGATTGATGCATTCTTCCTCGGTTGCTGGGCGATCACTCTGGATCGCCCCGACGGGGACGGGCTTACTTTCGTAAGCCCCTACGGCGGCGGTGGTCGATGCGCAGTTCAAGCTTCCATCGGGGAAACCTGTACACGGGCACATTACACTAAGATAATATCATAATTATTTTTATTACTATTGACATCACTGTATACATGTGTAATATTGATATTATCAATTTTCACTTGGGGACAGTGTATGAAGAGTAATGTGTTAATCGCTTTGTTGTTCCTGGCAACGATCGTGGCCTACCAGGACGGAGCGCTGGCAGCTGAGGACACGTCATCCCGGCTCGAAACCCTGGGAATCGGCTCAGATGCCGGGTTCCCGGACGGCCTTGAGATGGAGCTGCGCAGCATTGACGCGGAGTTTGATGTAGCATACTTGGAATGCCAGGGGATCGAATCGATCGAACCCACCTACGGCAAGCTTTTCCAGGCCGCCGTCCGGCAGCGCCTGCTGGGCCGCGATATGAACATCTACCTTGTCAGCCATAACGACCCGTTGCATTCACCCGATGAGGAGACAATACTCGAACCCGCGATCTCGCTGAAGGCGGAGTCAAGGGTAGCTTCACCGATCAAAGTGCAGACAATCCCCGGCGGCCAGTACCTCGTGGTCCGGCACAGGGGTGATTATGAAAAGCTCGCGGAAACATTCAGCCAGTTCCAGGAATGGGCCAAGGCCGTCGAGCTTAGTTTCGATGACCGGCCGGTGTTCGAGCATTTCCTGACCAACCCCGACTCGACCCCCGTCAAGGATTGGCTGACAGAAATCTATTTCCCGGTTGCGACGGACTGACAATCCAACTCCTTTCACGGACGTAACGCCTTCCGGGTAACCGCTCATCGAGTAAAAAACATCGCGTTTCACAGCCTCAATGGCGAAGTCTCTCATCCGGCCATCATTTCAAGCATCGATTAAATGCGATAAAGATGCCCCGCGTGCTGATAACATTTAGTACCAGCATATTCGCAGGAAACCTGACCTGGAGCCTGGATGGTTGATGACCGCCGTAAAACCAAGGACCAACTGATCGCAGAACTGCAGGAACTGCGTCAGACAATAGTGGAACTTGGGCTAAACGAATCATCGAGCAGTGAAACCCCCGCCGGGAACAGCATCTACAAGAAAGCATTTGATGCGAGCAACCTGGCTGCCTTCGTCCACAGGGTGGAGGATGGGATGCCCGGGGCTTTCATTGACGTTAACCCCGCCGCCTGCCGCCTGCTTGGATACTCACGCGAGGAACTGATCGGCATGCGGCCCAGGGACCTCGATGCCGACACCAGCCAGGTTCCGCCCGAGTACGATGGTTTCCTGGACTCGGCCAGGGTTCCAAGAATGGAACGGAACCTGATCACCAAAGGTGGCAACCAGGTATCCGTCGTAATCGATGTCCAGCGGTTTGATTTCGCCGGCGAGCAAATGGTTATCTCGTTTATCAGTGATGTGACCGCTAAAAAGCAGGCTGAAACTGAGCTTCGCAAGGAAAAGCAATTCACCGAGAGGATCCTTGATACCGTCCCGGATACGATTTTTGTTTTCGATCCAGCCACCAAACAGCCGGTCCGTTGGAACCAGGCGATGCGGAAAGTCAGTGGCTTTACAGATGAAGAAATCAGAACGCTCAACGCCCCGGATGACTGGTATGACCCTGATGACCTGGCTGAAGCGGCCCGGGTAACCCAGAAAGTGCTGGAAACAGGCCAGGCAACGCTGGAAATGTCACTTAAGACTAAGGACGGCCGGAGTGTCCCAACCGAGTATTCCGCGGGACTGACAACCAATGAAGACGGTAGTGTTGAGTACATTATCGCTGTCGGCCGGGACATCACCGAGCGTAACCGAGAGGCCCTGGAACAGATTGCCCGGGAACAGAAACTGCGGGCAATCTACAACAATGCCCTGGCCGGTATTGTCACTACAGACATGAGCAGTCACCTGATCGACGTCAACCAGCGCTGGGCAGATATGATCGGCTACTCGGTTGCTGAACTAAAGACCATGCGGATCACTGACTTTACCCACCCCGATGATATCCAATCCAGCAAGGAGAGCATCCAAGGACTGCTCACCGGGGCTGTCAAACAGTTCTCGATGGTAAAGCGTTACATTCGAAAGGACGGCAGCGAATTCTGGGGCGAAGTCCATGTCTCCCCAATCCACGATCAGGATGGGAACATCATCAAGACGATCGCGCTGGTGATCGATATCACAGTTCGCAAGCTGATCGAGGAAGAGCTGGACCGTGAGCGGAACCTGTTCATCACCGGGCCAATCATCGTTTTCAAGTGGGCGACGACCGAAGACTGGCCGCTGGAGTACATCTCGCCAAATGTCGAAGAAGGGTTTGGCTACCACCCCACCGATTTCACAAGCGGCAGGATCAAGATCCAGGAGATAATGCATCCCGACGACATGGAGTGGGTCCTGACCGAGTTGGTCGAGTTTAGCCAGACCGACAGGGTTTACCTAGAACAGGAGTACCGCATCAGGGACAAACAGGGCAATTGGCGCTGGCTCCACGACATGACCATCGCCATCCGTGATGAAACCGGGCAGATCACGCATTTCCTCGGATATGCCTTCGATATCACGGGTCGGAAGCAGGCTGAAGAGGACCTGCGGCAGTCGCAGAGCCTATTCGTTGCAGGACCGACAGTGGTTTTCAAGTGGAATGCCAAACCCGGCTGGCCTGTTGATTTTGTTTCAAGTAACGTTACTAAGCAGTTTGGCTTCTCAGTTGAGGAGCTGACAAGCAGCGATTTCCGGTTTGTCGATCTTGTCCACCCAGCAGATCTAACCCGGGTTGCCGAGGAGGTGGCAACATCCACGCGGTTGGGCCGGGCCCACTTCGAGCAGGAGTACCGGATCCGTGATAAACAGGGAAATTGGCATTGGATCTATGACTTGACGATCCCCATCAGAGATAGTGAGGAGGAGGTCAGTCATTACCTGGGTTACCTCATCGATATCACGGAGCGCAAGCAATCTGAAGTTGCCTTACGGGAAAGTGATGAACGCTATCAATTGGTGCTTGCCAGCGCGGGCCTCGGCACTTGGGACTGGGACATCAAATCGGGTGCGATAGCCCTGAATGAACGCTGGACTGATATGCTCGGCTACGGCTTCACTGAGATTGACCATACTTTTGATACATGGAGACGGTTGATCCACCCCGACGATGAGCCAGGGGCGGTATCGCTGCTTGACCGGCACCTTGCGGGATCCACCGAAGCGTACGAGATTGAATTCCGGATGCGGCACAAATCGGGCCACTGGATCTGGGTACTCACCACCGGCAAAGTCATCGCCTGGGATGATGACGGAAACCCGACGCGGATGACCGGCACACACCTAGACATCACTGAGCGTAAAAACCTGGAGCAGCAGCTGCGCCAGACGCAGAAACTGGAGGCGATCGGCACCCTGGCCGGGGGGATCGCCCATGATTTCAATAATATCCTGCTTTCCATCCTGGGCAACGCAGAGCTGGCAGAAGACATGCTGCCCAGCTCGAACCCGGTCCATGAGCACCTGCATGAAATCAATATTGCCAGCCGCCGGGCGGCGGAACTGATCAAGCAGTTGCTGGCCTTCTCCCGGCCGACGAGCCAGACCCGCGGTCCGGTTTGCATCGAGCAGATCATCGATGAAGTGCTGGGGATTATCCGGGCGACGCTGCCTGCCAATATCCAGGTCGAACGAAAAATCGAGGCCAGTGGACTGCATACCATCGCCGATCCGACTGAACTCCACCAGGTGTTTTTAAATCTCTGCACTAACGCCGGCCAGTCGATGCTGGAGTACGGCGGGCTCCTGGAAATCACCCAGATTGAGTTCACGGTTGAACCAGGCGCAGCCGGTACCAAGGCTGACCTGCCGCCGGGAACCTATGCACGGATCGAGATCATTGACACGGGTTCCGGAATGCCCCCCGAGGTCCTGGAGCGGATCTTTGAGCCGTTCTTCACGACACGTGAGATCGGCAAGGGTTCCGGGATGGGGCTGGCGGTGGTCCATGGCCTGATCCGCTCGCTTAACGGCCGGATCGATGTCACCTCCAAGCCCAACCAGGGCTCGGTGTTTACGTTGTATTTGCCTGTCGTCGACGCACCCACTGAGCCAGCGCCGGTGGATCACCCCTCCCCTGCCCATGGTTCGGAGCATATCCTGCTGGTCGATGATGAGCCACAGTTAGTCAAGATTTTCAGCCGAATGCTTGGAAAACTCGGCTACCGGGTCACCGCCTATACGAGTAGCGCGCTGACCCTCGACGTCTTTATCAAGGATCCTCAGGACTTCGACCTGCTGCTGACCGACCAGACGATGCCGGAGATGTCCGGCGCCGAGCTGGCCCAGCATGTCACCAGGATCCGCCCGGACCTGCCTGTGGTCCTGATCACCGGTTACAGCGAGGTCATGCCTGAGGAGAGAGCTGCCGAACTGGGCGTGACCGAATATGTGATGAAGCCTGTGGATTTCAACTCACTGGGCAAGACCATCCGCAAAGTGCTGGATGGGAAATAGCCAGTTTTTCCACCAACCGTAAAAAAACCAACGAAAGATGAGTCTTAACTGGTAGATGCCGGATCCGACCAAGCAGGAGCGATTTGACCAGTTGCTCACACCGCAGGCCTACCGCCGGGCGTGGAACTTCGCGTGCCGGCTCGCCGCGACCCGGGAAGACGCCGAGGACCTCTTTCAGGAATCCCTGGCGAAAGCCTACCGCAGCCTTGACCGGCTCCGGGATCCGGGGCGGTTTTGCGCCTGGCTGATGACGATTGTCAGAAACTGCTTCCTGCATGCAAGGCGCCGCAAGCGTTTCGAGTTCGTGGATTCCTACTGGTACCGCCTTGTCAGTGATGGTGCCGTGGAGGATCCGCTGGCTGAGTCCATCGCGGAGGCACTCGCCAGGCTGCCTAAAGCCCAACACGAAATCCTGAGCCTGTTCTACCTGGACGGGTTGTCACTGGAAGAAACGGGCTGGGTGCTGGGCGTTGCGCCACAGGTGGTAGGCCAGCGACTGTTCCGAGCGCGACGAGCCTTGCGGAGGGTAATCGCAGATCCAGGCATGCTGGGGATACAGCCCCAGAGGTGCAAACAGTGAAATCTGAAAAGGAAATCTATCTGGAGCGGATCACCAACCTGGCCGGCCGGGAGGCTGGCAGAGGAGATCCTGATACCGATACCCAGGCCGCCCTCGCGGAGAACCGGGCACTCAACACCCTGGCTGCCACCGGTGAGCCACCGCCACCGCGTGACGCTACGATCGCCGCGGCGATGCGTAACTCCGACCGGGCCCTGGAGCTGGAGCGTAATACTATGGCAAATCCGATCCTCAACCTGATAAACGGCCGCCGCTGGTACTGGCAGGCCGCTTTGATAATCCTGATCGCCGCCGTTTTCTCGGCGCTGGTTTTCATGCGGCCCACGGTCCAACGCGATCCGGAGGGCCAGGTGGTCCTGACCCCGCTGCCACCGGCCTGGGCCGCTGAGCCGGGCTATCTGCTCAGCCGTAACCTGGGTGAGTTGCCGATCGAGGCCATCACGGACATTGCCGGCGAGGTCAAGGTACTGCTTTCCGAGGAACTCGACGGCACCGTATCCGACCCTGAATCCCTGGCGTATGAGATGGAAGTCATCGACGATGGCTACCGTCTGCGGCTGGCATTGCCGACGATCCCCGACGACCGCCTCAGCGCCGTCCGGTCACGGTTGACTACCCTCGTCGACGCGTACGCCCTGGCCGCCCCCGGTGAAGAACAACTGGAAAGCGTGATGTTGCTGCTTTCACCTGATGAAGTCGGCGGGGAGTCCGGGCGCTTCGAATGGCAACCGGCCAGCCGGCTGCCCGACCTGGACCGGTTCACCGAGAAGCTGCGCAGCGTGATCGAACACAGCGAGGGTGACCGCCATATCAGCATCAAGCTCGACATCGTTGATGACCAGGTCACGATGCGGATCGAGGGTGATGACGAGGTTGAAATCATCGGTCCGGTCAGCCGGCATGAAGGCCGCAGCGCCGTCATGCTGCGCGACGTCTTCGACAACGAAGCGGCGGTAGCCTGGTCGGTGGGTATCCCGGAGGGATTCCGTGAGTTCGGACCGGATGAGTTCGACTACTCGGAGTTCCAGACCGCGGACATCGATTACCGGGACGGCTCCTACAACTACAGCTACAGCTTCGCCACGGAGGTCGAGAACTCGGATTACGAGAGTGCAATCTTCGCCTACACCACCGGCACGGATGGCGGAGGAATTCCCGCGGCCTGGTCCGAGGGCACGGATGCGGCTGATTCCTGCGGTTTGACCAGCTACGCCGAGGGCGACGAGTTCGGCGGCTGGACGCAGTCCGCAGGCACGAGTAAGGCAGGAACCTCCCAATCGTCATCCAGCAGCACGGCCTCGGGCGGCGTATCGGCTTCGGCCAACGCAACGACGACCGCCTCTGGCGGCACCACGGCAACCTCTTCCGCGACCAACACAGCGGGGACCGTCACGAACTCAACCCTGGAATGCGGCGAGGACGGCGATCCCTATGTCTGCTACAGTGGATCCGAGGTTTACCGCAAGCACTACCGGATCCTCAACAAGTACATCCAGGACACCTACGACGGCGGCCCGGTGAAAATGACTGCCCGGGGGGCCGATGAGATCCTCAGAGTCGAGATTGAAGTCGATGGAGTGAAAGACGAGTTCGTCATCAAGGCCGGTGAGGATGGTGAGCTGCAGCTCATCCACTCCGAGCAATAACCGGACAACCGGCTATCCACCTTTCAGCAAAAAAAGAGCGGCGGGCTGCCACCCGCCGCTCAGGCATTAAGTTGAGGAAATATCTAATCTAGGGGCTTAAGGCCACCGGTCAGACCCCGCAGGGTCCCGTCGTCCGCCAGGTCGATCAGCAATCCGCTGGCGGCAGCATCACGGTTGGATGAACCGATCCGCTGGTATTCCTCGGCGGACGGGTCAGCCTGGGCATGGCCATCTTCATCCTGGGGTTTAGTGCTTGATTGAAACGAGTCTTCTGCATCGCCGGACTGGCTGGCACGTGGTTTGCTGACCACCTCTGTCCGACCGGCGACGATTGCCAGCTTACCGTCGACGATGGCCGTCTTATAGTCAACATCCACACCGACCACGTCCTCGCCCCGGGCCCGGGCCTCCGCGCTGAGACGCTGCACGTTCGTCTGCTCCTGGTTGGTAACCGCGCGCTGGCTGTCCGTCGCCGATGAGCTTTTGAGCACACCCCTCTCATCCATATCCAGGCGGTAACGGAGGATGGTCTGTTCCACGGCCTCTTCGCGCGTGACTTTGCCCGTGCGAACGTCCTGGATCGCTTGCAGCATGTGGCGGAACTGCTGCAGCGTACTGATCCCCTTTAAGGGGCCAATGCCGTTTATTCCGTCCATGGTGGTGACCTCCTTGCCACCATCCACGGCTCTCCCCGAACAAAGTGTACCAGCAAGTTCAGTTGGAATTCAATCAAGTCCAGTTGTCACTGATATCGGGATTATCAACTAGAGGATATACTGCAGATGTCCTGGACGCCGCTACGTAGGATATGCCGCAGGCGGGTGAACGGTTAAATCTAGTTACAAGTCGAGACTGTATTCACGAGTCATGCTATCATCGCATTAAGCTTCACCCATTGAGATTTCCTGGAGAGAGTTATGGCGGATTGCGAATGCCTGCCGACCTGTCTGTTCTTCAATGACCGGATGCAGGGCATGGACGATATGGTGGAAACTGTGAAGACCCGTCTCTGTAAGGGAGACAACGAAGCTTGCGCACGCTTCCAGGTTTACAAGGCTATCGGTCGCGAAAACGTACCGAAGGACCTCTACCCCACCCAACAGAGCCGGGTCAGGGTGATTATCAGCGAGTTCGAGCTGCAAAAGAAATAGGCCCGAACCGGTTCACCGGCCTGCCAGGCATCCCCGGCCCGACACTGATATCATATATACCAGGTGTGCAGCCCCCGCCAACCGGCTGTTGCTGCCCACGTTGCTGAATTCTGGTATCGTCATGGATAGCGCCGATTGGTGGTAGTAAGTCTTGTACAGGTAAAGGTGGAGGAAATGGGACTATTCCGTAAGCTGGCCGAAGTCGCATTCGAGTTTCCTGATGAGGAGAAGAAACAAGAGCAGGACCAGCCCGAGGGTGACGACGTAGTCGCAGCCATCGAAAAGATCCGCTTAGACCTGGAGAAAACTGGACCGACCGACTTCAGCGTCCCGGACAGCCCGGCCCCGAATACCCCCTCCGCCGCGGAAACCCAGGCACCGTCCCGGGATACCAGCGGGTTGGTTCCAGCTGCAACAAGGCACATCCCGCTGCCCCGCTGCCTAAGCATCCCCGAGGTGTATGAGCAGGCCAAGGTCCCGGAGGCGGAACTGAGCATCTACCGGGTGGAGGAAATGCTCAACGACCCGGAGATCGCCGACCTTGACCCGGCGATGCGGGCACGGATGGTGCGGATGACGCTTAAAAACCTGGGTGTCGAGCTTAACGACATCCTCAAGGACGCCGGCCATCGCGACAAAGCTATGGAAGCCTACCGGGATTTCCTGGACGAGATCATCGCCGGGATCGCCGACCAGATCAAAAACACCAATGCGGAGATCCAGCGTGAGATTGACTCATTCATTACGCGGCACCAGGAAGTGATCGACAAGAACAACGCGAAGATGAAAGTGCTCAACGACTCCCTGGCGGAGTTTATCCGCTCCAAGGAGGCCGAGGAGGAACGCCTGTTCAACATTGCGGCTCCCTTCGTCGGCCAAGGGCAAAACCCGGTGGACATCGGCAACCCGCCGCCACCTGAAGAGTAAGTAGCAAATGGCAGGAACAGGGGTGCCACCCCTCCAGGAATTAGTGTGCTGAATCGAGGTAAATGATGAGACTCAAACCGGGAGCGAAAGCGTTTCTGTTCATCGTCGTAATCATCCTGCTTGCCGCCGGCGCCTACCAGATGGGCTGGCTCAACTCGGTGATCAACGTCGTGGCCCCTGACCGCCAGCCCGGCGGTGAGGTTACCCAGGATATGTTCCCCGACGGTGTCCAGGGTGGCAGCCAGCCTGACCCGGGCGCTGACAAACCGCCAACGGCCATCCCAGATCCGCCAGTTTCAGCTGGCAACCTGGACCGGCCGATCAAGGTCGGCATCGTCCAGTACGGCGGGTTCGCCGGCGGCCTTGTCGCCAACGGCGGGATCCAGCCAAACCCGGAATCGGTGTTCGCCAAGCAGTACGGCGTTGAGGTCGAGTTCGTCCAGATCGACGACCTGGTTCAGATGGCCAACGCCTTCCGCGTCGGCGGTGATGCCGGCGGCCTGGACATGATGGCGACCACCGTCGATATGTTCGCGCTGCAGTATGACGCACTGCAGGACATCAAGCCGGCCACGATCCTCCAGACCGACTGGTCCCGGGGCGGTGACGCGATCGCCGTCGGCAGCGGGATCCACTCGGCCGCGGACCTCAAGGGCAAGTCAGTCGCCGTCGCCGAGGCGACCCCGAGCCACTTCCTACTGCTCTACGTCCTGAGCCAGTCCGGATTGAGCAACCATGACGTAAAACCCGTGTTCACCAACAGCGCGATCGAGGCCGCCGATATCTTCAAGGCCGGCAACGCCGACGCCTGTGTCTCCTGGAGCCCCTTCGTCTACTTCGCCGCGGAGGAAGTACCCGGGGCGAGCATCCTGGCCTCGACCCTGGATGCCACCAACCTGATCGGCGGCACGATGGTCGTCCGCGGTGACTTCGCCGCGAAGTACCCCGGGGCCATCACCGGTTTCCTTCAGGGCTGGTTCGATGGCGTTGACATGGCCAACGCCGATATGG
>Ga0180435_10006289_pt1 | contig 11379 bp, 8 predicted proteins | sample SS_ome_3_FD_132467 | JGI IMG/M metagenome (GOLD analysis project Ga0180435, IMG submission 132467) | Hypersaline lake sediment archaeal communities from the Salton Sea, California, USA - SS_3_S_1 metaG | ecosystem: Environmental > Aquatic > Non-marine Saline and Alkaline > Hypersaline > Sediment...
GAGCGGAATATGGCATACAGCACCTGCCAGATGCCATAGGGAATCAGCAGACGCTGAAGCCGAGACCAAACCCTCTTCCACGCCGAATCCGACCCGCCGCGAAGCATGAAAGTAGCGAACACGCCAGAGACGAACAAGAATGCAGGGACGGCGAAAGCGGTCAGCTTACTCACCACCATGAGTGAGCCAAAGAACAAAGAGTCCAACTGGTCGTAATTCGGGACCGATACGGGGCGGTACCGATCAGCCCACCAGACCATTGCTATGCGAGAGTAGTCAACGGCGTGATGGGCTACCACAGCCACGATGGCCAGGCCGTTCAGTGCGAGCAACCGATTCAACAGTGATGTAGTCCGTCTAGCCATCTAGCACCAGCGGTACGTAGAACCACACCACGTCGACTCCAGTGGCCTTAGTCGTCACGTCCCTCACCAAGTCTTGAATCCTTAACAGATCCGCCATGCCATCAGCACGCTCTGCGCTGGTCGGCGCCATCGCCATTGGTCCAACATCGCGCCCCGTCGCGTATGGATATCAACATTGCGCGTCCACCTACATCCCGGTCCGAACCCAGCATCGTCAGCGTCGCCGACGCCAGGTGCACCGGGATGTCGATGCCACCCACGATGGCCTTCCACGTGTGCGCGACGGTGTCGACCCAGATGGCGCCTGATCCGAGCCCGTGTCTTGCACGCCCCAAGCGCGGAGCCTACCCGTCACATCCGTCAGGCGACCTGTTGCGCGCCGCCGAGACCTGTCCCAATCTCAATGAAGCTCCTGCTGGACAGCGGCCCCGGAATCAGAGGCATCGGTAGGTTACGGCATCGCAACTGGCACCTAATCATTGTAGCGGAATCGGGCCTGACTGTCAAACCCACTTCTTACCGAAATCCCTCCGCGGCACTGATTACCGTGTCCACGAACTGCGGTCCCACCAGTTCGTTCGCTGTCTGGTTGGGATGCGAGTCGTCACCGTCGCGATAGTCGGCCCGGAGCATGTTGAGATCGGGCGCGTCGGGATCGCCCTCCGCCAGCGCGTCGAAGAAGTCGAAGGCGGCCACGTTGGGGTGACCAGCCAGGTAGGCATCAGACGTCAGCCAAGCGGCAAAGGCGCGGGCCCGAGCAGCAGCCTCGGGATCGGTGGCGGCCGGATTGAGCGGCGGGGGTGACATCACGACGAAGAGCTTCTCGGGGTGCCGGTCCATCACATCTCGCATACCCAGGTACCAGTCCTTGTATTGCCGTAGCTGCGCTTCGCTTTCGATCTGGCTGGCGGGAAAGCAGGACTTGAAAACGATCACCTCGTGCTGCAGCAGCCCGCTGAGCGCGTTGCCGGGCCATGGATAGACGCGCTGGGCAAAGACACGGGCCAGGCCGTCGGGATCGGTGTTGTCGTCGGGGATGCGGTAGCTGTAGCCTCTAGAGTCTCCCCCGGGGCCGCGGAGCCCGACAAAGTTGTAATCGTGGTCCCAGAAGTCGTAGCCAGCCTCTGATAGCAGCTCGCGGACATTGCCCTGCTCAATGAGGTTCCGACCGGTTGAATGATGCAGGAAGACAACGTCGCTCAGACCTCCCTCGGTGGTCGCCATCCGACCGCGGTGCTCTAGGATGTCGAGCCCAAGATTCTTGACGCGCCATAGGCCGAAGCCCAGGCCGCGCCCGGTGAGATAGCGGAAGGCCAGCAGTGCTCCGCAGGCCAGCGCGGCGACTGCGACAACCGCAGCGATTACCGCGATTGTCGTTCGGGTTCGTCCCTTGGTACCTGCGCTGCTGCTCACGCTCCCCTCCCCTCGTCCAGCCCGGCGCATCCAATAGTAGCCCGTGACAGTTAGGGCTGAGTTAAGAAGATACTAAGGTATCACTAGAGGCAACTGATGCCAACGGCACCCCAAGGCGCGACGCGACGTTGGCCACCATCTCCTTGGGCGATGCCTCAGTGAGCCGCCGCAGCGCCTCGTCGCGGTCCATATACCCCTCGCGCACCAAGCCGGCCAACTCCATCGCGTATGGATGGTATCCTAGTTGCCGGATGTGCACCTCATTGGCAAAGCAGTTGAGCAGGCAATTGGTGGAGTTGGGGTCAGTGTCGTCGGGCCGCCGCCAGCCATAGGCACCGATCGTCTCCACCGCATCATCCTCATCCCAATCCAGGAAGAGCAGGGGCGAGACGTTGACCGGCATACGCGCCATCGCCTCGAAGTGATAGGGCTCGGGGAAGTAGACGCCGGCTCGCTCCCCACCGGCCTTCACCAGCGGCGCCTTGGCCGCCTCGGTCATCGCCTTGAGCATCGCCTTGTGCCCGCGCATAAAGGCGGATGCCAGCGGAATCTGGCCCGGTGACCATCCATAGACCATCATCGGCACCCGCTTCTCCAGCGCCAGACGCAGCCCAATCCCCTTAGCCAGCCCCATGCACGTTGTGCATACCGCGCTCGAGCGCTCCAGTGCCTTTGGCGAGTAGATTGTTGGATCCACGGACGCGGCGAAGAGGGTTCGCAGCATCGTCCAGTTAGGCTTGATGATGACGTGGTCCACGCCCAGGCCTTCGGCGACGGTGCGCATGTTGTCCATCGCCCCTGTCGAGACGAAGCCGTTATCGAAGGTGAAGGCGATCACGTTGAGATCGTACTTGTGCCGCAGCAGCCAGAGTACATAGGTGCTGTCTTTGCCGCCGCTCCAGCTCAACAGACAGTGGTGGCCCGGATCCGTACGCACTTCTTCCACAAGAGCCTCGAAGCGCCGCTTCAGCTTTTCCCGTTGCCCCATCCGCACCTCGGGGCTCGGCATCCTGCGGCAGTACTGGCACAGCCCGTCATCATCGAACTGAATGCCAGGGAAGGTCTCGGGCAACACACAGCGAACACATCGCTTCATCGAACACGCTCCTTCTGATGGCAAACTCGCAAGCGGTCGCCGGGAACTGCTCGACCGACGCCGGCGGGAACTGCCGGCGTCGGTCGAGCAGTTCCTTGGAAGTTGGGGGCTTCGGTGTAGCCCCCAACTTCATCGATGTACTGGCTGTGCAGCAGCTGGGTGGAGAGGACGCCCACCAGGGCCATATCCTCGAACTCGCCCACCCGACCGCCGGCACGGCAACGGCGCACCAGCGTGGCGATCGGCTTCTCAGAGAAGAGGCCGGCTGCCCGGATTGCCTCCGGCGAGAGCAGGGCCTCCACGTAGTCAAGAGACCGCCCCACCAGGCCTTGATGGATCGGCGCCCGGTAGGGCTGCTTGTGGCGCTCCACAATCTCGTGCGGCAGACTACCTGCCGCGCTCTCCTTGAGTATATGCTTCTCCCGCAATCCCTTGAGCTTCAGGCTTGGCGAGAGCTGATTCGCGAACTCGATCACGCGGTGATCCAGGAACGGGAACCGGCCCTCGACGGAGTTGGCGGCCATCATCCGGTCCCCCTGTGAGGAGAGCAGATACGGCGACATGAAGGTGGATATCTCCAGGAACTGGGCCTGCGCCAGCGGGCTCAGGTGCCGGATGGACCCGTCGAGCGATTCAAGGTACGCGGCATCCGGATCGTAGCCATCGACAGCCCCCGTCACATCAGGGGAGAGGAATCGCCGCAGTCGCTTGGCGCCCTCCCAGCGAAGCCGGTGCGAATACCCAGGTCGATCGACTTCCGCCAGGCCACGACCGAAAAATGCGGCCAGATAGGCATCGCCGCCGCGGGAGAGATCGGCGATGTAGGGATAGAGCCGCCGAAGGAGGAGGGGGCGCAGCTGCGACTCGGGATCCCGCGCCCAGAACCGCCGGACCTTGTCCTCCTTGTAGATGTTGTAACCACCCAGGAACTCGTCGGAGCCCTCGCCGGTGAGCACCACCTTGATCCCCTGGTTGCGGACCAGCTTCGACAGCAGGTACATCGGTGCCGGCGACGTCCGCAGGATCGGCACCTCGGTATGCCACACGACCTGGGGCAGCACGTCACCGACCTCATCATCGGCACACGTGGTCCGCACGTGGTCGGTGCCCAGGAACGCCGTCGCAATCTCCTGGTACGATCGCTCGTCGAATGCCTCATTCTCGAAGGCTATGGAGAACGTGGACAGCGCATCGGGCGTGTGCTCGCGGATGAGCGCGGCGATGAAGGTGGAATCCAGGCCGCCGCTCAGATAGCTCCCCACCGTGACATCGGCGCGCAGTCGCAGCCGAGTAGCATCGGAGAGCAGGTCTCGGAGCTGCTCGACAGCGTCTGGCTCGGAGATCAGAATCTCCGAGCCAGATTCGGGGAAGGACAAGCCCCAATAGCGGGCGACTTGGTGCCGCTCACGGCTCACCTGCATGTAGTGGCCGGGGGGTAGCTCGCTGATGCCTTCGAATGCGGTCCTGGGGGCCAAGGGCGCCCAGAAGGTGAAGGTCTCGAGGAGGCCGTAGGGATCCAGACGGGTCTCTACCCGCGGATCGAGGAGGATAGCCTTGATCTCCGACGCAAAAACCAGGCCCTGGGGCAGTTCCGCGTAGAAGAGCGGGCGTATACCCACCCGGTCGCGAGCCAGGAAGAGGTCCCCTTGCAGGGAATTCCAGATCGCAATGGCGAACTGGCCATTGAGCCGCTCCAAGCAGCCCGGGCCAAGCTCCTCGTACAAGTGCAGGACCACCTCGGTGTCGGTCTGTGTCGTGAAGCGATGGCCGAGCTCTACGAGCTCGGCGCGCAGCTCGACGTAGTTGTAGATCTCGCCGTTGAGCACGATCCACAGCGTACCGTACTCGTTGCCGATGGGCTGCTGGCCCGTGTTGAGGTCGATAATGCTAAGGCGCGCAGAGCCCAAGGCCGTCGACGTGCCTGAGGGATTCGCGGGATCGAGGTAGATGCCAAACTCGTCCGGGCCACGGTGGCGAAGCCGGCCCAGCATGCGGCGCAGCAGGTCGCCATCGGCAGGATGGTGCCCGCTCCAGTCAAGCGTGCCGCAGATGCCACACATTGCCTAGCCCTCGGCCCCGGCCTGTAGGGCGCGCTTCTGGATCTTGCCCGAGGCTGTCTTCGGCAGCGCATCCCGGAACTCCACCAACTTGGGCACGGCGAAGTCCTCGAGGTTGGCGATGCAGTGGCGGATCACGGCGCGCTCGGTGAGCAACGCGCCTTCGACCTGGACGATGTAGGCCTTGATCGCCTCCCCCAGCAAGGGATCGGGAACACCCACCACCGCTGCCTCCACCACGCCAGGCAGCGCGTAGAGCACGCTCTCCACTTCCTTGGGCGGCACCTTCTCACCGCGGCTCTTGATCACGTCGTCCTTTCGGGCGACGAAGTAGAGGAAACCCTCATCGTCAGTCTTGAACAGGTCTCCGGTGTAGAGCAGGCGCTCAGCGGGATAGCGTCCCGAGAGGTACCGCTGTGTCGTTGTCTCCGGGTCGCGCCAATAGCCCTGCATCACATGGGAGCCACGCACCACCAGCTCGCCGATCTCGCCTGGCGCCGCGCGGTTACCCTCCTCGGTCTCCACCCAAGCTTCGGTGCCCGGGATCGGAATCCCCACGGATCCCGGACGCCGGTCCAGTTCCTCGGGAGGCAGGTACAGCGTCCGCTTGCATTCGGTGAGCCCGTACATCGAGTACAGCCTAGCCCAGGGGAAGGCGTCACGGAGTTGCTGGATGTGGGAAACAGGGAGCGCAGCTGCGGTGTTGGTGAGGTAACGCACGGACGAGAGGTCGAAGCGGCCCAGATCCAACTGCAGCAGCACAGCGAAGAGCGTGGGAACGCCGGGAAGCCCGGTCACACGTTCCTCGGCGATACGTTTGAGCAGCGCGGCGGGGTAGGCGAAGGTACGCTCCAACACCAGCGTGCCGCCGAACTTGAAGGTCATCAACAGCTGGTATAGGCCATAGTCAAAGGAGAGCGGCAGCACGTTGATGATGATGTCGTCGGGCACGTTCTCGAGGTACGTGATGATCGACGAGGCAGCGAAGGCCACGTTGGCGTGTGTGGACATCACACCCTTGGGATCGCCGGTACTGCCTGAGGTGTAGATCAGGCATGCAAGATCGATGTCGATGGCAGCTCGCGGCGGGCGTGCAGGCGAGTTGTTATCAATCAGCCGTTCAAAGGTGCTGACTGCAGGGACATCCAAATCCGGTTCAGGGCCTTTGCCCGCCAGCACGACCTGCAGCAGCGACGGCACCTCCGCCAAGAGACGCTGGACCAGGCCAGACTGTCGTCTGGGCGCGAAGAGGGCGCCGGCCTCGCAATTGTCCAGGATGTAGACCAGCTTGTCGGGTTTGGTCGTCGCGTTGATCACCGTGAAGACCGCATTGGCCTTGAGGATGCCGAAGATGGCAATGACCGTTTCCACACAGTTGGGCAGCCAGACGGCCACACGGTCGCCACGCTGAACGCCCGCGGCGATCAATCCGTTGGCGACGCGGTTGGCGCTGGCGTCGATCTCAGCGTAGGTCAGGCGCAGATCACCACATACAAGGGCCACCTTGTCCGGCGTGCGCTCGACGCTATCGTGGAGGAAATCGCTGACCAGCATCGTCAAGCCGTCGCCTGCTTCTCCGTCACGTACCGGGCCAGGCGCTCGACCGAGTCGAAGTTGTCCGGCAGGACATCCTCGTCATCGACCTCGAAGCCGAAGGTCTCCTCGACGAACATCAGCAGTTCCAGGATGCCCGTGGAGTCCACGATGCCGTGCTCCAGGAAGGAGTCGTCGTCCTTGAGCTTGGACTCGTCACTGGTGTACAGGAAGTTCTCGAGAATGTAGTGGCGTATCTGTGTCTGTGCGGACATCGAAGACAATCCTCCGGTTAGTGTGAGTTAGGCCTGATTGGGAATGGATTAGGATGTGAGCCCGCGGCTGTCCAGCTCGGCCCTTGCCTGCTCGAAGGTGTCGACGGCTTGCTGGTCGCTGACCCACTGCACCAGCTCGGCGACGCCGTCCTCAAAGCGCACTGTAGGCTCATAGCCGAAAGCCCTCAACCGCGAGATGTCACCGTAGCAGTGCCGGATGTCGCCGGCGCGGAACTTGTAGGCGATCTCGGGTGTCAGGGAGCTGTCGATGTTGGCAACGAGCGCCTCAGCCACGTCGAGCACGGTCAGGGAACGCCCGGTGCCGACGTTGAACGCCCCGTAGTCCATACCATCCTCATTCATCGCCAGCAGATTGGCCTGGACGATATCGGTGACGTACGTGAAGTCCCGGGACTGCAGGCCGTCCTCGAAGATCACGGGAGCATTCCCGTTGAGGATCCGGCCCGAGAAGATCGCGGCAACACCGGTGTAGGGGTTCGAGAGCGCCTGGCGCGGGCCGTAGGTGTTGAAGTAGCGTAAGGCCACGGTGGGGATACCATACGCCATACCCACAGCGAGGCACATCTCCTCCTGGTCCTTCTTGGTGATGGCGTAGATGCTGGTCGCGTGCAGCGGCTTATCCTCGTCGGTGGGGAGGGACCCAAGGACCGCGTCACACATCGGACAATGCATCTCCCAGTCCCTTCGTGCCAGTTGCTCCTCGGGGCGCAGCTTCGGGTAGACGTCCCTATGCACCGGGCACGCGTACTTCCCCTCACCATAGATCGACATCGAGGAGGCGACCATCAACTTGCGGACGCTGCGCTTGTCATTGGCCAGGATGTCCAGCAGCACGGCGGTACCCCGTGAGTTGACATCCACGTAATGCTCGATGGCGTACATCGACTGGCCTACGCCGACGGCGGCCGCCTCGTGGAAGATCACGGCAACGCCGCTCGTTGCCTTGGCCAGTGCGTCACGGTCACGCACGTCACCCAGAATCTTCTCGCAATCGGCGGCCAAGTAGTCGGGCCACTCGCCCGCCTCACGCAGTCCACCGTGCACTTGAGGATCGAGGTTGTCGAAGACACGCACCTCGCAGCCCTGTGCCAGCAATCCATCTACCAAGTGAGAGCCAATGAAGCCGGCACCACCCGTCACCAGGACCTTTTCCGCCATTCCACAGCTCCTTGTACTGGATGAGTCTGTTCAGCGTCGCCGGTTGCGCACCAAGCGCACGCCGAATGCACCGACCACTATGACTGAGGCCAGCCCACCGCCCATGAGAAGCGCCAGCGGGAGTCCGCTCAGGCCTCCAGAGGCCGGGGGCGGGCCGTCGGTGAGCACGGGCGTGGGCGTCTCAATCGGACCGACCACAGGTGTGGGCGTCGGCGTCGGCGTGGGCACAGCCGTGACGGCGACCGCCGGCTGGCCCACGGTCAGGGACACCAGGCGCCGCGTGTACCAGAGGTCGTTCTGCGCCTGGTCGTCGTCCACCGGGAGCGCGCCACTCAACACTGCGCTGAGCTGCCCTGACAGCGGATGGAGTGCGGCGCCGGCGCCGGTGCGGTCGGGCACAAACGCGAGAGGCAACGCCTCCTGCTGTTCCCAGCGGTCGCCGGTCCAGATCGTGTGGACCAGCTCGGCTTGCGTGCCGTCAAGCTCGCGCCAACCCAGCAGGTGGATATGGCCAACACCGTCTGCTACCACGCCCAGGGGCCCGGGCACACGCCCAAGCCCGACGACCTGCGCCGGTCGCGTCCACCCGGCCCATTCGCCCTGCTCACTGTCACTGCTTCCCAGCTCCTCTACCGCGTAGCGATGCCACCAGGTGCCGACACCCGACGCATCCTGCCAGAGCAGGTGGACCTCGCCGGGGGCGCCCACCACGACCTCTGAGTGCTGGATGTCGCCCTCGGCCAGGGTAGCCGGCTCCGACCACGACTCGCCGCCATCATCGGAACGGGCGTAGACCGCGCCGAGCGCCGGTTCAAGCGGCGAGAGCGCCGGCTGCTCCCAGACCACGTGGAGCGCGCCCGAGTAGTCCACGGCCACCTTTGGGTTGTCCACCACGGCCCAGCCCTCACCGACCGCGTCAAAGACGAGGCTCACAGCCTCCCACGTCTCCCCTTCGTCGACGGATGACGTGTAGTAGATGCCGCGTCCCTCGTTGACAGGGACAGCGAAGACCGCATGCAGGACGCCGCCCAGGCCCACGATGTCGGGATGCCCCCCCGCCGCCGTGTCGGGCAGACTGCAGCATTCGGACAGTCGCACCGGTTCCAGCCAGCCGCTCTCGGCATAGGCATCCTGGAGAAACGCATGACTGTACCAGATCTGACCCCTCGCGCCGCCGCTCCAGAGGGCGTGCAGCAACTCGCCCTGCGCGGCCAATACTGGGCTCGTCGCGCCGCCCATGGGAGATCGCAGAACCGTCGTAGCGCGCGTCCAGCGGTCGTTCTCGCGTCGGGCATACCGGAGCACGGCGACGCCATCAGCCGCCGTCGCTTCGGACCAGAGCAGATGCAGTCTGCCTTCTTCGTCGATGACGGCTGCCGGCAGGTCCGGTGACGACTCGTCCTCGGTGAGGCGCTCGGGGTCCGTCCAGATCGGAGGTGGGGCGTAGACGAAGTCGAAAAGGTCGAGTTCTGCAGCTGCCGCCCAGACATCGCCCTTCTCATCGAGGCCCATGACGAGAAGCGCGTCCGCAGGCTGTGGCTGCGTTGTGCCGGTGCCGGTCAGCACCACAGATCCGACCAATGGCTGCACATCGCTCAAGTAGACCAGGCCGGCGTCCGACGTGTCGGAGAAGTAGACGGACAACGACTGCGACGCCGACCATTCGTCTCCATCCCACGCAGCCAGCGTCAGACGGCCCTCCAAGCCGCCCACCATCATCAGTGTCCGGTCCTCGCCGATCGTGGCGAAGTGCAGCGACGCCGGATCAGGACAGCCGAGGCCCTCGTCCAAGGCGATGGGGGTGCCAAGCGTGTCCGTGTAGGTGCCGGTCACCGCAGCCTGCTTGAGCGTGCACGACGCCCCGAGGCTGCCATCCTGCCAGACGACGCTCAGGGTGGCTACGTCGTCCACGACCCGGGTCAGCAAGCGTCCGTTCGCCGTGGCATCCGATTCGGCATCCACCGGGATCGGCGCAAGCCAGGTAGCGCCGCCATCCTCAGAACGGGCGACGCGGGCGAGCTGATCCTGCGGATCATCCCAGACCACCGTGATGGCGCCGGGTGCCGGCGCAGCCACGTCCAGATGGACGGCCTCGGGCGACAGCAGGCGGACATACCGCGAGGTGTAGATCGGGACGGCCGCGGACCAGTTGGCGCCGCCGTCGACAGATTGGCGGTAGTAGATGCCCGACGGCAGTGCGTCGGTGTTCTGATTACGGACGTAAACCAGGTGCAGCGCGCCCGCCGGGTCCACCGCCAAGTCCAAGCCGACGGCCGTCTCGGCGATCTCGCGCGCGAAGGACCACGTGATGCTGTCGCTCTCCAAGCGCGACGACAACAACGGCGTGGCGCCCGTCTCCTCATCGGCTTCCCCCAACCAGAAGGCGTGGGAACGCCCTGACAGGTCGCCAAACAACGCCGGCATCGCCGATACGGGTACCAGCTCCGTCGTGCGACCATCCGCTGTCGGACGCTCGAGCTGGACGACCAAGATGATGGGCGTCGCCACCGGCTCTGACCAGGCCTGGGGGGCGCCCTCCATCATCGTGACGCCGTCGAACTCGTCCCACCAGAAGACACGAAGACCGTCATCGGGTTGGGGTATCACAGCGAGATCGGAAGCCGCCCCGCTCTGGGAGAGATTGGTTGGAACCTGCCACAGGTCACCCGCAGCTTGGGCGTGCACCTCGGGCAGGCCTCCCACCTGACCCACAGCTAGCGTGACAGCCAGCATAAGGCAGTCCAGGAGACACCCACGTGATCGAGGCAGAGAGCGTGTGCTCGTCGAAGACATCTGCTGTGCCCCCCAAGGCATAGAGCGCCGTTCGCCCTACCCAACCTGTGCCAACCGGCCTGTGGGCAGGGGATCAGAATCGCCCAGACACGACGCAATTGACGGCCGTCGCCCAAGAACCTGATCCTGACACCCGCTATTATATGGGCTGACCGTCAGGTCTTAGTCAGAAAGAATCTTGAGAGTTGCTAAGGAGAGCCGTCGGCAGTAGGACAACCGTACTGCGGGGGGAGCACGGAGTAGACGCAAGTCTAGCCCAGCGTGGGCGCGTATCAGCGAGACTGAAGGTGATCGCGCCGGTCGGTGAAGCTATATCCGACGCGATGCTTGGTCAGAATGTACTGCGGATGCGACGCGTCTTTCTCGATCTTGCGGCGCAGGTAACAGATGTAGACACCCAGGTACTTCACCTCATCCACATACTCGGGCCCCCAGACATCGATCAGGAGCTCCCGATGGGGGACAATACGGCCGGGCTGCCGGACGAGCGCGAGCAGGAGCCGAGTCTCAGTGGGCGTGAGGTTCACCTTCTCCCCGCTCTTCTGCACATCGCCCGTCAAACGATCGATGCGCAGACGACCGTCGTCGTAGAGCGCGTCCCGGGCGTTCTGTCCACCAGCGCCACTTCTCCGCATCGCCGTGCGAATCCGCGCCTTGAGCTCCTCGAA
>Ga0180435_10006292_pt1 | contig 11377 bp, 9 predicted proteins | sample SS_ome_3_FD_132467 | JGI IMG/M metagenome (GOLD analysis project Ga0180435, IMG submission 132467) | Hypersaline lake sediment archaeal communities from the Salton Sea, California, USA - SS_3_S_1 metaG | ecosystem: Environmental > Aquatic > Non-marine Saline and Alkaline > Hypersaline > Sediment...
AGCTGGGCGATCTCGGCGATCACGTCGTCGAACGGCCGGGAAATCTCGGTGCCACGTGTGTAGGGCACCACGCAAAATGTGCAGTACTTTGAGCAACCCTCCATGATCGAGACGAAGGCTGTCGGGCCTTCCGATCGAGGCTCGGGCAGGCGGTCGAATTTTTCGATCTCGGGAAAGGAGATGTCGACCGTCGGCTCGTTACGCCGTGCTGCATCGATCATGTGCGGCAACCGGTGCAGGGTCTGCGGGCCGAACACCAGGTCGACAAAGGGGGCTCGTTCGCGGATCGCCTCCCCCTCCTGGCTGGCCACGCAGCCACCCACGCCGATGATCAGGTCGGGGTTGGCTTCCTTCCAGGGTCGCCACTGGCCGAGTTGTGAGAAGACCTTCTCCTGCGCCTTCTCGCGGATCGAACAGGTGTTGAGCAGCAACACGTCGGCCAGCTCGGCCTGATCGGTCTCATCCAGACCATGCGACTCGCGCAGCACGTCACGCATCTTCTGCGAGTCGTACTCGTTCATCTGGCAACCGAAGGTTTTGATAAAGACTTTGCCCGGCATTCCGCCCAAACCATTCAATCAAGTGAAAAGGGCGGTGATTTTACGCTTGTAAACAAGGATTTGCACAGCCAATCGCGACCCTGCAGGCAGCCGGGGCGAAGTCGCGTCGGGAAAAGGTGGCAGCCGCCCGGGGACGGCCGCCTCAGGGGAGAGAATCACAAACCGATCAATTCCGCATGCACGCCGTGCGCCTGGACTTCTTCCAGAAGCATGCCTGCGCGCACATCGTCTGGGTCGTAGTCCACGAGCATCAGGTGACGCGCACGGTCATTTACACAGGCACTGTAGACGCCATCGATCTGGGACAGGTCTGCCTCCAGGTCGTGGATCGCGTCGTCAGTCAGGTTTTCGTCGATATGGATCACCACATCCGTTCGATGCTGGTTCATGGTCGGGCTCCGTTGGCGTGACTGGGACTATGTCCAAACTTATTGATAGACCACGCAACGGGCGGTTCAATGAGGAAAAACCCTTGAGTTTCGTTGTCTTGTGTCAATTGGTCGTCGCACTCACTTTTTCCGTCTCGCCCGGACCGGCACAACTTCCCCCAAAATGGGTTATGGGTTATCGTCAACACCTACCCTCGAACACTGCCCCGAACGCCGTTTCCAGGGGTCCGCTGCACCGGACTACCCCTCCCAACACCCGCAGATAAACGTAGATGAGAGATCTCCGACGCATCGTCGCCAAGGCACAGCGCAAGACGCGTCGACCGCTTGCAGTCCTTGTCAACACTGGCGACGCCAATAGCTACGGTGTTATCGCCAACCTTGGCAGTGCCGGGATATCAGTGATTTCCGTCTCGTCGGACCCGCAAAACCTGACTTTCCGCTCTCGTTACGCACAGGCGGCGATCTGCCCGGATTTCAATGATGAAGAAACTGCGTTCATCGAGCACCTGGTGCAGCTCGGCAAACAGATTTCACCCACACCGGTCCTGTTCGCCAACAGTGACGAAATCAGCCTTGTGCTGCTGCGTCACCGTGAGCAGCTGGAAAAGCATTTCCACCTGCCTTTCGCCCCCTATGAGCTTGCTTTGCAGCTGACCGAGAAGACTGCGTTCTACAATCTGCTCGAGGAACACGGGATTCCACACGCGAAAACCTACCTGTCACGATCGCTCTCCGAGGTGGAGACACTGTCCGGGCAAATCGCCTACCCCTGCATTATCAAGCCTTCGCAGTCGCAAACGTTTTCCAGCCGGTTTGGCAACAAGTGCCTGCGAGCTGATTCGCCCGAACAACTCGTAGCGCTTTACGAACAAGTCGCTGAGCATGAGCCCTTGGTCATCGTGCAAGAACTGTTGCAAGGCACAGAACGCTACCTTGTCTACAACTATGTGTCGCAGACAGGGCAGCACAAGGCAATATCCAGTTACCGCAAGGAACGTATCTTCCCGACCGACTTTGGCAATGCGACCGCATGCAGAAGTGTCGTGGACACTGAACTCGAGGCACTGGTTATCCGCATGCTCAAGACCTTGAACTACCGCGGCTTGGGTGAGGCCGAAATTCAACGTGATGCTCGTGACAACCAATTGAAAGTGGTCGAAATCAATATCCGCAGTACCACGCAATCCCGCCTGTCCGCCGCATGCGGCGTCAACATGGAACACATTGCTTATCGCGACATGCTGGGAGAACAGCAGGAGTTCATAGCCAATCGGCAGAGCGGGACCCTGTGGGTCGATCTGTACCGCGATGTATTGGCCGTTTTCAGCAGTGAAGGGTACCGGGCAAAAAACGAACTGAGAACCGGTCAGTGGCTGAAGTCGATGCGGGGACGGCGGATATTTGCTTTCTGTTCATTGCGTGATCCTGCGCCAGGGCTTTTCCTTATTCTCATTGTTGTGCGCCTGCATCTCTTTAATCGCCAAAAACCGGGGCCACTCAGAAAGTTATTTTCTGTCAGGATCAAGGCACAATAGCGCCCTCTAACCTAATTGGACGATCAGGATCAGTAGATGTCTAGCGGATGGAAAATCGAGAACGCGAAGGCCAACTTTCACCGTTACCGGGAGCAATGGCAGTCTCTCAGCCAACGTGTGCTCGGTTGCGATCACCCACTAGCCAATGCCGACTATGTGGAACCCCTGCTCAATTATCTCGGTGATGACGATGTAAAGATTGCCGTGAGAGGCCAGCAGGGTGAAGACGGGCTGGTACTGCTCCGACAACTGCAAACAGGCGTGTGGGGGACTTTTGCACCACACACGGGCCCTTTCACGTTCTGCCTGATCCCCGACGAAAACGGTTCCGCCGAGCAAGCCGTACAACAACTGATTCGCGCCCTCCCCGGCCTAGTGGCAATGTTCACTTTTCATAAGCTCGATCCCGACCATCTAGTGGTACACGCAGAAAACAATCCGGCCCAGGTACAGCGCCTGGACTATTTCGAAACGCTACAAATCCCCACTGATCGCCCATTCGACGAATACTGGTCGGAACGTAGCCGCAATCTGCGTCGCAACATCATAAAAAAAACCAACCGCCTGAATGACCATGGCATCGTCTGGTCGTTAAAACAGATTACCGACCCAGAGAAACTGCCGGACGCGGTAAGAACATACGGTGAAATTGAACAACGGGGCTGGAAGGGCGAAGCCGGCACCGCGGTCGACATCAACGACAACAGCGGCAGCTTTTACGTTGAAATGCTGGATCGCTTCGCTGCGCGCGGCCAAGCCACTGCCTACCAACTAATTTTTGACAATGAACCAGTTGCTTCAGCTATCACCATCAAGGGCTGCGGAATGATGGTCATCCTGAAAATCACCTTCGACGAAGCCAAAAGCGATTACTCACCCGGCCTATTGATGATGTATGAGTTACACAAGGTGGCTTTCATGGATCCCTCGGTCGAAATGATCGAGTATTACGGCAAGGCAACACAACGTGCGCAACAATGGGCTGTTCGTCTAAGAACACTGTATCACCTGGATTATTACCGCAGCACGCTCGCGAGAAAACTCATCGAGATCATGCGACAAACTCGCTCCCGGTTAAACAAGCAGAAGGACACAGCATCTTGATACGCGGCACCCAGTCCCACCAGGCTTACACAACCGAATCCATACGGCAGAATTTGAAGTCACCATGAACGAACCGGCATCACGCCGCATACCTCTTTACCCGTCTTTCGCCAGCGGCATGTTCGGCAGCATCACCGGACGTCAGCCGGCAACACCAGGGGTATTCGATCATGACCACAAGTTATGGACGCTGAACGCTCGTAGCGCCCTGATGATCGGCTTGCACAGCATGCGGTTGCAGCGGGGCGACGAGATCCTGGTACCCGCTTACCACTGCCCAGTACTGATTTATCCAATTGTGGAACAAGGCCTGAAACCAGTTTATTACCGCATCAAGGACGATTGCAGCATCGACATTGACGATCTGCATAGTCGGATCACGCTGCGCACGCGCGCCATTGTCGCCATCCACTATTTCGGTTACCCAACCGATCTCTGTGAGGTGAAAACCTTGTGTGATAAACACGACTGCTACCTAGTTGAAGATTGCGCACATGCGTTTTTCGGGCATTGGCCTGATCAACCAATCGGATCGAAAGGTGACATCAGCATTGGCAGTCTTTACAAGTTCTTCTCCACTGTGGATGGTGGGGGCATCATCTTCAATAACGATCAACTATGGCATGCAAAAGACCAACAATCCCATGCGCCACTGTTTGCTCAATTGAAGTCGTTCCTCAACACGCTTGAAACACGTCAAGACTCAAACCGTTCCAGCGGCCTGACACACACACTTCTTCGGCTGAAAGAAGCATTATGGAAACGCTTGAAACCATCGGCTTCCGCCGGCCAAGCAAATGACGACATGAACAGCTTGGGTGACGAACAAGCAGATGCAGACAGCCCATTCACCGCCCGTCAAATAGCCAGCAGCTATTCGTCTAACAAAATGCCGCTGTTTAGTTATCTAATCTACCGGTTCACATCACGTGAAAAATTAATCAAGCGCAGACGCGAGCATTACCAGCATCTCCACTCAGAACTGAGCAAACTGGGTTATACGCCTTTGTTTAAAACACTGCCGGACGGCGTCGTGCCTTACAACCTGCCGATCGTCACTGAAAAAGCCAATGAGATAGCTGAAACATTACGCGCGAATGGAGTTTCTGTTGCGCGCTTCGGAGAATTCTACTGGGATGAACGAGACCGCTCGACATGCCCAACCTCGAACCAGTACTCAAAACATTGCATTCAACTACCGATACATCAGTCTCTTACACATCAAGACCTGCACCACATCGTCGACACACTTAGGGCAAAGTAGCTCTATTTTTGCCGCTTAGCTTGGAACAAACTCGAAAAGCGCTGCAACGTTCGCCAGCACTAACCCTCACAGCACCCAGCAACACAGGCAGGCCATGCAACCTAATAGCTGTCACCCTCTAATCGGTTAGTTTTTTTTCGAGACCGCACCCTCAGCCGTCATACAGACATCTAGACGCTTGTCTCGACTCATGGAGAAGAACAGCCTGAACGGCCTTCGCACTACCGTTAGCTCAAGACCGCCCAACTTCAGCGTCAAAGACGCGCCAACCTTGTATGCACCCAATTTACTATGCGAACTGATCGAATTGCGTTTTAAATGCGTAATTCGACTATAGGAATAACGGAAGCCTCTATCGTAAAGGTAACGATTGGCTACATCCCATGTTGCTGCAAATACATGGCCTAATCGGTACTTGGGAAAAATGTAGAGATTGAAATCAAAAACAGACTGATCCTTCGGCTCCAGCAGAAAATTGAGCCTGACCTCATCCTCGATGTAAGTGCCGAACGTAAACCAGATAAAACCAACCAGCACCCCGTCCTTGAAGAGAGCCACACACTCAGCCTGCTGCTTCAGCCGATCCTGGATGATTTCTGGCTGGATTGGCATTTCCTTGAACAGAGCGTGATCCGTTTTGATAATTTCGTGGGTATATTTACTTGCTCGCTTCTCCGGCAGCAATCTCTTGTCTGTGATGGGTTGGACCATCCAGTCATAGAAGAAAATGCCACTATTTGGCAACACACGTTGCATTGCCTGGTCCAGAAGATAAACACTCCCGGACATCAGTCCAAGCTCCTGAAATGTGTCGCCTACGCTTTTGAAAAAACTCACATCAACATCCCGAGCACTCACCGGAGTGCTGTTCAGTAATCACCAAGCCGATTGTACGCCAACTCGATTGCTCTTTAGGCCGATGGCCTCGCTGGAAAGACCAGGCAATCACCTCCTATCAATGGATTTAAAAGGCATTGATCCGCAAAAAACCGATTATCATGACGAGTTCTTAGGCTGGACCTGGGTAATGGAGTGCTTTGTGGATTCACTGGCAATAGCTATCAATCTTCTGCGTGATTATTTTGAGCTGGGTGATCGTGCAGACAAATTAACCGCCGAATCCCGGTTATCAGGTGGGCTACAAGGATTTGACTCCATGTCAGTGGTGGGGCTGATCGAGACAGCTGAAAAACAGCTGAACTGCATGATCGATGAGGATGAGATCGTCGCGGACGCCTTCGAAACGGTTGGAAGTTTTGCTGAATTCCTAAAGTCGCAGCACTGCTCGGGCAAATGAGTTTTTGCGCCCTTCCTAAACCATCACTTCAATAGCTTCCGGGTGGCCTAGAAATCGGTGTGGACTGGCACTGTACCCATAAGCCCCAGACTGCAAAACCACCACATAATCACCTTCTTCGGCCACGCCGAGTTCCATCTTGTCGCCCAGCAAGTCGAGTGGCGTACACAAAGGACCGACAACACTCACCTTTTCCCTGGGTGTCTCCTGTACCCGATGGGCATTCACAACCGGGTAGTTTTTACGGATCACCTGCCCGAAATTTCCTGAGGCCGCCAGATTGTGATGCAAGCCACCGTCAGTAACCAGGAACTGCCGCCCACGCGAGATCTTCTTGTCGATTACACGACACACGTAGATACCGGCCTCGGCAACAAGGTATCGGCCGAGTTCGAGGACCATCTCTGCACCAGCCAACCTGGGCTTTGCTTCAGCCAGCAACTTGGCCAGGTTTTCGCTGACGGGCCCCAGATCCAAAGGTACATCGCCGGGGAAATAAGGCACGCCAAACCCACCCCCTATATTCAGTACTTCCGTGGGGCTGGGCGCATGCTCATTCAATCGATACGCCAAATCGAACGTGGCAGTTTGCGCTTCGATGAGCGATCCAGCCTGCAGATTCTGGCTGCCGGAGAAAATATGAAAACCACGGAAATGCAAATCCAGTTCTTTCACGCGCTTGAGCACGTCCGGCACCAACTCTGCATCTATACCGAACTGTTTTGCGCCGCCCGCCATCTTCATGCCTGAAGACTTGAGCTCAAAATCCGGATTCACGCGAATGGCGACCATCGCCTTAATCCCAAGCTTCGCAGATTGCACCGCTGCTCGCTCCAACTCCCCTGGCGATTCGACATTCAATGTGACGCCTGCCGCAATAGCAGCCGCCAATTCGCTTTCACCTTTACCGGGGCCGGCAAAACTGATCTCCGCGGGATTCATTCCGGCTGCAATCGCTGTGTGCAACTCTCCGAGCGAGGCCACGTCCAATCCATCGACCAGGCCGGCAACATGATCCACCACCGCAGGCATAGGGTTGGCTTTGATGGCGTAGTGAATGCTGATATCGCTTGGGAGCACTCCCCTCAGTTCCCCGATACGCGCGGCAATTGCTTCCCTGCTATATGCATAGAAAGGCGTCTGACCGGCAAAGGCCGCGAGCTGACGAACCGTCATCCCACCGACAATCAGTTCATCGTTTTCTACGGGAAAGGAACGTATAGGTGCATGAGCGGGGCGGTCTTTTTTCATATCGTCTCACTGAAAGTGCCTTGATACTCGTCTGACAAAGACTTGCGATCAATCTTGCCATTCGCGTTTTGTGGCAGATTGTCACGAAGAAAAATCTGTGCCGGAAGCATGTAGGCCGGGAGATGTTGCTTGCAATGCTGCAATATTGCCTCTTCGGTGAGACTGGAATCTGCAAGCTGCACGATCAGCACAACGGCTTGACCCAACATCGGATGAGGAACCCCCAACGCGATGGCATGCGTAATCCCACCAGCCCCGTAAACGACTTCCTCGATCTCAGTTGGACTCACGCGGTAACCGGATGTTTTTATCATCTCGTCTTTGCGAGAGACAAAATACAGCAACCCGCCTTTATCCCTGCGTACCTGGTCACCTGACCAGACGGCAATTTCCGGGTTGGGCAACTCCCTTGGCTGGCCAGGTGCCGGCTTGAATCGTTCTGCCGTTTTTTCCTCGTCGTTCCAATAGCCCTGGGCCACCAAAGCCCCCCGGTGAACCAGTTCCCCCGGCTCCCCGGGCTCACACTCGCTCCCGTCATCACGTACCACCAGGATCTCAGCATTGGGTATAGCCTTACCCATGGAGTTGGGTCTTTCCGCATTTAGCTCCGGCGGCAGATAAGTTGACCTGAACGCTTCGGTCAAACCGTACATCCAGACAAAATCCGTTCTCGGCAAGGCCCGGCGCAACGCCTCCGTGGTTTTCAGTGGCATGGCACCACCCGAGTTCGTTATATATCGGAGCCGATCGACAACGGCATCCGGCCACTCCAGATTTGCCAATTGGTTCCACAAAGGCGGCACCGCCGCCAGGCCGGTGACCTCGTAACGATCCAGCGCTCGAATCACGTCACGAGGTAGAAGGTAGTCCATCAGAACCGCGCTCGCTCCCACGCGGAAAGCCGTTGTCAGCTGACTCAACCCGTAATCGAAGCTGAAAGGCAACACCGCCAATATGCGATCGTCACGCGTGTTCTTCAGGTACTCGGCAACGCTTTCCGCCCCTGCCACCATGTTGCGGTGAGACAAAACAACGCCTTTCGGACGCCCCGTGCTCCCGCTCGTATAAAGAATGGAAGCCAGATCGGCATCGATACGTCGATGCGGCAGACTGGCCTCGCTTGCAGCATCCAGCAAATCCTGCCAGCTCAGACAATTCAACGATGATGGCACCGACAATTCCTCGGTGGGTCCGTCAACCAACACCAAGTGGCGCAAGTCGTGTGACTTCGCGAATTCGTCAAGCAGAAGGTTGGCGCGCGCCTGGGCAGTGATCAATACGCGAACATTGCAGTCACGCAGGATGTAACCAACCTGCTCCGGCTTAAGGACCGGATTGATCGGTACGAAAACCCCACCGGCAGCAGCAGCGCCAAACAGCCCCAACACCGTTTCGTACTGCTTGGGCAGGTAAACCGCTACACGTTCATTCGGTGCCAAGCCCAAAGAGACGAGACCGGAGGCGACGAGCCCGAGGTCCTCACCAAGCTGCTGATAGGAAAATTCCTGCGATTTATGCAGGAGTGCCACAGAAGATGGTGAGCGCCCTGCGGCTTCTTGGATCAGACGATGCAGTAATACGGCCATAAGCTGGAATTGGCGCTGAAGCAACGCCTGAGTATGCCACATTCAATAGCAAACCTAGGAAGGGAAGGCACCAGATGCTCCCCCGGCACCAAGAAAGAAGGAATCCAGGGTGAAGCGGTTGCTACAACTCGTATCCTGGCGCCCTCGCCTCAACGTACTTCGCCTCCGAAGCGAATGATCTGGACTACATTGTTAAAGTACCCATGCGCGGTGGCCACCCGTTTCTGCATGAAATATGTCCGAATCGATGAAGATGAGACGACAATGCTATATTAGCAACCCCTGAACTTCGGTTGATCGCCTCTGGATGGGCCAGGATACCCATGAGCATACCCACGCAAACCAACCAGGATGCCGCGACAGCCGAGAACACTCACCCCTCATCTGTCGCGGGATGGTTACACCGCCTCTGGCACCGATACGAGAACTCCTCCGTTCCCCTGGGCTTGAAATGGTCCGTCTATATCGCGGCACTGATCGTGGCAGCAATGGGCATCCTTGGCTTCTACCTGATTCAGCAACAAGAGGCCGGGTATCGTGACCAAGTCACCCAGTTCAGCCAGGTCATCGTCGATCAGCTCGTGAGAATCAGTGGTGAACCCTTGATGGCCGGCGACACACTGACATTGCAGATTCTGCTGGACCGCCACGTCAAGAGCACGCTCATTCTCGGCGCATCCCTGCATGATGCAGCTGGCAACCCACTGGTCACAGCGGGAGTGGCTCCGCCCGCCAGTAGCCTCAGATGGCAATTCAGCAAGAGCAACGCCAACTCCTGGGACTGGGAGCATGGCGAACACAAGGCGGTATCTTTCGTGAGCCCGGTGATCTACCAGGATGTGACGGCCGGGTTTCTCACTGTGAGCATTGACCGCTCACCGCTCGAACAGGATCTGCAAGAAACATCGCGCTTCCTGGCAATTTCGACGCTGCTGATTATTTTCTCCGGCATGTTGCTGGCCAGCGCCTTGGCGTATCGCCTGTCGCGACCGATCGAACACCTGGCCCGGGCTGGCAAGGCGCTGGGGGCAGGGAGGCCTCACGAGGGAGCCCTGGGGCGGCAAGACGAAATTGGCCAAGTGCTCCACACCTTCGAACATCTTGCAGAAGGCTACCGCCGCAAAGTGGAGGTCGAAGCCGCCTTCTCGCGCTATGTCTCGCCTCAAGTAGCACAACAGGTCCTGACGAAAGACCAGGGAGGCATGCTGGGCGGCGCACGGGTGACTGGCAGTGTGCTTTTCAGCGACATCGTCGGTTTCACCCAGCTGTCCGAAACCCGGGACCCCGGTGAAGTAGCAGCCCTCCTGAACGACTACTTCGGCTACTTTGCGTTGGCCGCAGAGAGTTGTGGCGGCACCGTCGACAAGTTTATCGGCGACTGCATCATGATCGTGTTCGGGGTCCCCACTGAGGACCCACATCATGGCCTGCATGCAATGACCTGCGGCATGCTCATCCAGCAACTGACCCAACGCATTAATCAGATCAGGGAAAGCCGGGGCCAACCAAGCGTCATGTTGCGCGCCGGCATCAGCAGTGGCCCCATGCTTGCCGGTAACCTAGGAAGCCCGGAACGCATGCAGTACACCGTTGTCGGAGATACCGTGAACATCGCTGCAAGGCTTTGTGGCATGGCCGAGCCTGGCGGCGTCCTGGTGCCGGAAAACATGCTGACAGAAGGCTATCCGGGAGAGATGGAACACTACACCCATCAAGGTGAGGCCGAGTTGCGAGGGCGCAAGGAAGTTGTCGAGGTGCGGGCAATGAAGGTCGAAGCGGTGGCCCGGCATGTCAATGCCGATCAACTGATCGAGAATATTCTGTCCGGGGGTAGCGTATGAATCTGCGCCGCCTCCTACTAGTTACCCCCCTTGTGCTGAGTGCTTGTACAGCGTTGCAGCAAGCTCCATTGGATAACACTCCACCCAGCCCTTCCACGCCCCGGGAAGCCCTCGAAACAGCCAATGACCTGATAGACAAGGGCATGTGGACGGATGCTCTTGGCATTCTCGACACCGCGATCGCTCGCTTCCCGGCCGACGATAGACTCGTCGCGGAAAAACAGTCGGTGCTTCAGCGTCGGGAACGGCGCAGGCGTTACCTGGAAGACCAGATCCTGGCAAGCGATGCCGAAAACCAGAAGAAACAGATCCATTGGCTTGAACAATTGGCGCAGGTACAGCCGGACAACCTTGTCCTACTATCCCGCCAGCTCTACTGGGAAAAAATCCTGGCGGACAAACTCGAGCCTTTGATCGAATGTGCTGAATACCACGCCGAACGTGACACCAGCCTGGCCCGGAGATGTTTCACGCTGACAGCCGGTCTGCCTGTGCCGGCGCCTTCCGAAAGCCGCCTTGCGTTGGTGGATAAAAAGCTGCGCGCCAT
>Ga0180435_10006293_pt1 | contig 11375 bp, 9 predicted proteins | sample SS_ome_3_FD_132467 | JGI IMG/M metagenome (GOLD analysis project Ga0180435, IMG submission 132467) | Hypersaline lake sediment archaeal communities from the Salton Sea, California, USA - SS_3_S_1 metaG | ecosystem: Environmental > Aquatic > Non-marine Saline and Alkaline > Hypersaline > Sediment...
ATTGGTTTTGATGTCAGCTATGACGGAACCGACCGGGTTTATCTCGAACAAGGAGGAGATGATCCGGATTCGTTCTGGCCAGTTGTAAAAACCGGTGGCAATATTGCATGGGAACTCATGATCTCCAGAGTATCTCTGATGTTTAACATAGGTGGATACTTTAGCGGAGCTTACAAGGCTGAAGGCGGCATTTATGAGAAGTTTGGCTTGTGGTACTATATTAATGACAACATCTACACTTCCATTACCCTGAAAGCCCACTACGCCAGAGCTGATTACATCACCCTCGGGATAGGTTATAACCTGAATATCAAGTATTATTAAAGCATGATCAAAAGGATAATATACATATCACTATTTGTTTTTTTAACTGCCGGCTGCAGCAAAAGTCCTGGTGATTGCTTTACAAGCACGGGAACCATTGTTACCGAGAGCCGGGAAACAGAAGCATTCCGATACCTCCAGATGGAGAATAATGTAGATGTATTCCTGTCGTATAGCACTGCACAATCTGTTGAGGTTCGTGCCGGAAAAAATATTATTTCAGGCATCAAAACCACTGTTGTTGACCAGACCCTTACGATCAGCAATGAAAATACCTGCAACTGGGTCAGAAGCTATGACAAGCCCATCGAAGTACATATCAGCACATCCGTGCTTGACAGCATTGTTTACCAGTCTTCCGGGAACCTGACTTCCTCCAATCAGTTCATTGGAGATTCCCTGAAGCTGGATATTCTTGAAGGTGCAGGAAGTATTGATCTATGGATCGACATGCATCGTTCAATGTTCAATCTGAGTTATGGAACTGCCGATCTCACGGTCAGAGGTTACTCTCATATCAGCCACATCTATTCTGAAGCGTACGGCCCGGCAGATCTCAGCAATATGCGTTCAGTATATACCTACCTTACAAACTACAGCACCAATAATTGCTATGTTTGGGCAACTCTTGAATTGCAGGTAGCTATTGAAAATGTGGGAGATGTGTATTATTGGGGGGATCCTCCCACAGTTTCTAAATGGGGAAACGGAAGCGGACAGCTTTATAAACAGTAGGCAGTCTTGTTTAATATGCCCTTGCAAACACTACACGACGTTCAGAAGGTTTTCCTGAGAGAATACATTTCCCTTCTTCTTTATGCTCATCATCCAGCGGGATCAGGCGAATGGTGGCTTTTGTCTTATCCTTGATGACAGTTTCTGTTTCTTCACTTCCATCCCAGTGTGCATAAACGAAACCTCCTTTATCAATAAGATCGGAAAACTCATCCCAGCTGTCAGCTCTGTAGGTGTTGTCCTCACGAAAGTTCAAAGCCTTGCGGTAGAGGTTGTCCTGGATCTGCTCCAGCAGGTGTTCTACTTTGTGTTCTATATCTGCCATCTGCAGCACTTCCTTTTCCAGGGTATCCCTGCGTGCAACTTCAATGGTACCATTCTCCATATCACGCGGGCCGATAGCCAGCCTTACCGGCACTCCCTTGAACTCATATTCAGCAAATTTCCATCCTGGTTTTTGCGTATCCCTGTCGTCATACTTAACAGAAATGCCTTTTGCTTCCAATGCCTTCTTGATCTCAAATGCTTTTTGCGATATCGCATCCAGCTGCTCCATGTTTTTATAAATGGGTACGATGGCAACCTGTATAGGTGCAAGTTTAGGAGGCAACACCAGTCCCTGGTCATCAGAATGTGCCATGATAAGAGCTCCCATCAGGCGTGTGGATACACCCCAGGATGTTGCCCAGACATAGTCGAGTTTGTTTTCCTTGTTCAGGAATTTCACATCAAATGCTTTGGCAAAGTTTTGTCCCAGAAAATGGGAGGTTCCTGCCTGCAGTGCTTTGCCATCCTGCATGAGGGCCTCGATGCAATAGGTCTCCACTGCTCCGGCAAAACGCTCGCTGGCAGTTTTAACACCTTTCAGCACCGGCACTCCCATGAATTTCTCAGCAAATTCTGAATATACATTGAGGATAAGTTGCGTTTCATTTTCTGCTTCTTCCCTGGTTTCATGAGCGGTATGGCCTTCCTGCCAGAGAAACTCAGCGGTACGTAGAAATAATCTTGTACGCATCTCCCAGCGCACCACATTGGCCCATTGGTTCACCAGGATAGGCAGGTCACGATAGGATTGAATCCAGTCCTTGTAGGTATCCCAGATAATGGTTTCGGAGGTTGGTCTTACTATGAGTTCTTCCTCCAGTTTAGCATCCTCATCAACAACAACACCCTGGCCATCTTCAGCATTTTTTAAACGATAATGGGTTACCACTGCACATTCCTTGGCAAAACCTTCCACATGATCTGCTTCGCGGCTAAAAAACGATTTAGGTATGAACAGGGGGAAGTAAGCATTGGAATGTCCTGTATCTTTGAACATTTTATCAAGGGCAGCCTGCATCTTCTCCCAGATAGAGTAACCATACGGTTTGATCACCATACACCCTCTCACCGCTGAATTTTCGGCCAGGTCAGCCTTGATCACAAGGTCGTTGTACCACTTGGAATAATTCTCTTCTCTTGTTGAAAAATCTTTCGCCATTTTAACTTTGGTATAGTATTTGCATTTTTAAGGATGAACGCGACAAAATTAATAAAATGACGCAATCTCAACATAACTACACACCAAATATATACCGAAAGGAGTCCGCCATGAAAACTTATCTAATTCTAATTGTAATGGCCGTCTTTTTCCTGGGTTCATGTTCAGCCCAGAAAGAGTCGAACATCGCTTATGATGACGTGTATTATTCTACCAAAAAGGACAATAAGAAAGCATCTAAAAAACAAACTAACAAGAAAGAGGCAGCCTATACTGCCAGTGGAGTATCAAGTTCGGAAGAGTACCCTGCCAATACAGGTGTACAATCTGAAGATTTCGATTATGGGTATGAAAACACCTATACCACAACAGAATATTCTGAGGATGAATTTGAGATGGAAGACTATTATGACTACAGTTATTCTGCAAGGATCAAGAGGTTTCATGAGCCAAATCCCGGATATAGTTACTACGATAACTATTATACCAACAACTATTACTATGAATACGATCCCTGGGCTTACGGGACCAGCATCTATTCAAACTATTATTACGGCTACCCGTCCTATTACAGTCCGGGATGGTCATTAAGTTTTGGCTTCGGTTGGGGCGGATTTGGAGTTGGCATTGGTTATGGTTACCCATACTACGGATGGGGTGGCTATTATGGTTGGGGCTGGCCTTACTATAGCTGGAGATATCCTTATTATGGCTGGGGATGGGGTTACCCATACTACGGCTGGGGATGTGGCTGCTGCTACTACGGTTATTATCCTACACCATATTATTATAACAGCTACGACTACAACTCATACTATTATGGTCCGCGTGGCGGAAGAGGAATCAACAGCAACGGAACCGGATATGCCTCTACCCGTGATTCAAGAAACTTTGGTGAAAAGTATGAAGATGCACTCGCTGTTGCCTCAGGTTCAAGGCTGAGTCAGGCTGGCAGTGATCTTAGCCCGGCAAATGGAAGAAGTATCGACCAGAGCGGTGCCAGTGGAAGATCAGAAAACCCGGCACGCCAGGTTAAGGAAGAAAGCCGGCAGGATGTAAGCCGTCAGACACCCGCTGCTGAAAGGTTTACCCAGGCAAGGCAGGAGCCCGGAGTATCCAGGCAGGAAGCAGGTATATCAAGGCAGGAAAACACGAGCCGTCAAACACCTGCTGCTGAAAGATATACTCAGGCAAGGCAAGAACCCGGTGTTTCAAGGGAGGATGCCACACGCAGTACTTCACCGGCTGCAGACCGTTACACCAAGCCACGCACTGAAGCACGCACACCGCAGGCAACCGAACGTACAACGCAGAGCCCTTCAAGGCAAACCAGCAGCATACGTCCTGAACAGCGGTATAGCAAGCCTAAGACATACGAAGCTCCCGACAGGCGTACGTCGCCTTCACAACGCTACCAGGCTCCGTCTTCAGAACGAAGAAGCAGTACCCAGAAACGGTACAGCCCGGGAACTGCAACCAGGCAGTCATCCAACCTGAATACAAGAGCTCCCAGTAACTCACGCTCTTACAATACTCCTTCCAGGACACCGAGCAGAAGTTACTCCACCCCTTCCCGCTCTTCGAACAGTAGAAGCTATTCGGCACCAAGCAGGAGCAGTTCAAGCCCGTCACGCAGCTACTCTGCACCTTCGAGGTCAACAAGAAGCTTCTCAAGCCCATCGCGTAGCTCCGGCGGATCTTCAGGAGGCGGAAGCAGAAGCAGCGGAGGATCAAGCGGAGGAAGCCGCGGCGGAAGGCGATAAGCAGATTTTATAACTAGGAAAAATAAAGATGAAAAAGCATATCATAACTTTATTGCTGGCTACTTTGGTACCACTAATGGCTCTGAGCCAGACGGCAGTGGATGCTCTGAGGTACTCTCAGCTCCAGATCGGGGGAAGTGCCAGGTACATGGCCATGGGAGGTGCCTTCGGAGCACTGGGAGGTGATTTCACCGTTGCTTCAACCAACCCGGGAGGCCTGGGCATATACAAAAGTTCCGATTTCATGTTCACCCCATCCGTACATACCGGAAAAACGAAATCGACATATAACGGAATGTACGGGGAAGATGCGAAAACAAACTTCGCCCTGGGGAATGCAGGATACGTTTATACCAAAAGGCTGAACAGCAGATCCTCAGCAAGCGGCTTCAGGCATTTTCAGTTTGCCATGGGTGTTAACAGACTGAACGACTTTAACAGGAGCTGGCAAATCGTAGGCGAGAACACCGAAAATTCTCTCCTGGATACCTATGTAGAATATGCTGATGGTATCTTTTACCGTGATATTGAGAACAACAGGGGTGGCCTTTACGGTTTCGACCTGTACCCGGCCTGGTGGACCTATCTGCTCGATACCCAGGATACTATAAACAACATCTATTACTCTCCTGTGCCATATGGGGGAACCTTGCAACGCAAAAACATTGATCAGTGGGGCTCCATGAATGAATGGACATTCGCTTTTGGAGTGAACTATAATGACATCCTTTATCTCGGTATGTCGTTCAACATCCCATGGATTCGATACTATGAAAGGTCAAACTACCTGGAGACCGACGTAGCTGATACCATTTATGATTTCAGTAGTTTCAATATCTACGAAAGACTGGATACCAAGGGAACCGGGTTTACTTTTAAGTTTGGATTTATCCTGCGACCGGTCGATTTTCTCAGGATCGGCGGAGCCATACACACACCAACCTGGTACTCCATGCGAGATTACTGGGATGTTGTAACGGAATCGTATTTCGACAACGGCGATTATTACACCCAGGCATCACCTTACGGGGAATATTCATACAAACTCACCACACCCATGAGGGTTCAGGGAAGTCTGGCATTCATCATCGGGAGATACGGCTTGTTAAGCGGGGAATATGAATTTGTCGATTATTCCAATGCCAGCTTCAGTGCCAGCAGTTATGGCTTCTTCAACGAAAATGATGATATTTCAAACGCCTACCAGCAGGGACATAACTTTAAAGTGGGGACCGAATGGCGCAGCGGTCCGGTCAGTTTCAGGGCCGGTTACGCATACCAGGGCAGCCCCTATGCCAATGATATAAATGACGGCGCGATTTCCTCTTATTCCGGAGGGATCGGATTCAAGGATACCTTCTACTACATCGACCTGGCCTATGTATTTTCCAAAAGGATAGAAGACTATTATCTCTATGGCACCGAAAATATACAGGTTAACCCTGTTGAAAATGAACTCATCGACCACCGATTCCTGGTAACACTTGGGACCAGGTTTTAGGTGACTATATACCTACCCCTTGCCGTCTTCATTTTATGGAGGCGGTTTTTTTTTGTTATTTATGATTATATTTACACCTCAATAATTTGAATGGAGAAGAAACAACTTATTGAAATCATCTGTGTCATAGCTGGTGTAAGCCTGACTTTAAAAGCTGTTGATTATCTCCAGTACTTCATTTCTGCCCTATTCCAGCTTCTCGGTGAGCAAAGCTATGTGCAGTGGTACTACTTTTTTATTTACCTGTTTACCCTGGTTGCGTTTATCGGTCTGGCTATCGTACTGATCACCAGGGCCAGGGGTATTTCGATTGAAATAAGCAAACGTCTCGATCCTTCAGATATCCTTATCGACCTGAACTCTTCCACTGCACTGGAATATGCTCTTATCATCATCGGAGGGATCACGGTGGTATCAGGACTGTCTAATTTCCTGACCAACTTCATTACCTCATTGACCATGCAGGAAGAGTTTGCCATCAGTGGTAATATGATCTGGCTTTATGGTCTGATAAAAACCATTCTGGGAGTGCTGGTCATCGTTTTTGCAAAACCCCTTTCAAGGGTAGTAAAGAACAACAAGGCCAACTAGCCATCAGTCTTTTTGTTTGTCTTTGATCCTGTTCAGTCCAGCTTTTGCTTTTTGCTGCATGCTTCTTCTGTATTCCCTGTTTGGCATGTCGAGGCACTTCCTGTAATACTCACTTGCAAGTTCATACCGTTTCTGTATCTCAGAAATATTCCCTGCCTGCAAAGCTGCATTGGCGGCGAAATAATAATATGCATCATGTCCTGAAATTATCGTTTCATCATACCATTTCAGGGCCTCATTATATCTTTTTTGCGCATGTGCGATCCTTCCCAGGCGATAAGGAAATTCTATGCTGTCACGTTCACTCAGCAAATCACATTCCAACTGATTGAGAACACTGTCGGCCTTATCATAATATCCGCCGTCGTAGAGCAATCTGGCCTTTAGCAAGCATACGTTGGGGACGACACCTGATTCTGCCTCAGCCATGGCAAGCCTGTCAGCATCGGTAAACGCGTTACCATATTCTATGGCCTTATTCATGTAGTGCGTGTACATTTCGGGGCGGGCTGTCAGCAGGGAATGCCAGGCCAGCTTCTGGTATGCTTCTTTAATATAGGCCCTGCCTTTGAAATTTGTTGTGAACCGGAGTAAGTAAACGTCTGCATCATCATCGAGACGATGCAACTTTGCCAGGCCCAGAAGAAAATCCAGGTAATAAAAGGGAAAGTACTCTTCGCCCTGTGGCCTGTTCAGCAGCAGTTCTATTGCCTCATCGTTTAGCGCTGTACGGCTGAGTATCTGGGCCTTTGAAAACAACAGCATCAGGTTGTCATTAGCTTGCCCGTCGTAATATGGGAGCAATTCCCTGGCTTTCATCTTGTCGGGTTGCAAATTCAATTCAAGGAAAGTAAGAAAGAACAAGGCTTCGCCTTCCAGGTGTGGGAAACCCTCCTCATCTGCCTTTAATAGTACATCGATAAGTTCGCTTCTTCCCAGCTCCACTGATCCTTCCATTGAAAAGAGGCTTGCAATCCATCTGTAATTATCCGGGATGGTTCCGATCAGTGCATGCATAATGCCCAGTCCTACCCTGTCAGGCAGGAACCCGGGATGGATCTCCTGATTTTCTTCCAGCAACAAAAACGCTTTCCTGATCTCCCGCCCTGCCGTAAAGTATTCCCCGAACTTAATCCGTGCAAAAGCCCATTGCAGGTATGTCTGCGCTATAAGGGACCGATACCAGGGAGCGTCCCGCTCACCTTTTTTTAATGCTTTTAACCTTTCAGGCACCAATCTTTTCAGACTGTCAAAATCATGCTCATCCTCTCCTACAATCACTATCAGGAAATCCTTATAGTTCTCCAGCATCACAGGGATCAGGTTTACAGGATCTTCAGCTCTCACAGAGTCCAATACAGTATTTGCTTCTTCAAACTTCAGTGAGGTGATGAGCACATGCGCCCGGCTGCACTGCTCTGTAAAATCATACTGTGCCGTTGCCGGGTAGTATAGCAGAATGAATATCAGCCAGAGTACCTTCTTCATGAGATTAACCTTGGAGATGTAAAGGTAATAAAAAGGGGTATGGCGGTTAGCCATACCCCTCACAATATCACTAAAGGTCTGCTAATTGATTTTCACTGCCTGGGCTATATCATCATCTACGAGAATGCGGCCGCAATATTCACAAACGATAATCTTTTTATGCATCATGATATCAAGCTGATGTTGTGGCGGGATCTTATTAAAACAACCTCCGCAGGCATCTCTTTCGATCTTAACCACAGCCAGGCCGTTTCGTGCATTTTTCCTGATGCGGTGATAAGCGGTCAGCAAACGGTCATCGATCAAACCATGTTGCTTTTCTGAAAGATCAACAAGGTCTTTCTCTTCCTTTTCAGTTTCAGTAACAATATCCGCAAGCTCATTATTCTTGATCTCGAGGTCTTTCTTGCGTTCTGAAAGTAATTCTTCAGAAGTCTGGATCTCCTGGGTCTTGGTCTCCAGGGAAACCTTACTTTCATTGATTCTTTTTTCGGCCAGCTGTATTTCCAGGGTCTGGAACTCAATTTCTTTGGATAAGCTATCGTACTCCCTGTTATTCCTAACGTTCATCTGCTGATCTTCATACTTCTTGATCAGCGCGAGGCTGTTTTTAATATCCTCCTGCTTTTCCTTGATTTTTTTTTCAATTGCCTCGATATCTGTTTTGTGGTTGTTCACCCTGGTTTCAAGTCCGACAATTTCATCTTCCAGGTCTTGCACTTCGAGTGGGAGTTCACCTCTCACAATCCTGATCTTATCAATCTGTGAGTCGATCTGTTGCAGAGTAAAAAGAGCATTCAGCGTGTTTTCTACTTTCTGCTCAACTTTTTCTTCTACAACCTCCTTCTTAACAGCTGTTTTAGGTTTTGCAGCCGCTTTAGTGGCAGTTGCCTTTTTAGCTGTTGTTTTCTTTGCTGCTGTTGTTTTCTTTGTTGCTGCAGGTTTTTTAGCAGCAGTCTTTTTAGTAGCAGCTGTTTTTTTTGTTGATGCAGTATCTTTCTTAATTGTCTTTGCCATATCCGCTCAAAAGGATTTATGAGTTACATATAATGAACCGCATTGGTGTTGATCTGCGAAATTCGGAGTGCAAAGGTAGGAAATTTTTCATTAAGGATATTATAAATCAATTCTTTTGTAAACTGTTCCGTTTCAAAATGACCGGCATCCGCAATGAGTATTTTGCCTTCTGCTTCAAAAAACTGGTGATATTTCATATCTCCCGTTACAAAAGCATCCGCTCCTGCATTTATGGCATCGCGGATTAGAAAGCTGCCTGACCCTCCGCAAGCGGCAACTTTGCGGATCTTTTTACCGATAAACTTTGAATGTCTGACCACAGGTGAGCCAAGCTTTGTTTTGAGTAAGGAGATAAAGGCTGCCTCCTCTATCGGTTCAGAAAGACTTCCAATGATGCCGGCACCATTGGCGGGCATTTCATTTTTCAGGGGATATATGTCGTAAGCTACTTCCTCATACGGATGGGCCTTTTTCATTTCCTGCAGAAGATGTGAGGTGATATGATCCGGGAATATGACCTCAATCCTTACCTCTGATTCAGTGTGCAACTCCCCCTTTTTCCCAACAAAGGGGTCGGTATCTTCGCCTGCTCTGAACGTACCATATCCCTCCAGGTTATAACTGCAACTGTCATAATTCCCAATTTGGCCTGCTCCGGCATTGAAGAGAGCTTCCCTCAGTTCGGGGGCATGTTCAATTGGACAAAAGGTTACCAGCTTACTGAGATGGTCGGTCATGGGGCGAAGAATACAGGGATTTTCAATGCCGAGCTTGCTGCTTAGCATACCATTTACGCCCTGTAAAACATTGTCGAGATTGGTATGTATGGCATAGATGGCGATATCCTGCTTAATGGCTTTCATTACCATCCTTTCCACCTCGGATTTTCCTGTTATCCTTTTTAAACCGGAAAAGATCAGCGGATGGTGGGAAATGATCAAACCATACTGCCCTTTCACAGCTTCATCAATAACATCCATGGTAAGATCGAGCGATATCAGGGCTTTTTCAACCTCAAGATCCGGCTCTCCTAACAGTAAACCGGAATTATCATAGGCTTCCTGCCAGGCGGTGGGCGCATACTCCTCCAGTACGGAAATGATCTCTTTTATCTTCATAACAGCATGTCTTAAGCTTCAAAAATACTAAAATCATACATCAACAGTGCTTTTTCGTAGTCGTATAAGTGATGTTACCAAAAATACCTGCAGGTTTTGTATATATATCAATATTCGTTTATATTTGAGCAATATACGTTAGGTTTCGCAAGAAATTAACGTTAAAATAATAGTACGGGACGTAACAGGCACCAGATTATTTCGTATACTTCAACGATGGATATTTTGCGCGTATTACTTATTCCATTCGCTTGTCTTTACGGGCTTATCATGGCATTGCGGGGTAAGATGTTTGACTGGAAAATTTTACCATCACAGTCATTTCCCCTTGCAGTGATATCCGTAGGCAACCTTTCGTATGGTGGTACGGGCAAGACCCCGGTAGTGGAATACCTGATCCGGCTGCTGAGCGATACGTACAAGGTAGCCACACTGAGCCGGGGATACAAACGCAAAACCAGGGGTTTTGTACTTGCAAGTCAATCATCGACATATGAAGAGATCGGTGATGAGCCTCTGCAATACAAAACCAAATACGAAAATGTTGAGGTTGCCGTTCATGAGAAACGCCGTTTCGGGATCAGGAAGCTGATCAAAACCTTCCCTGACCTGAACGTTGTGCTTCTTGATGATGCTTACCAGCACCGCTATGTCAAGCCCGGCCTGTCTATACTCCTCACCGATTTTCACAAGCTGTATGTAAACGACTACCCGCTTCCGGCCGGAACCCTGAGGGAATTCCGGAGCGCTGCCAAAAGGGCCGATATCATTATCGTAACAAAAACCCCGGGAGTGCTTTCACCAATCACACGCCGCAGGATCACAGGCATGATAAAACCGCGTTTGCACCAGCAATTGCTGTTTTCCTACATCAGCTACGGCAAGGCCATACCTCTAAACAAGAAAAACGAGGAATTATTAAAGAAAAAGTACAATACCATACTCCTTTTTTCAGGAATTGCAAATTCCTACCCCCTTCAGGAACACCTGCAGACCATGTGCCATGAATTGCAGGTGATGGATTTCATGGACCATCATAAGTACACTTTACAGGACCTTGAAAAGATCAAAGAGAATTTCGATAATATGTTTACCCGTAACAAGGTCATCTTCACAACCGAGAAAGATGCGCAAAGGCTCGACAAATCAGCTTTACGGGAAGTAATAAAAAATCTGCCTGTATTTTATATTCCCATCAAATTCAAGTTCCATAACGGAGATAATATTATCTTTGACGACCAAATTCGGGAATATGTTGAAAAGGATACAGGATACGAGCAATTTTCTTAGCGAGAGGACAGGTACCAGGCCGGAATATGGCATAATCCTCGGGACGGGTCTTGGAGGACTGG
>Ga0180435_10006294_pt1 | contig 11375 bp, 8 predicted proteins | sample SS_ome_3_FD_132467 | JGI IMG/M metagenome (GOLD analysis project Ga0180435, IMG submission 132467) | Hypersaline lake sediment archaeal communities from the Salton Sea, California, USA - SS_3_S_1 metaG | ecosystem: Environmental > Aquatic > Non-marine Saline and Alkaline > Hypersaline > Sediment...
AGCAATTTTGCAGCCCCAGGCGTAGCGAAGATAGTGTCGTGTCACCCATCAACTGACGTATCTTGCTTGTCTTTTTCCCTTTCCGCAGCGTTACGTCCTCAGTTATATAGCGCACTATACGCCTTCGGACGTGCCTTGCGGAAAGAAAAAAATTCGGCGCAATTCAACGTCATTTGACGCGTGACACGACACTAGGTTGAGTTGAGAGGGTTGCATAATTGCGAAAACGCCGCCTGGGGCCAAAAGATGCGCTTTTGCCGTTACACTCGGCTTTCGTCGCCACGCTAGATATAGCGGTCGGCCAGCTCCATAATAAACGTCTCCACACCTTCTTCCCCCTTTTCGGCGCTGATCTCTTCAATGAGGCTTTTCAGTTTTTCATAGGTTAAGGGATCCCGCTTAAGATCGTCCGGGGAGCGGTATGTGCCGCCGCGCCGACCGGCCCGGTAGACCAGCCGGTCGGTATCGGAAAGATCGAGGTAGGCGTCCACCGCAGCGATCATTTTTTCCTTGTCCCGGGGCAATGTGCCCGCAACGTTTTCCAGCAGGTTCATGATGTGGTCGCTGGTTACCGTACTGGTAATGCCATCCAGGCTTTGGATAAAAAGACGGATTTCCCGGGCTAGGAGGTCGTCGGTCTGGAGTGTGAAGCGGCCTTCGTCCAGCTCCTTGCGCAAAGGCACGCGGCGGGGCACCCGCAAACTGCGCAGGCGGATAAAATGGGGGTTGATGGCATTGAGCACCCGGGCCGTTTCCCGGGCATGGTCCCCGGCCATCTCCCGGCCGCCCAATCCGGGCATCACATATTCCGACAATTCCATACCCGCTTCCCGCACCCGTTGGCCGGCGGTGATCTGGCCTTCGGCGGTGACTCCCTTTTTCATCAGCTTCAAAAGAGGATCAAAACCGGTTTCCAGACCGATGTGGATACGGTCCAGACCGGCTTGGCGGATCTTGGTGAGGGCCGCCACACTCTTGCGCATGACGGTGCGCGAACGGGAGTAGGTGGTGACCCGCTCGATTTGGGGAAACGTTTCCCGCAGACAGGTGAGCACTTCCACCAAATCATCGGTTTTCATGATCAGGTTGTCGGCATCCTGAAGAAAACAGGCGCCGGTGCCATAGTACATCCAGGCGGCGACGCTACGGTAAGCATGATCTTTGGTCTCGTCGTTAAAAATCAGGCTGACCACAGCATCGCTGACCTGGCCGCCCGCGCCCATTTTCCAGGACAGCGATTGAATCTCCTCGGTGATCCCGTGGGCGGTGCTGATATCGGCCTTGATTTCATCCACGGTGCGCAGGGAGAATTTGCGCTTTTTATACACCGGACAAAAAAGGCACTGGTTCCAGGGGCAGTTGCGGGTCAATCGCAGCAGCAGGCTGCGGGCTTCATTGGGGGGTCGGATGGGGCCTTGCTCAAAGGCCACTGGCAAACGTTGCATCATTCAATTCCCATCTGTTCGTCGTCGATGATTTAGTGTATTGGATACTGGCTTGAGTATCCCGTCAGGAAACCATAACATAAACCAACTCCACCCCATGGGCAACGGCCGGATAATAGTTCCCCGTGGCGCGTAACCCATGCTGGGGGGACCACCTTAAAAAAATCAAACATGCGGATGATACTGCTGCGCGGGAAATGGGGACCGTGGAAGGTAGTTGCGCCTGCATGGGTTCAAGGAAGGGACATGCAACAAAATTCGACATCCCTGAATATACTGGTGGTATGTACCGGCAATATCTGCCGCAGCCCCATGGCGGAAGGACTTTTAAGGCAAAATCTGCCCGCACGGCTCAAATCCCGGGTGCAAATCGCCTCGGCCGGAACCCGCGCCCAGGAGGATCTCCCGGCGGAGCCCCATGCCCGCACGGTCATGGCGGAGTGGGGTCTGGACATCAGCGGCCACCGTGCGCAACAGTGCAGCCCCAAACTGATCCGGCAGGCCCACCTAGTCCTGGCCATGGAGCGCGAGCATCAGCGCTTTATCCGCGGCAACGCTCCCGCCAGCGGACCGAAGCTGCGTTTACTGGGCGAATATGGAGCGGATTCAGCCCAGCCCGAAATTCCCGATCCCTATGGCCAGGGCTTGTTTGTCTACCGGGCCTGTGCCCGCTTGATCCGCAACTGCCTGCCTGATGTTATTACAGAAATAACCAGGCTGGCAGGCGGGGATACATCCAGCTAAACCTAAACCCCAACGTTGGGGTAAATTTAACACCCCAATAAAAACCCCTCCCCCCGTCAAAGGTTAAGCCTTACCCACACTTGACACAGGGGGTTTTGGTCTCATGCGGAGTTTACGTACTTTAGGTGCAGCTGATGGATCCCCGCCTGAGCGGGGATGACGGTTCGCATTGCCTATACGTCATTCCCGCGGGAATCCAGCCATAAAACCTTGGAATTATGGAGTAATTATAGCCCTCTGTCTCAAGTGTGTGCCAGGCTCAGCGTCAAGGGGAAGGGAGAGAAGGGGTTCCGTTCAGGAACTCATTAGATTAAGGTCGCCGATGCATGCAGGGATTGCTCAGTTGACCACCTTTAAAGCAATATCGACCATGAAGACCCCACGATCGGTTTTACACGGTATGGAAATAATGGGGATGCCGGAGGGATACCTGATTTTGTGTTTACCCACCACTACGCTGGGCACGGATATGGAGGTATCGGGATTGGGAAAATTGTTCTTTGCGTTACCCGCCACCATGTTGGAGATTTCTCCGATGGCATCGGTGCAGTCTTCATCCAATTCCTCCATCTCTTCGTCCAACAGACTCGAAGCAAGCTGCAGGGCAATATCCTCGGAAAGGTTGATGACCACCACGCCGCTCACATCCCCGGAAAGGCCGATGATCCCGCTTATTTCGAATTCCGGGGCGGGCTCCTCTTTCAGATGGGGCTTTTCCACTGAAAGGGGTACATCAATCATAGTCGTAAAAATATTGTTAATGGCATTCAGAAAAGGATTAATATACTTAACGTCCATTTTTGCTCCCCGTTAAAGTGCAAACTATAGTTTGGGAGGCCTCTCGGCCAACTTCCGACCAGCTGTCCCCGGGATTACCAAACCAGCCAGGGCGGCAACGGTACACTCTAATCATCCGTCATTACGCAAAAACCTTTAGCGCCTGGCCGTTGAAAAACCTGAAACGGCAAATAACATTTTGAAAAAAAATATAAAACTATTTAATTTTTCTTAAAAAAGTTCATTTATTATCGGAATAAATTTGTGATTAGCCCGGGGAAAGGGATACTGACTGATTTGGTCCGGTGTTATCCAGCAATGGTCCACCGGACCGTTCAGGACAACCTCCCCGCCCTGGTAGTGGCAGAGGAAAACTTCCAGCACGACTTTAAAATGAGTATAGGCATGTTTGACGGATGCCAGCTTATGCTCCACGGTTACTAAGAGGCCGGTTTCCTCGGCTATTTCACGCACACATGCCTGTTGCGGGGTTTCTGCGGACTCTATCCCACCACCGGGAAATTCCCATAGCCCGCCCAGCAATCCCCGGGGAGGACGCCGGGTGATCAGCAGTTGTCCGCCACGGACAACTACACCCGCAGCCACATGGCGGGTGGGTATCCTGGGCGAGGGACGCCGAAAGGGATATCGATCCACGCAATCCTGTTGCCGCGCCAGGCAGTACCTGTTCACCGGACAGGCTGCGCACCGGGGCTTTTTAGGTGTGCAGACCAGGGCGCCAAGCTCCATCATGGCCTGATTATGCAGTCCCGGCCGGCGGCGGTCCAGCAGCTCGGCTGCTGCGCGCGTAAAGGCCGCGGCCGTCCCCTGGTTGACAGGCGTCTTTTGAACCAGCAAACGCGCCAGAACCCGCTTCACATTGCCGTCCACCGCAGCATAGGGCTGGCCAAAGGCCAGACTGAGAACGGCTGCGGTAATGTAGTCCCCGGCGCCCGGCAGTTGGCGGAAAGCCTTCCATTGGTCGGGAATCTTTCCCTGATGATGCTCCATCACGATCTGCGCTGCCCGATGAAGGTTCCGGGCCCGAGCGTAGTAGCCCAGCCCCTCCCACGCCTTGAGCACATGCTCCAGCCTGGCCCCGGCCAGGCTGGCCGCATCCGGGAATTGTTCCAGAAAATCCCGGTAATAGGGAATCACCGTTTGAACCTGGGTCTGCTGGAGCATCACCTCAGAAACCCAGATCCGATAGGGATCGCGGGTCTTTCGCCACGGCAGCGGACGCTGATGGCCGCGGTACCATGCATGGATTTCGGTTTGCAGGGCGGCGACTGTTTGCGGAGAAAGCATGGCATGGCACCTTATCAGAAAAACAGGCCCGTGGGAAAGTGAGTGTTTTTAAGGAGGAAAAAACGGTCTATAAAGCCGCGACTCCCCCGTTGTGGTATCTAGACTAACGCTAAGGGAATACAGACTGCTCCATACCACCCGGGCCAATTCATTTTGATTTTCAACCAGTTAAAACCCTGGGTCCTCCAGCAGCCAGCAAGCGCAGGGTACCGAAAACCACCAGCCGGCTTGACACTGATTCCCCTGATCACGTAATTTAAATCTGCCGTGGTGCACAGCTTTCCTACTCCAGAGGAAGCCCCTGTTATCCGGAACATTCCAGCGCCCACGGCATTGCCCGGTACGCCTAATCCAAACTCAAAATGACCTCTCCGGAGGCCTTAACAGGATTATGAAACGTCGGACATTCCTCAAACTTACCGGACTGGGCAGTATCTCCTTTGCCGCCGGCTGCAGTCCGGAACCTTCCAAAACGCTCTATTCGTTGGTCCAGGCGCCGGAAGACACGGTCACCGGACAGGCCACCTGGTACGCCTCAACCTGCCGGGAGTGCCCGGCCGGATGCGGTGTTCTGGCCAAAAACCGTGAAGGCCGGGTGATCAAACTGGAAGGCAACCCGCTGCACCCCATCAACCAGGGCAGCCTCTGCCTGCGCGGCCAGGCCGCCCTGCAGGGAATCTACAATCCCGACCGGCTGACCATGCCCCGGATAAAAGACGGCGGCGGGTTTCAGCTCATCGGCTGGGAGGAGGCCCGGAAACGATTGCAGGAGGCCCTGCAAACTGCCACCCAAAGCGACGGGACGCACGTGCGCCTGCTCAGCGAGGTGGTGGGCGCCACCCAGGCCCGGCTGTTTGCTGAGGCAATGGAAGCCCTGAACGGTGCCCCGCCCCTCTTTTACGAAGCCTTTGCCTATGAAAACCTGCGCTTTGCCAACCAGGAAGTGTTCGGCTTTGCAGGCCTGCCGGCCTACGGCCTGGAGCGGGCCGACCTGCTGCTCTCCTTTGGCGCCGATTTCCTGGAAACCTGGCTTTCACCGGTGGAGTACGCCCGCAAGTTCAAGGAGATGCACGGCGTTTACGGCCATGCCAAAGGCAGGTTTGTGGCTGTCGCCCCCTTTCGCGGGTTGACCTCGGCCAATGCCGATGAGTGGCTGGGCTGCCACCCCGGCGGCGAGGCGGCCGTGGCTCTGGGCCTGGTGCATGCGGCGCTCAGCCAGGGAAGGGGCCTGGAACTGCCCGCCGAATTACGGGACAGCCTGGCCCACTTGCTGACCGGCTACACCATGTCCAGGGTCAGCGATCTGAGCGGTATTCCCCAGGCACGCCTCGCGGCTCTTAAGGAAGCGCTGTTGGCGGCCCGCCGGCCCCTGATACTTGGCAGCGGCGTAACCAACGGCACCCTTAACGGTCGCCAAACCGACATGGCCGCCAACCTGCTGAACTGGATCCTGGACCCCGATTTGCGCCGGGTGGATTTCACCCGCCCCCACCGGGTAGCCGCAGCGGCACCGCGTTCGGACCTGGAGGCTTTCTGGTCGGACCTTGCCGCCGGTCAGGGCCGGGTGCTGCTGCTCAACAACACCAACCCGGCCTACAGCATGCCCCCCGCCGCCGATATCCCATCCATTTTACAGCGCGATGATCTGTTTGTGGTCAGTTTCAGTAATTTCATGGATGAAACCAGCCAATGGGCCGATCTGGTTTTGCCGGTTAAAATGGCCCTGGAAACCTGGGATGAATATGGCGGCCACCCTGGAATCACCAGCCTTCTGCAGCCGGCTATGGGCCACCTGTACGATCTGCCCTCCCTCGGCGACCTGCTTTTGGCGTGTGCCTTTACCGGGCAACCCCCGGCCGCGGACTATAAACAATACTTGCTCAAGAACCTGAGTGCCCTTACGGGGATCAACCGGGAGAGAGAGTGGATCCAGGGCCTGCGCCAGGGGGGTTTTTTCCCGGAGCGGTCCTCCGCCGCGACCCATCAGCCCCGGCCGTCCAAGAATTTTACCGATCTCTTCTTAGCCCTTGATCCCCCCCAAACTGATGGGTTGGCTTTAATGGCGGCACCTTCCATCCGCTTTCATGACGGTCGGGGGGCCAACCGCCCCTGGCTCGCAGAGATTCCCGATCCGGTGACGCGCATCGCCTGGCAGACACCGCTGTGGGTCCATCCCGATACCCTCGCCCAGCGCAGCCTGGTCCAGGGGGATACCGTCCGGGTCACAGTGGACAACCGTGAGGAGGAAGCGCCGGTCTACGCCACCCGGGGAACACGGCCTAATGTAGTGGTCATGCCCACGGGACAAGGCCACACCGCCTTCGGCCGCTACGCTAAAGGGCACGGCGCCAATCCTTTTCGATTGATGGAATCCGGCACCCAAATCGGATCGGGCGCCCCTGCCCTGGCTGCTCCGGCCGTCACCCTAAAACCCGCCGGCCGCACCGTGGCCCTGGCCCGGGTCGACGGCAGCCGCTCCCAGCACGAACGCGCCATCGCCCTGTCCATGCCCGCGGCAAGCAATATTCATGGAGCGGACCATCATGACGCCCACACTCCGGGTCTGGCCATGGAGGGCTATCCCCTGGCCTTGCCCCTGGCCGAGGGCTACCGCCGGGACCGAGACTTCTATCCGCCCCACGATCACGATACCTATCGCTGGGCCATGACCGTGGACCTGGACCGCTGCATCGGTTGCGGGGCCTGTGTGGCGGCCTGCTATGCCGAGAACAACATCGGCATTGCGGGTGAGGCGCGTATCGCCGAGGGCCGCGAGATGGCCTGGCTGAGCATCGACCGCTACCACGACCGGACCCGCCCCGGGCAGCTGGTGTTCATCCCCATGCTCTGCCAGCACTGTGACAACGCGCCCTGCGAATCGGTCTGTCCGGTCTATGCCCCCCACCACAACAAGGAGGGCATGAACAACCAGATCTACAACCGCTGTATCGGCACCCGCTTCTGTTCCCAGAACTGCCCCTACAAAGTACGCCGCTTCAACTGGTTCGCCTGGGATTGGCCCGGAGCCCTCAAGCTTCAGCTCAATCCCAATGTCACCGTGCGGGCCAAAGGGGTGATGGAAAAGTGTTCCTTTTGCGTCCAGCGCATTAAAACAGCCCGTTCGGCGGCCAAAAACGAAAAACGCCTCATCCGGGACGGCGAGGTGGTGCCGGCCTGCGTGCAGACCTGTCCCACGGAAGCCCTCACCTTCGGCAATCTCATGGATCCACAAAGCCGGGTGCGTAAAAACTGTGACGATCCCCGGGCCTACCAGGTGATGGGCTACCTGAACACCAAACCGGCGGTCATCTATCTAAAAAAAGTAATATATAAAATCTGAATACCAATTTATTTCATAATGAAACGGATTCAATAAAAGTGTATCAAACATATTTTTTTGACGGGAACATGGCTATCGCCAGGTTAGGGTAAAAAAACTCGTTTCACCGGCAGTCCAGGCCACCTCCTGTCCGAGTCAAAAAAATGTCACTGACTTTCGCCAAAATCGACCAGACGGTCCTCGATACTCTCAAGCCCGCGACCCGGGGCTATTGGGTAGTAATTGCTCTGCTGATCATGGGCATCCTCACCGGCGGGGCCTGCTGGGTCTATCAAATCTTCACGGGCATCGGCGTGGGGGGCCAGAACATTCCCGTGGCCTGGGGCACCTATCTGATCAATTTCGTATTCTGGGTGGGAATCGCCCATTCAGGCACACTGATATCGGCCATCCTGCACCTCTTTAGGGCCGGCTGGCGCAACCCCATCGCCCGGGCCGCGGAAACCATGACGGTGTTCGCAGTCTGCACGGCGGGGCTGTATCCCTTCATCCACCTGGGACGGGTCTGGATGGTCTACTACATGCTGCCCCTGCCCAACCAGCGCACCCTCTGGCCCAACTTCCAGTCGCCGCTGATGTTCGATGTGGTCGCCATCAGCACCTATCTCACGGTGAGTTCCCTGTTCTGGTACACCGGCATGCTGCCCGATCTGGCCGTGATCCGCGACCGGGCCACGGGCACCCGAAAAAAAATCTTCACCTATCTCTCCCTGGGCTGGACCGGCGCCCATGAGCAGTGGCGCCACTATGTGCGCGTCTACCTTTTTTTCGCGGCGCTGGCCACCCCCCTGGTGATCTCCGTGCACAGCGTAGTCTCCTGGGATTTCGCCCTGGGCGTGGTTCCCGGCTGGCACACCACCATCTTCGCACCCTATTTCGTGGCCGGTGCCATCCACTCCGGCCTGGCCATGGTGGTCACCCTGATGATCCCTTTGCGGATCATCTTTAACTACAAAGATATTATCACCGATCGTGTGTTGGAGCAGGTGGCCAAGACCATTATCCTCACCGGCCTGATCGTGGGCTTCGCCTACGGCACGGAGATTTTCATTGCCTGGTACAGCCGCAACCCGGTGGAGATGGAAACCTTCCGCTGGCGCATCTTCGGCGAACAGGCCTTTGGCTTCTGGATCATGGTGGCGTGCAATGTGGCCATCCCCATGCTTTTCTTCTTTAAAGCCATCCGCACCAGCGTGCCCTGGCTGCTGGTGATATCCATCTGCGTCAATATCGGCATGTGGTTCGAACGCTATGTGATCATTGCGGGCAGTGTGGCCCACGACTTCCTGCCGTCTGCCTGGGGCACCTACCGCCCCACCCTCATCGAGTTCGGCATCATGCTGGGCAGTTTCTCGCTGTTCTTTTTTCTATTCGTGCTGTTTGTCAAACACATGCCCTCGGTTTCCATGACGGAAATGAAGGAAACCGTGCATGCCCGGCACCAGGGAGGGGACCATGGCTGAAGAGCGCTATGTCATGGGGCTTTTCCGGGATGACACCTGCGCCGCCCGGGTGGTGCGCGACCTGCCGGCCCAGGGGTTCAAGGTGGTTCGCGTGCACAGTCCCGTTCCCAGCCACGGGCTCCTGGACGCCTTGCAGATAAAGCCCAGTCCGGTGGGCTGGCTTACCCTTATTGGGGGCATTATCGGCTTTTTCAGCGGCTTTGCCCTGGCCATCTTCACAGCCACCCGCTGGGATATCATGGTCAGCGGCAAACCCATCGTGGCCTGGGTGCCCTTTGTCATCGTGGGTTTCGAATTCACCATTCTCTTCGCCGTAATCGGCAACGTCATCGGCCTGTTGCTGATGATGAAATTACCCAGTTTCAAGGGGCTCAAATATTATGATCCGCGCTGTTCCGGCGACCATTACGGCGTGCTGGCCGCCTGCGGGGACGGCCAGCAGCAATCCCTGGCGGACTTTTTCCAGGCCCAGGGCGGAGAAGTGCAAGTATTCACAGATTAGCCATGGCTGAAAACAACGCAACGGAAATACAGGCTAAATCCACGGCCGCCACCATTATGGCCGTACTGGCCATCTGCGGTGTGGTCACCTTCCTGGTATGCCTGTGGAGCGACCAGCCCCAACGTGCCTGGCGGGCCTACCTGATTAATTTCCTGCTCTGGTCGGCCATGGCCCAGGGCGGCCTGCTCTTCTCCGTTGTCCTGCAGGTCACCAACGCCCGCTGGGGCCGGGGATTGCGCGGCGTGGCCGAGGCATTTGCCGCTTTTTTTCCCATTTCCCTGCTCCTTTTCCTGGTGCTTTTTCTTGGCCGGGACCATATTTTCCCCTGGCTGCATATGGAAGATCTCCACGGCAAAGAGGTGTGGCTCAACGTTCCCTTCCTGTTTGCCCGGGATCTGGCGGGTCTGGCTTTCCTCTATTTGTTCGGCATGCTCTACCTGCTGCAATCCCTGCAGCTCAAGCGCATCTGCAATAATCAGGCTCAAAGGCGCAACGACCTGCTGCAGACCCGTCCGGGAGAAATAGATGCAGCAGCAGGTACCCGGCGGCGGATGACCACCCTGGGCGTCCTCTACATCATTACCTACGCCTTTGTGCTCTCCCTCATCGGCTACGACCTGGTGATGAGCCTGGATCCCCACTGGATCTCCACCCTGTTCGGACCTTATATATTCATCAAAGCATTTTATTTGGGCATCGGCGGCATCATCATCACCGCAGCCCTGCTGCACCTCAACGCCGGCCATGCGTTTGAAGTGCCGTCCCAAGAATTTCACGATATGGGCAAGCTCTTTCTGGCCTTCTGCCTGGTGTGGGCGGATTTTTTCTATGTCCAGCTGGTGGTGATCTGGTACGGCAATATCCCCGAGGAGACGGTTTACGTGATTTCCCGGGTGGGCCACGCCCCCTGGCGCACCCTGGCCTGGGCCGTTTTCGGTGTCAGTTTCGTTTTACCCTTTCTGGTGCTCATCAACCGCCGGGTGAAAACCATGCCCCGCATGATGCTGGCGCTCTGCGGGATTGTGCTCATCGGGCTGTGGCTGGAGCACCTGCTCCTGGTGGGACCGGCCCTGGACCACGGGACCGCCCGCTTGAACCTGGGCATCCCCGACCTGCTCATCACCCTGGGCTTTTGCGGCCTGATGGGCAGCGCGGTCAGTTATATGCTGAAACGCTATCCGGAACTGCTGATATCCGGGGAAGGACGGTCCTAGCATGGAGATTCTGCTCTCCCTGGTTCTGATTGTCCTGGTCCTGGGTGTCCTGGGCATTCTGGCCTGGCGCTTCAGGGCCATCCTGGGCCGCAACCGGGGCCTTTTGTCCGTTACCGCCCTGACCGTCGTGCTCACCGCCCTGTTTCTGCTACTGTTTTACCGCCCGCCGGGAAGCGCCATCGGTCCGGAGCAGCCCATCCCCTTCAGCCACCGGGTCCACGCCGGGGTCAAAAACATCAACTGCCGCTATTGCCACCCCTATGTGGAACGCTCCATCCATCCCGGTATACCGCCGGTGGCCAAGTGCCTTCACTGCCACAACTACATCATCACCCAGCACCCCCAGATATTGAAGGAGCACAACTACTTCAACACAGGCACGCCCACCCCCTGGCGGAAAGTCAACTACCTGGCCGAACATGTACTGTTCAATCATCAGCGGCATATTAGAAAGCAAATTGACTGCCGGGAGTGCCACGGCGCCATCGAAACCATGGATCGCATCAAGGGCAAGATTTTTTATATGGAATTCTGCATCAACTGCCATCGTGAAAGGAAGGCCAATTTGGATTGCTGGTTAGC
>Ga0180435_10006295_pt1 | contig 11374 bp, 7 predicted proteins | sample SS_ome_3_FD_132467 | JGI IMG/M metagenome (GOLD analysis project Ga0180435, IMG submission 132467) | Hypersaline lake sediment archaeal communities from the Salton Sea, California, USA - SS_3_S_1 metaG | ecosystem: Environmental > Aquatic > Non-marine Saline and Alkaline > Hypersaline > Sediment...
TGCGAACCATGCCCGGCCTTATGAACCTGGAATAATTGCCCATTACCCATAGCAATTTGCTTTCCCGAACCGCACCATCCTTTTGCAGGCCGGGAATATGAGCTCCCATCCTGCCGGTGCCTTCCCCTGAACCATCGTCCAGGTAAACCAGTCCATCCTTGTAATCCACCTCGGTGATAGCAGTCCACCATTGCCACGATTTGGCATTTGTTATACTAAGGTCGTGGTGAATGATCCTGGCCACATACAGGGCCGTAGCCATGCCCAGGTCCCTTCCTCCCCCCTTTCCAATCTCCCCGTTCTCCTGCAGAATGCAGTATTCACTCATCCAGTAGCCCAGAGCCGGATTGGCAGCCCTGAAATTCTCAGCTACCAGCTGCCTGTAACTAACCTGATTTTCAATGGGCCAGACCGAGTGATAAGAGTGTGCCGACAGAATGTTTGCCACTTTGGGCAAATCCCCAATGTAATAGGGAGAGGAAGGACTGAAAAAGTACCTGGCCTGATCGTCCCGTCCTTCACCATCCTCCCCAATGGTCTTCATGGAAATGGCTGCATGTCCGATGGTACCCGCTTCCCCAATGACAATTTCTGTGTCCAGATTTCTTTGCGACAGCTCAAGGGAAAGATGCCCCAGCAGTTCGTATACCTCTTCATTCTGAGCCGGCGTTCCTTCCTGGCTCCCATTGTCCCAGTCCCACTGGGGCTCGTTGACCGGACTCAGGTAGTCAAAGGCAAAGCCTTCTTCCTGAAAATGCTCCAGCACTTCAGCCAGGAATTCTGCATAAGCTAACATTGCTCCCGCTTTCAGGTTAAAACGCTCATGCCCTTTGCTTGCAAAACCCAGTCCATTGGCACTGAGAAAGACCGGGGGAGCATTGGGAAAGGCCAGGAACTTCTCTACTCCCCTTTCCTTAGCAGCCTGTAAAAACCATTGCTGTCCCTTCTGCTTGCTCCAGTCGTAGGTCCCATCCGCATTCAGAAAGCACTCCCCTCTTCTCCAAACATTAGCAATACCGGAAGCTTCTCCCTGCTCTGAAGTCCCGGCACTGATATTAAACCTCCAAAGGGATAAGCCAATACCTAAGGGCTGGCCATCCTCATCCATTTCCTGGCTAAACAGGAGATCTGCGATGTGATTTCGCTTCTCAAGGGGCCAGTGAAGACCCACAAACTGTGCACGCCAGGCATCCGATGCCCCAAAGCCATCTATGGTCTGGTAATGGATGTCTGAATTTGTTTGTAATGCGATGGGCTCTTCCGCCTGAGTCATCCACAGGAACAGGAAAAGCTGTGATAGTAGCAGTGTCATTGGCTTTCAGATTGCTTGTGAGCTTATGGAACAAAGATAATAGAGTGTTCAGAATAGCTATTCTCCAAAAAAAATCATTCCGGCATAGGGGTAAGCAAGATTTCAGGTGTGTAAAAAAGTGAAGGGCCACTTATGCCCAGAAATGTAAACATGAAACAAGGTAAATCTTAATAATAATTAAAACGTAAAGACCATGAAAAAGAATCCGATCACTTTAGTAATTATCAGCCTTTTTGCATTGATATTTGCCATGGGCTGCCAGGAGAATTCAAACATTGAATCCCTGGACCTGATGACCGCTGAGGACGATATGATAGCAGATGCCGCCATGGAAGACGTATTCTCAGAAGTCGATGGAGTTATGAACCTGATGGACCAATTCGGATATGAAACCTCGGCCCTGAAGTCGGCTGTTGTTCTGGATACCTGTCCTGTAATCTCTATTATTTCAGAACCCGGCTCCTTCTGGCCAAGAACCGTAGTAGTGGACTATGGCGACGGATGCGATGTGAGCCACTTCAATTCAGACCGGGCACGCATCCGCAAAGGCAAGATCCTGATCAAGGTAAGCGGACCCATGTGGATTGAAGGATCCTATCGGGAAGTTACATTCGAAGACTTTTCCATCAACGATTTTGAAGTGGAAGGCCGAAGGACCGTGACCAACGAAGGGGAATGGGTTGAAGGAGAGTATTCAGGAAAGCTTTACTTCTCTGTTATTCTGGACGGAGGAACCATAACAACCCCTGAAGGCAAGGTCATATCCAAGGATGTGAACCGCACCCGGACCTTTGTGGAAGGGCAAGACACCAAGTGGGATACCCGCGACGATATCTGGCACATCAATGGAGTAGCCACAGGTGTAAACCGTCACGGACTTGCCTTCTCCCGCGAAATTACCAGTCCGCTCTGGAAGGAAATCGGTTGTCGCTTCATTACCAAGGGAACTGTACTGATCCAGGTGGAAGGAAGGCCAGAAGTAGTCCTGGACTACGGCGATGGCACCTGCGATCCCCTGGCCACCATTACCATTGAGGGTGAAACCGAGAATGTAAGACTGAGAAAATGGTAAAACTTTGATCCCTTCGGGGAAGAAAGAAAACTTTGAACTGGGGCTGTCTCTAAGGGGGCAGCCCCTTCTTTATGGGCTGTTCCTGCTTCTGCTTTTTTTGGGCTGCCTGGGAATATTTTTTCCCTTTACTCGTTCTTGAAAAAACTGACATGAAAATACCAAACCTTATAAACATCCTTACGTACAACGAATTATTATAAAGAAATATAAGAAGCGTCAATTCTTCTGAAAAAAGCCAATACCTCATGGAAAACAAAAAATCAAATGCTGGTAAAGCCCGGGAAAAAGCCGTTCACCAGGTTGAATACGTAGCACTTCAGGATTTCGGATACGAAAAAGCGGGTCATGTAAAAGGTGATCCGGATATCTACACGTCCTACCTCAACCAGATACTCAACGGAGACCTGGTGGATGAAAAATTCAGCGGTCTGAATGAGGACGAAACACCGGAGAAAAAAGCCAGGCTCAAGGAACTTGAAGCCAAGCTGGTGGAAACCAGCAGCCAGAACGAAGTAATCAACTCCCAGATCTCAGAAAAACAGGAGAAGATTGACGCACGGCGCGAAGAATTGCTCGATATAAGGAAAAAATATGAAAAGGATCCCGAGGCCATGAAGCGGGAAACCTTCTCCCCCTTTAAGTTTGGCATCAACCTCTTCATCCTGGTCATGTTAACAGGATATTTGTTTTTCTTTTACGTTTCAGCGGCATACAAAGCATTATATACCGATTTTGAAGCCATAGCCGGACGTCTGGCCGCGGGTATGGGTACAGGTAGTATCATGCCCAAACCCGCTGAGCTTGCAGAAGCCCTGCAATACAATTACCTGCTCTTCCTGGTACCCTTTGTATTCTATGCCTTTGGTTGGGCCTTCCACATCATTCTCGACTTAAAACATAAGTACAAGTTTGTTTTCCTGGGTGGTCTGATTGGAGTGACCTTCTTTGTGGACTTTTTGCTGGCCCTGCTGATTCATAACAACACCGAATATGCCAAGGAGCTGATGGGACTGGCCACCAAATCCTGGGCAGCCAATCCGGCCTTCTGGATGATACTTTTCCTGGGTTTTATTGTGTATATCCTCTGGAGTATTCTGCTGGATTCCCTTTTCCGTGAATTTGGCAAGCGGGCCATACTATTGAATTTGAAAAAAATCGTTAAGCATCTCAGGGACGACATCAAAGAGCTGCAGAAAAAGCTTGTGCCCGAGGAGCCTATTCGTTTCGATATTGCCAACCTCAGGGAAGACATGGGTACGGTTATTCTGGGTAATCTGAAATCCTACATAGATCAGTTTACCACCGGTTGGATTTCCTACCTCTCTCCTCAGAATCTGAAGGAGGTAAAGAACAAATGTGTGAATATCAAAAAGGAATTTGAGGAAAAGCACAGCATTAAATCTGGCACGGTCAAAGTAATCAAACGCCGAGGTATTTAGTTTACAGTCTAACCCATTTCATACCAGAAAAAATGAAACATTCGATTAGATATTTCCCGGTATTCCTGGCACTGTTGCTTCTTGCTTCATGTATGCCGCCTCAGGAGGAAAAAACAGTAAATACAGCCGTCAAACACAACTACATTATCCTGCTGGATCTGTCGGACCGGCTTATTGTTCAGGACAATCAGTCCGAACGAGATAAGGAATTGATCAAGCATATCTACACCATCTTCGAAGAGCGGGTTAAGAATCAATTGTATCTGCGTGCCCGTGATGAGATCAAAGTAGTGATTGCTCATCAACGCGGGGCCGGCCTGCAAAGTGAAGTATACGAGGACAGCCTCTTTATCAATATTGAGAATATCCCGGCGGTCTTACGAAGGAAAACAGAAGAAGAACGTAGAAGCACCTTTTTCGACAATGTGGACAAGCTCTATGAGCAGGCCGTCTTCAGTAACAATCCCAAAGAGTATCACGGGGCTGATATCTGGCGCTACTTCTACGAAGACCTGAAAGTGGACTACGTGAAGGATACCCTCACTGAGAATTATCTCTTCCTGTTTACGGATGGATATCCCATCGTGGGCAAAGACCTGAGCAAACTGGAAACGGTGAGAGAAAACTACCCTGAGCTAAAAGTAGTCCTGATGGAAGCAGCTCCCCGTGATAAAGACATGGAGTGGGACCGCGTCATTGAACTCTGGGAAGCCTGGTTTAAAAGCATGGAAATTGAGGACTATGAGTTCGCCAAACGTATGGCCCTTTCCAAGGAGAAAGACATGCTGAGTGCCATGCTGGTTGACTAAAGATTAGCCAAAGGGCAACAACTTTGAGGGCTCCTTATCCACGAGCCTGGGTGGCCTGGAATTCAGCGTTTCACCCTTGAGTACTATTTCATAGAGTTGGAGATAATCCTGCGTCATCTTCCTGGCAGAGAAATTGTCGCATACATACTCGTGGCATTTTTTCCGGTCGTAACTGTCAGCTTGTTCCAGCGCCTTAACCAGTTCTGAGCTGCTGTTTGAGAGATATCCGAACTCGGGAGTGATCAGCTCCGGAAGTGAACCATGGGGGGTTCCTATTACCGGACAACCAAAATACAGGCTCTCTGTGAGTGCTATGCCAAAGGGCTCGTGCCAGAGCACCGGGAACAACAAGGCCCTGGATCCGTTTAAAAGTTGGTTTTTATAGGGTCCGCCCACCATCCCCTCAAAACGTACATGGGTATCCAGTGTGATGCGTAATCCCATCTTCAGATTAATCCTGCTACCCCCAAGCACCCGCAGAGGAATGCCCGCCTTCCTGGTCAGAGAAATGCAGCCTTTCACATTTTTCACATTCCAGGCAGCCTTCCCCAGGAAATGTACATAAGTCCTTTCCCGGTCAAAACTGACCTTCCCGTATTCCTCCAGGTCCATACCATTGTAGACGAAGGTCTCAGCCCCGTAGCGGGAAGCATGATTCCGTGAAACAAAGCAGGTGTTGATGTGAAAATCCCTGTCCTGTAAGGAATTTCCTTCCTGAGTGAGGATAAAGGGCCTGTCCACATCCTCCCAGGTATTCACAAAGGAATGCACCAGATCCACCTCTTCAGGAATCTGATCGGTCAGGGGCTTGTCGGGATCCAGATTCTTCACCTGAGCAAAATCACAAACCGTTCCTTCCCCCGCCAGAAAGGTAATGCGGTGCCCCAGAGCTGCCAGCTCCTTCCCCAGAGACCATACCACTCTCTGCGTACCCCCGTATTTGCTTACCGGGAGCCTTTTATTAAACACGATCAGGATGTGGAGGGCTGTCATAGGATAAAGAAAGTCGTTAAGATTCGATTACTCTTGCTTATAAGTTCTTATGGCATGCATATAAGCTTCGATGTTCTCCCAGGGAACCTCAGGTTCGAGCAGGTGGGTGGGACAACAGAATAGTCCACCCTTCTCCCCTGCGATGTCCAGGTTTCTTTTTACTTCTTTTTTTACCTTTTCGGGTGTTCCAAAAGGCATTAATTCCTGGGTGCCAATGGTCCCATTGAAAGAGATTTGTGAACCGTATTTTTTGTGAATCTCTTTAAAATCCATGCACTCTGGCTGGACGGGATTCAGAATATCAATGCCTACATCGATTAGCTCGGGAATAAAAGGTTCGATATAACCACAGGAATGGTAAGAGATTAAAACCTCGGGATTGGCAGATTTTGCCGCCTGAATCACCTTTTTAAGCCTGGGTTTTAGCCAGAGCTGATACATGTCCATGGACATCATGATGCTGTCCTGCATTCCAATATCATCACCCAGTCCAATAATATCGGCTCCCTGTCCGGCAAAAATCTCAGCCCGGTAACAGGCCCTGTCCGTTATCTGATCGAGCAGCCAGGTGGCTTTTTCGTCTTCCATGGCCATGTCGACCATCAACTTATCCATGCTTCTCAGATACCAGGCAACTTCCCAGATAGTGCATTCCTGCCAAACGAAAACTGCCAGACCCTTATCGTGGATTTTTTCCATCTGACTTTGAAGGGGACTAAAATCCACTTTGGTGTAATCGGGAAGCGGGTAGGCCTTCATCTCCTCCAGCGAATTTAGGTGCTTCATGGGATGATGCATGCGGGTCATATGCATGGAATTGGGACTCGATTCATGCGCAATTCCCCAGCCATCTATCTGCACCTCGTAGGTAAATCCTTCTGGGTAATACGGGCTCCAATCCACTGTGGTCTGCTCAGGAATCATGTCCAGGTTGTCGAAGTTCCAGGAAAAGCCCGGATCCACGATGATCCTATATGGAAAGTTGAAATGTTCCTGGTAGCTATCCGCATCGGGATATCTTCTCTCAAATTCCTTCTTCAGGCTGTCACATAAAAGAAACCCGGCCGGAATATCTGAATATCCCTTGCGCTGGTAGAGCTGTATCAGGTTTTCACGTGGTGTCATAGGCTAGCAATGCAATTTACCAGAACAAGGTATAAATCCCAGCAAAAATCACCAGGATTATTAGGGCCAGAACATTAAATGATTTTTCAGTCTTGAACATATCTCCGGTTAGTTTTATACCCTTGGTGCTTTCTCCTTGGCCATATACAGAGAGGATAATTATGATGGCTGCCACCAGAAAGAAGGAGATCAGCATTTGATCCAGAAAGGGTAGCTGAGGAAAAAGGAAACTAATACCGGCCGAGATGGGTATGGACAGGATAGTTCCCCAGAATGCTGCCCTGGAACTTGCCTTTTTCCAGAACATACCTAAGACAAATATGGCGGTAATGCCGGGACTTACCATGCCCGTATACTTTTGGATAAACTGGAAAGCCTGCTCCAGATTACCCAGGCTGGCAGCCACAAACACGGAAAGTATCACCACTGCCACAGAGGACAGTCGACCCACCTTCAGCATCTGTCTGTCGGATGCCTCAGTATGGAAAAAAGGTTTGTACAAGTCCATGGTGAAGATGGTGGAAGCGCTATTGATTATGGCACTGAAAGAGGATACAATAGCCGCAATCAGCGCCGCAAAAATAAGTCCTTTCAATCCCACAGGGACTATGTTCTGAAGCAACCAGGGATAAGCTTCATCGGCTTTTACAATATCCGCATTCATGGCAAAAACAACGATACCCGGAATGACCACCACAAAAGGCAGAATAAATTTCAGGTAGGCGGCAAAGACCATTCCCCTTTGTGCTTCTTTCAGGCTGCGGGCACCGAATGCTTTTTGAATGATGTACTGGTTGGCTCCGAAATAATAGATCCCTGCAATCCATATGCCGCCAAAGACTGCCCGTATACCCGGGAGGTAGGTGTAGTTCGGATCCTGCCGTTTTATGATCATATGAAACTTTTCGGGAAACTGATCAAACATGGCCTGGAAACCATTGATTAACCCTTTCCCTCCGCCGAACTGATCTACAGCCAGATAGGTGGTAATCAAACCTCCCAGCAATAGGAATGCGACCTGCACAATATCGGTACTGGCGATGGCCTTCAGTCCGTTTACTATGGTATATAGAAGAGAGAACACAGCCAGTCCGATGATTCCATAAAGCATGGAAATGCCAAAGACTGTTTTCAGGGTAAGGGCTCCCAGGTAGAGGATGGACGATAAATTGACAAAGACAAAAAGACCCAGCCAGAATATGGCCAAAATGGTCTTAATTCGCCTATCGTAGCGCAGCTCCAAAAACTGCGGCATGGTTTCGATATTGTTGTGTATGAATACCGGCAGAAAATATTTAGCCACAACAATGAGAATGAGTGCTGCAATCCATTCATAGGTGGCGATGGCCAGCCCAATGGCATATCCCGATCCCGACATGCCTATAAACTGTTCAGCGGAAATATTTGCTGCAATAATGGAACTGCCAACCAGGTACCAGGGGAGACTTTTATTGGCAAAAAAATAACCCTCGCTGCTTCTCTGTTTTTCCTTGGAACGTACCACCCAGTTACCAATCACTACAATCAGTACGGCATATAGGATAAAGACAAGCGTATCGAGGGTTCCCATAGGAGCAGGAAAGATAAAGAAAGTTGGGAGATGATTAAATGTGCCTAATGAATACTCAGAACTAGAAAAGATTGCTCGCTTGACCTGGTCATGGGCAAATGTCCTTTGCCAGGCTTAATATTTTATATAAATTGAATGTATCCTGCAAACCCAACAATCTAAAAAAGTCATGAGGCTTTTCATCTTATCCTTGTTATATATGCTTTTGACGGCCAGTCTATTCAGTCAGACGGCCTCCATGAATGGAACAGTTTCAGGCTCTGACGAACGCGAAGGCCTGGTTAATGTAAACATCATTTTAGAGGGGACCGTTTTGGGCACGGTCTCCGGAATTCATGGAGACTATAGTCTAAAGGGTATCCCTCCAGGGAAACAGACCATTGTCTTTTCCTTCATAGGATATGAGACCTTTCGCTTTGAGCATGTCTTTGAGAAAGATGAGCAGCTTGCTTTCGACCTGGAGTTAATACCAGGAGCCATTGACCTGGCACTGGTCACGGTTGAAGCACAGCAACCCTTTTCTGCAGCATCTTCCAAGGCAATAAGGGATTTCGACTTGAAAATAAAACCTGTTCGTTCAGCCCAGGATGTGCTATTGCTTGTGCCAGGGCTCTATATTGCGCAGCATGCAGGCGGAGGAAAAGCCGAACAGATTTTTATGCGTGGTTTTGACGCGGATCACGGTACCGATGTGGGAGTCTATGTGGATGGTATACCAGTAAATATGGTCTCTCATGGACATGGACAGGGCTATGCAGACCTCCACTTTATCATTCCTGAGATCATCGACGGACTGACGGTATATAAGGGGCCCTATTTCAGTCGCTTCGGTAATTTCGGCACCGCTGGCTCGGTGGATCTTAGTACCACCGATCATCCGGATAACAACCTGGTGAAACTGGAAGGAGGAATGTTTAACACAGGCAAGGCTACCACGGTGCTAAAAATTCCCACCAATGGAAAGCATCAGAGTGCATACATTGCGGGGCAGTATTACATGACGGATGGTCCGCTGGATAGTCCCCAGAACTTTCAACGCGCCAATATCTATGGGAAATTTCATACCCACATCACTCCCCAAAGTGAGCTGGGCTTCTCGATAGGAGCTTTCTCTTCTGCCTGGGATGCCTCAGGACAGATCCCGCAGCGGGCAGTGAACAGCAGACAAATCACCCGCTGGGGTGCCATTGATGATTTGGAGGGGGGTAGTACAGGTCGATACAATGTTTCGCTTGATTATCATTACATGGAAGGTTACGATCATGATTTTATGGTTCAGGCATATTTATCAAGGTATGATTTTAAGCTATTTTCCAATTTTACCTTTTGGCTCAACGATCCGGTCAATGGAGATATGATTGAGCAAAATGACCACCGAACTATTTATGGGATTAATACCCGGTACAGGTTCCATAAGCAATTGGGTCAAATACGTTTGACCACCGGGGTTGGTGCCAATTACCGGGGCGATCATGTGGACCTGAGTCTTTGGAAAAGTCCGGAGCGTATGCGAATGGATGTTCAAACCGATCATAGGATTAAAGAAGTAAACATGGGATTCTGGATGGAAGAGGACGTGGTATTTAGCCGCTACTTCAAAGTGCAAATGGGGCTACGGGCTGATTATTTCACCTTTGATGTGATCGACCATCTGGACTATCCCATGTTCCCTGGTAATGGTTTACCCCACGCTTCTGGATATTCGCAGTCAGCCATCCTGAGCCCAAACCTGAACCTGGTGATCAGCCCCACGAAAGGCTTTGACATTTACCTCAACAGCGGTACTGGTTTCCATTCCAACGATGCCCGGGATGTTATCATTGCCCAACGAATCAGGGAAATTATTCATTCAGGAGAAAGAGCGGGGCTTAATCCAGGAGAAATCGACAATGATTTGTCAAACCGGGATTTTGATCCCGAGCAGGCAAACATTAAAACCCTTCCAAGGGCTGCCGGAGCAGAACTGGGTTCCCGGATTAGCCTGGGGCCAAAAGCTTTGTTAAGCATTGCAGGATGGTACCTGCATATGGAGGAAGAATTGGTATTTGTAGGAGATGAAGGGAGTACAGAGATAAGCGGTGAAACCCGCCGTTTGGGTCTGGATGCAGAGATCCGGCTTCAGCTTGCCTCCTGGATATGGGCCTTTGCTGATTTCAACATCTCAGACGGCAGGTATGTGGGAGAACCTGAGGGTGCCAATTACATCCCCCTTGCTCCGCGCTTTACATCCCAGGGTGGAATCAATGCCCGGCACAAAAGCGGCCTGGATGGTTCATTGCGGTTCAGGTATCTGGGCGACAGACCCGCTAATGAAGACAACAGTGTGGTGGCCACAGGTCATTTTCTGGCTAACCTGGTGCTGGGTTATCAATTCAGGGGCATCAGGATATACGGACATCTGGAAAACCTGTTCAACCAGGAGTGGAACGAAGCACAGTTTGATACACAGTCGCGGCTTTATAATGAAGCCCAGCCTGTTTCAGAACTGCATTTTACTCCAGGCAATCCCATGAATGTGCAGCTCGGTGTGGAGGTGGAGTTCTAAATTAAGCTTTGCTTATGAATAACTTTTCCAAAAGTTCAGGAAGTCCTTACCGGTCCGGAAATCGATGCATATCATGCGATAACAAGCAGAATAACCTCTGAATACGGAATCACCTTTATTGACTACCCCCAATTCCAGAAATGGCATTAGCGGCTTGCTTTCTCCAAACAGCCGGGTTGAAGGATTTTCAATGATTCTGGGAAGGAATTTCCGGATGAATCCATGATTACCTTATCCAGGTGCGTTCAATTTCTTCCAGCGATTTACCGGCGGTCTCGGGTACCTTTCTCCATATGATCCACATGTAGGGAAGACACATTCCGGCAAAAAGAAAGAAGGTCCCTGCGGGCCCCAGGTTTTCCAGCATCCAGGGGGTAAGTTGTCCTATCAGGTAGGTTCCCACCCAGAGGGATAATCCGGCAATGGACATGGCCAGGCCCCTGACACGGGTGGGATACAGCTCTGAAAGAAATACAAAGATCACTGCACTGATGGAAATGGCAGTACAA
>Ga0180435_10006296_pt1 | contig 11373 bp, 6 predicted proteins | sample SS_ome_3_FD_132467 | JGI IMG/M metagenome (GOLD analysis project Ga0180435, IMG submission 132467) | Hypersaline lake sediment archaeal communities from the Salton Sea, California, USA - SS_3_S_1 metaG | ecosystem: Environmental > Aquatic > Non-marine Saline and Alkaline > Hypersaline > Sediment...
CGCTGGGGCATGTCGGCGTTGCCGCGCGTCAGCTCGGCGAAGGCCGTCTCCACGGCGGCGATGCAGGCGTCCATCGACAACACGGCTTCCACGTCTTGGCGGGAAATCAGCAGGGGCATGACGGTCCTCCCGAGGGGTGGCTGTGGGGTGCGGCACGGCCCGACTCTACTCCAGTTCGACGGCCCGTCCAACGACAAAGGGCGCTCGCGACACCCTTGGACACGGGACGATCCGCCCCACATCTTATGGAGGAACCGGCATATACACCCAACGACGTCCTGGGTCATACGGGAGAGCCCCATGAGCATCCAAGGTCTGGACAAGCTCCTCAATCCGCGGCGCATCGCCCTGGTGGGCGTGACCATCAACCCGGAGAGCGTGGGCGGCATCGTGCTCGCCAACCTGGTGGGGGGCGCCTACCGGGGCGTGGTGTATCCGGTCAACCCCGGGAGCGAGGCCGTCCAGGGCGTACCCTGCTTCGACGACCTGCACGACCTGCCCAAGACACCCGACCTGGCGATCATCTGCTCGCCGGCCGACGAGGTGCCGGCGCAGCTGCGCGCCTGCGGCGAGACCGGCGGGGCCAGCGCGATCGTCATGTCGGCGGGCTTCGGCGAGGCGGGCGAGACCGGCGAGGCGCTGGACGCGGAGCTGCGCGCGGCCATCGCCGTCCACCCGGGTCTGCGGGTCCTGGGTCCCAACTGCCTGGGCGTCGTCACGCCCCAGCTCGGCCTGAACGCCAGCTTCGCGCGCATCATGCCCGAGCGCGGCCGGGTGGCCTTCGTCTCCCAGTCCGGCGCCCTCTGCACCTCGGTGCTCGACTGGTCCCGCGAGGCCAAGGTGGGCTTCTCCTACTTCGTCTCGGTGGGCAACGCCGTGGACGTCGACGTGGCCGACCTGATCGACTACTTCGGCGAGGACGAGGGCACCGACTCGATCGTCCTGTACATCGAGTCCATCGCCGACGCCCGCAAGTTCATGTCCGCGACGCGCTCCTTCGCGCGCACCAAGCCCATCATCGTCTACAAGGCGGGACGCTTCCCCCAGTCGGCCGCGGTGGCGGCCTCGCACACCGGGGCCCTCGTCTCCGAGGACGCGGTCTACGACGCGGCCTTCCGCAGGACGGGCCTGGCCCGCGTCCTGAACATCGGCGAGATCTTCGACTGCACCGAGCTGGTCGGTCGCGAACGCATGCCCGCGGGCCCGCGTCTGGGCATCGTCACCAACGCCGGCGGCCCCGGCGTGATGGCCGTCGATACGCTGATCGACCAGGGCGGCGAGCTGGCCGAACTGTCGGCGGAGAGCCTGGCGCGATTGGACGCCGGCCTGCCTCCCCACTGGTCCCGCACCAACCCGGTGGACATCCTCGGCGACGCGCGGGCCAAGCGCTTCGAGAAGGCCGCGCGGATCGTGCTCGAGGACGACGGCGTCGACGCGCTGCTGGTGATCCTCACGCCCCAGGGCATGACCCGCCCCGAGCGCGTGGCCCGGGCCGTCGGCCGGCTGGCCGAGGAAACCCGCAAGCCCGTGCTGGCCGCCTGGCTGGGACGCGAGAGCGTCCGCGAGGGCCTGCGCCTCCTGGTCGACGCGGGCGTGGCCACCTACCAGACGCCGGAGCAGGCCGTTCGGGCCTTCATGACCCTGGTGAAGTACGGCCGCAACCTGGAGGAGCTCTACGAGACCCCCCGCGACGTCCGGATCGACATCGGCGCGGATCGCGAGGCCGTGCGGGCCCGCCTGGTGGCGGCGTGCCCCCGGGCGCACACCCTCCTCTCGGAGACGCAGACCAAGACGCTGCTGCGGGACTACGGCATCGCCACGGCCGAGCCGACCCTCGCCCGCGACGCGGCGGAGGCCGTCGACGTCGCCGAGCGCACGGGCTATCCGGTGGTGCTGAAGATCGACGCGCCCGACATCGTCCACAAGTCGGACGTGGGCGGCGTGGCCCTGGGACTCGGGAACGCCGACGCCGTGCGCACGGCCTTCGCCGGGATCATGGCGGATGCGGCGACGGCCCGTCCGGACGCGCACCTCCGCGGCGTGACCGTCCAGCCCATGATCGACGACCGGAACGCCGTGGAACTGATCCTGGGCCTGAAGCGGGACCCGGTCTTCGGCACCGTGGTGATGGCGGGCGCCGGCGGCACGGCGGCGGAGATCTGGCGCGACAACGCGCTGGGCTTCCCGCCCCTGAACGAGACGCTCGCCCTCCACATGCTGGAGTCGCTGCGCGCCTGGCCCCTGCTGCGCGGCTACCGCGGGCGCCCGGCGGTGGACCTGGACGCCCTGGTCGAGACGCTGATCCGCCTCTCCTACCTGGCCGCCGACCTGCCCGGCGTCGAGGAACTCGACATCAACCCCCTGCTCTGCGGACCCGACGGCGCCGTCGCCCTGGACGCCCGCGCCGTGGCGGGCCCGCCGCCCTCGAGCGGACGTCCCTACGGGCACCTGGCGCTGCGCCCCTACCCCGAGGAGTTGAAGCGGCGCGTCCGCACGGACGACGGCGCCGACGTGCTCCTGCGCCCCATCCGGCCCGAGGACGAGCCCGCGTGGATGGACATGCTGGGCAGCTGTTCCAAGGAGACGATCTACTCCCGCTTCCGCTTCTTCTACAACTGGTCGACCCACGACGCCGCGGTGCGCTACTGCTACATCGACTACGACCGCGAGATCGGCATCGTGGCCGAGCGCGCGGACGCGGACGGCCGCCGTCTCCTGGGCGTCGGCCGGCTGGTCGCCGACCCCGACCACGACACCGCCGAATACGCGGTCCTGATCCGCGACGCGGACCAGAACTCGGGACTCGGCGGCCGGTTGACGGATTTCTGCGAGGAGATCGCCGTCGGCTGGGGCCTCCGGCGCATCGTCGCCGAGACGACCAACTCCAACACGCGCATGCTCCATCTCTTCCGCGCGCGCGGCTACGAGATCGCGGCGCCCGGCGCGGAGGGCACCGTGCAGGTCTACAAGGATCTGCGGTAGATCACGGACGTAAGATTCCGGCTCCCCCGAAACAGATATGCTACAATCGATTTCCGATCATCGGCATCATTCGAATTCTCCGGGGGGAGGAAGATCGTCATGAAGACCCGCATGCATCTCATCCTGTTCTGCGTCCTGCTCGGACTGGCCGCATCCGCACCCGCCGCCACCTGCGTCCTCGAGGACGACGGCAGCGGCACGGTGCAGATGCCACCGGCCTGCCCCGACGGCTACGTCGGCCACATGGCGATCGTGGACGGCCTGCCGCCCGGCTCCACCCTGGAGATCGACGCCGTCCTGACCGATTTCTTCAACCGCTTCTCGACGACCGGCGGCACCCTCGGCGGCGAGGTGCACACCTTCGAGGCGACCCTGGACTGGCAGATCACCGGCACGGGCGACTACGCCGGCTTCAGCCGCCACCTGGCGATCCCCGTCGGCGGCGCGATGCATACCGCTCCGCGCATTCCCGGGGACGACATCCAGGAATTCGAACAGGTCCTGTTCAACCTGCAGGGAGAGCTCTTCGGCGATCCCGACTTCTGCGAACTGATCGTCGTCGCCGGCAACGGCAACGGGCTGCCCAGCCCCGGCAGCACCACGATCAAGAAACGGACCGACGGCGACTTCAACGTGGACAGCTTCTTCGACATCACCTACCGGATCGATTTCCAGGGCTGCCCGGGCAGCATACTGGACGGATTGGCCGGCTCAACGACCGCCACCGACCGCTTCCAGGCCGGCGAGGACTACGTCCCGCCCATCGACCATTCCTGCCAGTTGCCCGACAACGGCACCGGCACCATCGACCTGCCGCCGGACTGCCCCGACGGCTACCAGGGGCAGATGCGCATCGTCGACGGACTGCCTCCGGGCACCACCATCGAAATCGACGCCACGCTCACGGACTTCATCAACGTGTTCCCCTCCGGCGGCGGCACCCTCGGCGGCGAGGTCTTCCAGTTCGAGGCGCGGCTCTACTGGACCATGACCGGCACCGGCGACCTCACCGGCTTCTCGCGCAACCTGTCCATCGAAGTGTTCTGCGAGATGCACACCGCGCCGCGGACGCCCGGCGACCCCGTCCAGGCCTTCGAGCAGATCCTCTACCTGATGGACGGCGAGCTCTTCGGCGATCCCGACTTCTGCGCCCTGCGCGTGCGCGCCGGCGACGCCAACGGCCTGCCCAGCCCCGGCTCGACCACCCTGACGCAGCTGCCCAGCGGGGACTTCGCCGTGGACAGCTTCTTCGACATCACCTACGAGATCGAGTTCGAGGGCTGCCCGGACAGCAGCCTGGGCGACCTGAGCGGGGTCACGACCGGCATCGACCGCTTCCAGGCCGGCGAGGAATACGTCCCGCCCATCGACCATTCCTGCCAGCTGCCCGACAACGGCATCGGCACCATCGACCTGCCGCCCGACTGCCCCGAGGGCTACCTGGGCCAGATGCGCATCATCGACGGCCTGCCCCCGGGCAGCACCCTCGAGATCGACGCCGTGCTCGCGGACTTCAGCAACGTGCTCACGTTCAGCGGCGGCCCCCTCGTCGGCGAGGAGATCCTGTTCGAGGCGATCCTCTACTGGACCATGACCGGAACGGGCGACTACGCCGGCTTCTCGCGCAACCTGGCCATCGACGTCGTCGGCGAGATGCACACCGCGCCGCGCAACCCCGGCGACCCGATCCAGACCTTCGACCAGACCCTGTTCATCCTGGACGGCGAGCTCTTCGGCGATCCCGACTTCTGCGCCCTGCGCGTGCGCGCCGGCGACGCCAACGGCCTGCCCAGCCCCGGCTCGACCACCCTGACAAAGCTGCCCACCGGGGACTTCGCCGTGGACAGCTTCTTCGACATCACCTACGAGATCGAGTTCGAGGGCTGCCCCGGCAGCCAGCTGGATGGCCTGTCCGGGACGACGATCGGCACCGACCGCTTCCAGGCCGGCGAGCTCTTCGTGACCGCCGTGCCCGATCTGGGCGGTACGGGCGCGTTGCTGCTGCGCAATCACCCGAACCCCTTCAACCCCGTCACGACCATCGTGTACGAGGTGCCCGCCGCGGCGGGCCTGGTCAGCCTGGACATCTACGACCTGCGCGGCCAGCTCGTGCGCTCCCTGGTGCGCGGCCGGCTGCCCGAAGGCGTCCGCGCCGTGAACTGGACGGGCGACGACGACGCGGGACGCCGGGTCTCCGCCGGCGTCTACCTGTACGCCTTGCGTACGGACCGGGGCGTCGAGGTCAGGAAGATGGCGTTGATCAAATGACCGCACCCGCCTGAACGACACGAGGGGCGTCCCGTCGGGGACGCCCCTCTTCTCGATCCCGGCCGAACGCGGACTAGTCGTCCTCGCGGATCAGCTCGATCATCACCTCGTCCTCGGTCTCGACGGCATCGCCCTCATGGGTCATCTCCAGACCGATGGTGGCGACCCCGTTCTCGATGACGATGTCCACCTGGGCATCGCCCGTGAAACCGCTCTCGTAGACCTGTTGGAGTATCTGGGCGCGCATCTCCTCGTCGGTGCCCTCGGCCACGATCTCGATGTGAAAGAGATCGTGCCCCAGCTTCTCGGCCAGGCTGGTCGGGACGTCCGTGGTCAGCTCCTGGCTCTCCAGGTGCGCGCCGGCCACGGCGGGGAACGACGCCGAGATGCGTCCGGCCATGTTGACGACATCGACGCTCCGGCCCCAGATCACCAGATCGACGATCGTCGGCCCATCGTCCCTCTCATGGATCGACACCGACACGTCGTCGATTCCGGGCTGAGTCAGAGCGAACTGCGTCATCATCTGCAGCTCTTCCGAGTCGATGTCGCCCGCCAGGGTGTAGGTCAGACGCTGCCCCACCTCCACCTCGGTCTCGGTCGGCACGGTGCAGGCGCCGATGCCCATCACCGCCAGGATCAGGACCACGTACACGGGCCGCTTCAGGAAAATCATATGCCATCCCCTCTCGCGGGACATCGTTCGATCGTGTCGGGCGAGAAGCTCCGCCTCCAGCTCGGCGCGTCCGCGGGCGGCGTCGCGCGTCGGCCGCGCGGCCAGGTCCCGCAGGATCCGTTCGAGTCTATCGGGTCGCATAATCCACCTCGCCTCCTCTTTCGGGTTGTCCGCTCACCCGGCGGCGAAGCTCGCGCAAGGCCCGCGACAGCCGCTGCTTGACGGCGTCGTTCGACAGACCCGTCACGGCCGCGATCTCGCGGCAGCGCAGCCCCTCGCCGTAGCGCAGCGCGATCAGTTCGCGCGTGGCCGCCGGCAGCAGTCCGAGCTCGGCCCGCACCCGCTCCGCCTCCTCGGTACGGATCATCCCCGCGAGGGGATCGCAGACCGGGCCGGCCAGCCGCTCCGCAAGACCGTCCACGTCCACCGTGTCGCGCCTGCGGCGCAGATGGTCGATCAGGGCGTGCCGGGCCATGGTCATCAGCCAGGCCGTCACGCTGCCTTTTTGTGGATCGTAGCTCGCCAGGTTCTTCAGCAGCTTGTGGAAGACCGTCGAGACCAGATCCTCGGTGTCGTGGACATCCGGCAGCCGCCGGTCGAGATAGGCGAAGACCGGCCCGTGCAGCTCGCCGAACAGGGCCCCGAAGGCCTTCGTGTCGCCGCGTCGCGCCTTCTGCAGCAGGCCGGCGTGACGGCGGTCCCTGATGGCTTTGCGCAGGTCCAAGCTCTTCGCTCCTCTTTCCGGGTGATGCGGTTGTCCCTACTACGGACAGGCCCGGAATCGGTGACACGCCGACTGAGCGGCCTCGAAAAACGAGATAGTTGACATGTCAATTATTGACATGTCAACTATCTCCGTGTTGCGACCCGCACGCGGCTCCGGCGAGCACGGATCATGAGGATGGAACTTAAGATTTGCATGGGCCGCATCCGCTTGACACCATTCAGGAACCAACGTCGTCTTCGTCCGCCCAACCAGGAGATGCGATGGCGCCGCAACTCGAAGCCGTGGAAGAGATTCTCGGCCGCTACCCCGCCGAGCCCGCCAGCCTGATCATGGTCCTGCAGGACCTGCAGGCCGAACTGCGGCATGTGCCGGACGCGGCCGTCGATATAGTGGCCGAGGCCCTGGACGTCCCGCGCAGCCGCGTGCATTCGGCTGTGTCCTTCTACAAGGCCTTCTCCACCACGCCGCGGGGCAAGCACAGCATCGACGTCTGCATGGGCACCGCCTGCCACGTGCGCGGCGCCGGACGGCTGGTCGACCAGCTCGCGGACGAGCTGCAGGTGGCGCCCGGCGGCACGACCGGCGACGGCGAAGTGACCCTCGACACGGTCCACTGCGTGGGCGCCTGCGCCCTGGGTCCGGTGGTGGTGCTCGACGGCGCGTTCCACGGCGAGATGAAGCCGCAGAAGCTCAGTCGCGCGGTCCGCAGCTGCTGCGAGAGCGAACCCGCGGCGGCGGCCGCGGCGACGATCGTCGAGCGCGAGGTGCGGCACGTCGCCGACCCGGCCGCGCTGGCGGCGTGGCGCGAGGATCTGCGCCGCGGCGGCGACACCGACACGGCCGTCGTCTCCATCTGCGCCGGCAGCGGCTGCCGGGCGTTGGGGGCCGAGGCCCTGGCCACCGCCTTCGAGACGGCCATCGCCGAACGCGGCGCGTCCGACGCGGTCCGCATCCAGCGCAACGGCTGCCACGGTTTCTGCGAGCGCGGCCTGATCTGCATCGTCCGGCCCGAGGGGATCTTCTACCAGAACGTCAAGCCCGCCGACGCCGACGAGATCGTCGGGGCGATCCTCGACGGGGGCGAGCCGGTCGCCCGACTGCTGCATGCGGATCCTGCCACCGGCGAACCCGTCGTCCACGAGAAGGACATCCCCTTCTACGCGGGACAGACGCGCTCGCTCATGCGGCGCAACGCCGTGATCGACCCCCTGAGCATCGACGACTACGTGGCCACGGGCGGCTACGCGGCCCTGGCCGAGGTGCTCGACGGCATGAGCCCCGAGAACATCATCGACGAGGTGAAGCGCGCCGGCCTGCGCGGGCGCGGCGGCGGCGGCTTCCAGGCAGCCCGCAAGTGGGCTTCGGCCCGCAAGGTGCCCGCCGAACGCAAGTACGTGCTCTGCAACGCCGACGAGGGCGATCCCGGCGCCTTCATGGACTGCTCCCTGCTCGAGGGCAATCCCCACTCGGTGATCGAGGGCATGATCATCGGCGCCTACGCCATCGCCGGCGGCACCTCACACGCCGAGGGCTACGTCTACGTGCGGGCGGAATACCCCGTGGCGGTCGAGCACCTGGACGTGGCCCTGGATCAGGCGCGGCGAGCGGGCCTGCTGGGCGCGGACATCCTCGGTTCGGGCTTCGACTACGACATCAGGATCAGCCGCGGCGGCGGCTCCTTCGTGTGCGGCGAGTCGACGGCGTTGATGAAGTCCATCGAGGGCGAGATCGGCGAGCCACGCGCGAAGTACGTCCATACCTCCACCAGCGGACTGTGGGACAGCCCCACGGTCCTGAACAACGTGGAGACCTGGGCCAACGTGCCCCTGATCCTCGGCGAGGGTGCCGAGGCCTTCGCGGAGGTGGGCACCGAGGGCTCCAAGGGCACCAAGATCTTCTCGCTGGTGGGCAAGGTCGTGAACACGGGCCTGGTCGAAGTGCCCATGGGCATGACCCTGCGCGAGATCGTCTTCGGGATCGGCGGCGGCATCCGGGACGGGCGCCGCTTCAAGGCCGTGCAGACCGGCGGGCCCAGCGGCGGCTGCGTGCCCGAATCGATGCTCGACATCCCCGTGGACTTCGACGAGCTGGCGCGGGCCGGCTCCATGATGGGCTCGGGCGGCATGATCGTCATGGACGAGGGCACCTGCATGGTCGACGTGGCCCGCTACTTCACGCGGTTCCTGGCGGAGGAATCCTGCGGCAAGTGCGCCGCCTGCCGGCTGGGCCTCGAGCAGATGCTGGCCGTGCTGGACCGCATCTGCGCCGGCGAGGGCGTGCCCGGGGACATCCCGACCCTCGAAAAGCTCTTCGACGTGCTCGACGACGGCTCCCTCTGCGGCCTGGGCAAGAGCGCGGCCAATCCCGTGCGCTCGACCCTGAAGCACTTTCGCGACGAGTACGAGGCGCACATCGCGGACAAGCGTTGCCCGGCCGGCGTGTGCCGCGAGTTGATCGTCTTCGAGATCACCGACGCCTGCAACGGCTGCGGGGCCTGCGTCAAGGTCTGCCCCGCCGACGCCGTGACCGGGGAGAAGAAGGGACGACACGCCATCGACGTCGAGGCGTGCACCAGTTGCGGGCTCTGCCAGGCCGCGTGCCCGGAAGACGCCATCATCGCGAGGTAGCGGTCCATGAGCGACCTGATCAGGCTCACCATCGACGGACAGCCCACCGAGGCCGCCCCGGGCACCACGGTGCTCGAGGCCGCGCGCCGTCTGGGCGTCCGTGTGCCGACCCTCTGCGACCACCCCTCCCTCGAGCCCAGCGGCGCCTGCCGGCTCTGCGTGGTGGAGATCACCCACGACGACTGGGGCGGCTGGTCCGGCCTGGTCACGTCCTGCCTCTACCCCGTGGAGGAAGGCCTGCAGGTCTCGACCACGTCGACGAAGGTCCGGGAGACGCGGCGCGGCCTGCTCGAACTCTACCTGGCCCGCTGTCCCGACGCCGAGGCGGTACGCGCCGTCGCCCGGCAGGAGGGTGTCGACGACACGCCCTTCCCGCCGCGCGCCGACGCCGACAAGTGCATCCAGTGCGGCCTCTGCGTGCGCGTCTGCGAGGACCTCAGCACGCGGGCCCTGGCGCCCCTGGGCCGCGGCACCGACAAGACGGTCGGCCCCCGGCCCGACAAGACGGGCGAGGATTGCGTGGGCTGCCTGGCCTGCGCCGAGATCTGTCCCACCGGCGAGATCGAATTCACGCGCGCCGACGGCCGCCTGAGCATCTGGGGCCGCGACTTCCCGGTGGCGATCTGCGAGGTGCGCGAGGACGCGTGCCGCGGCTGCGGCGTCTGCGAGGCGGTCTGCCCCTTCGACATCCCGCGGGTCTTCGCCACGCGGGGCGGCGGCTTCCTGGCCGCCATCTCCGGCGACTCCTGCACGGGCTGCGGCATCTGCGCCGGCGCCTGCCCCACCGGGGCCATCGTCCAGCATCACCATCCGGACACGGACCTGATCGGCGCGCCCGACCTGCGGGGCCGCACCGTCACCTACGCCTGCGCGCGCTCGGAACTGGCCGACCGCGACGGCCTGATCCCCGTGACCTGCGTGGGCCGCGTCGGCATCGACGACGTGATCTCGGTCCTGGCCCGCGGCGCCGACGGCGTGCAGCTCATGTGCCGCGACCGCGACACCTGTCCCTACGCGGCGGGCGGACACCTGGGCGAGCGGCAGGCGGACACGGCGAATCGCCTGGCCGAGGCGGCCGGGCTGGGCGCCGGACGCGTGCGCTACGTGCGGCCCCGGCCGGGCGCCGGCGGACCGGACGAGGCCGTGGCCGCCTTCCGCGCGGACCTGACGCCCTCGCCCCTCGACGCTCCCTGCCCTGCGAAGCTCACGGCCGAACGCGGCCTGGACCGGGCGCTGGCCGTCGCCGGCTGGCTCGCCGCACGCCCCGGACTCGCGCCCCGCATGCCCGAGGAGATCGCCGAGCTCTTCGACGTCGATTCCCAGGCCGACGACGTCCTCTGGCTCGGCGACCTGGTCGTTCTGGACCTGTTGCTTGCGGATCTGGTGGCGGATTGGCGGCTGCGCGACGCGCTCGCCGAAGCCGGCGCCCTGCTGCGGCGACTCGGCCTGAAGGTCCGGCTCGCCGCCTCGCCGCGCGAACTCGCCGGGGCCGGACGCGTGATCGCCGCCGACCGCCGCGGCCTGCCCGACGATCCCGGCGCGGTCGCCACGCTGGACGAACTGGCGGGCGTCGCGGCCGACGACGACCCGCCCTTCCGCTTCCGCATCACCCAGGACGAGCGGCGCGCGCTCGTATCCCGCCTGAAATCGTCGGACGCCGCCCTGCGCGCCGGGCCCCACCTGCTGGCCCAGCTCCGGATGGTCGCCCGCGAGGGCGCCTGGGTGGAGGGCCGCTACGCCGAACCCGTCGTCTCCTACGGCGACGCCGCGGAGGTGACGTCGTGAGCGACCGCCGCATCGAGAACCATCCCATCCTGCCGCCGCTGGACGGGGAGCGCATCGGTTTCACCTTCAACGGCCGCGCGCTGGAGGCCCGGCGGGGCGAGGTCATCTCCTCGGCCCTCTACGCCGCGGGCATCTCGGTCTTCGGACACCACCACAAGGACGACGGCGCCCAGGGCATCTTCTGTGTCAACGGCCAGTGCAGCCAGTGCACCGTGGTGGCCGACGGCCGGCCGGTGAAGTCCTGCATGGTGCCCGTCACGCCGGGCATGATCGTCCAGAGCTGCGAGGCCCACCCCCGTCTGGGCGAG
>Ga0180435_10006297_pt1 | contig 11372 bp, 6 predicted proteins | sample SS_ome_3_FD_132467 | JGI IMG/M metagenome (GOLD analysis project Ga0180435, IMG submission 132467) | Hypersaline lake sediment archaeal communities from the Salton Sea, California, USA - SS_3_S_1 metaG | ecosystem: Environmental > Aquatic > Non-marine Saline and Alkaline > Hypersaline > Sediment...
TTACTTTCCAGCTAATGGTATAGATCCTCTGGGAAACAGCTACGACTTTTGTTGGGTTTCCGGCACGATGCGGCTAAACTTTTTTCCGGAGTATCTGTTCAAACTGGATGACCGGGCCCAGGAAAAGGGCAACAATATCCTCTTCTGTCCCACGGACACAAAAAGTCGCGGGGTACATGAGTGGCTCGACGAAGCTATATCCCGCGGGCTGATCGGTTATAACGTGTTGTTTGGCAACGATGAAGATCTGCTGTTAAACAGGAATGGCCCCAGCAATTATTCTCTGCCCGAGTGCCCCGACGGGCTGGAATGGGTGACCCGCAAAAAGGTGGGCGGTCGGCACAATGACGGCCCGATTTTGGCAGACAATATCCAGGCCGCCCCCGAGCCATGGCACTGGGGTACTTCGGACAATGTTCTTAGCAGCCACGCCGACCTTAATAATGACTTAGCCCCGGACGGCGGTTTCTTTCTCTTTGAGGACGGCCGCGTGAAATGGTACCAAGGCGTCGATGATGGCGAGCATAACTTCGGGCAGATCGGCGTCGGCGGACGGCAGCGGATGTGGCATATATACTTCGCCCTGCCGGATGTACGTTAAAAATCATAGACTTAAAGGAGTTAGGCAATGATGAAAGCGAGAAAAGCTTTTACCTTAGTGGAACTGTTGGTGGTGATCGCCATTATCGCGGTTTTGATGAGCGTTTTGATGCCCGCTCTGCAGAAGGCCCGTCTGCAGGCGACTTGTGCGGTGTGCCTGGGTAATCAACGAACGTTGGCCATGGCGTATTCATTATACACCGATGATAACGACGGCCGGCTGGTGTACTCCCTTCCCGGTTGGCCCGCTATTGATGCCTGGGTAGGTTGGCCCGTCGCCGAGGACGGCACGCTTATGCACCGGGGCTCCACAGACCCCGCGGGAACGGGGGGAGATTTTGCCACCCTGCAAGATCGTCTGCGCGGCATTCGGGCGGGTGAGCTGTATCCGTACGTGGAGACGACGGACGTTTATCATTGCCCGGGCGACAGACGGATTATGGACGGGACCTTTTTGGGCTCTTCTCTGGTGCACCGGCTTTACCGTACTTACTCCATTCAGTTTGGCCTGAATGGAGGCTATGCGGATACGCCTACTCGTATGAGCCAGATCAAGAATCCGGGGGCGGTCTATGCCTTTGTAGAGGAATACGGTTTTGGCGGGTGTTTTAACTGTAACAGCGGATACATACTTAACCCCATAAGTCGCGGCGGTTCCTGGTGGTCCACTATCGCCATCTGGCACGGCGATGTTGGTACACTGGGGTTCGTAGATGGTCACGCGGAAAAGAGAAAGTGGGTGGATGAGCGGACCGTCGATTTGTATTATAGTGTTTTTGTCGAACCGTACCAGCCGGACAATCCCGATCTCAGGTATATGTTCATGGGTTATGGCTTGAAAGGGGATCAGTCCTGGGTAGATCCTGGATAGAATAGAGTGCGATTTCGCACTTTTTCCGGCGTAAAATATTTACGCAACGGAATTCTTAAGAATTGGAACCACGGATTGCGCGGATTACACGGATTTTAAATGGGTGAAAATTCAACTATACCCATCGGGTATGAGAATTCCTGGCAGGGCCCGATGTGATTTTTTTTCCGGCAAGTATAACCACGTGATGAGTATAATAGAGCAGGGAATCGGGAAGGTTTAATTGTGATGAAATTACTAATCAGAATGACTTGTTGTTTACTGTGTTGTGCAGCGGGTGTCTCTGCCAAGGTGAAGGCCAAAGATGAGGTTGGTGTGGCCCCGCACAAAGGTCAAGCCAGGCAGATATGGCGGGCGATTGTGATTTCGCCCGAGGGGAAAAAAGATCCACCCGGCGATGTTCTTTTGGATTTCAAGCGGCTGGTCAAGGAAGCGTTAGCGCCTATGGGAGTCAATGTCGTTATTTTCGATATGCATTGGCGTAACTATCGTTTCACATGTCGCCCGGAGTTTGCCAAGGTGCAGTTACCCAAGGGAAGGGCGTTTACCAAAAAGGATGCTCAGTATCTGGCCAGGATTTGCAGAGCCAATGGCATCGGTGTGATGGTGGGGATGAATTTTCTGACCCACCAGAACCATGGCCAAATGCTGAAGGCGTTCCCGCAGTACAGCTGGCCCGGTACGGACAGGCTGTGGGACCCGCTAAACCCAAAGGTAAACGAAGTTGCATTTGCCATGGCCGACGAGCTTATCGAAGCATTCCAGGCGGATGGGTTTCACGTAGGCATGGACGAGGGCTGGGATTTCAATCCTGGAACGCACCCGAAAGCAAAGGATTACAGCGCGGCGACACTATTTGCCAAGTGCGTTACGGATTATCACCAACATCTGGTCGGCAAGAGGGGCGTCAAAATGCTGATGTGGTCCGACATGCTGGAGGACAGGCACCGCAAAGGAACCAGCGGGGCGCTGGATCTGATTCCGAAAGATATCATTATGTGTCATTGGGAATACGGTTTTCAGAGTAACTATCCCTGGCTGCAGAAGCTTGTCGACAGAGGGTTTTGTGTGCTGGGTTGCCCTTTCAAGAACCCCAAAGCAACACATGCAATGGTCGAATCCGTTCTTAAGATCGATGACGCTAAAATGCTGGGAGTGCTTTATACTACCTGGTCGAATAAAATAGCATACGAACTCCGGGACGCACTACTACAGACGGGCGAGCAAGCGAAGCTGGACAATACGATCAAGGGGATCGCAGAGGGAATGCGCAGAACCCTTCCGATGCTTATGCCCGCCCGGAATCACAAAGGCGATCAGCGGGACAAATGCCCGCAGGGTATAAAAATGCCGAGTAGAGCCGATAATTAGTTTTTGGCGGAAAATTGAGTTACGTAATCATTCACATAGTCCTGTTGCACAAAAGATACTGAGGAATGAAATATTGAACCGCAAAAACTGCGAAAGTTGACTTCAAGGGATATTTTATGATTAAGGTCTGCCTTTTTCGTAAAACGACAGTATTATTTTTAGTTGTTATCATCGGAGTTCTGTTGTCCCCGGGGTATGCCGCGGATTGGCCTATGTGGCGTTTTGACGCGGGCCGAACGGCAGCTTCGCCGCAGGAACTGCCCGCCGAACTTTATCTGCAATGGACGCGGGAACTGCGTCGCCCGCAGTCCGCCTGGCCCGAAAGTCAGGATAAATTGCAATTTGACGCTTCCTATGAACCGGTGGTAATGGGCCAAACAATATTTGTCGGTTCTATGGTGGCTGACAGCATGACCGCCTATGAAACCGAAACCGGTCGGGAAAAATGGCGATTCTACGCGGATGGCCCCATTCGTTTTGCTCCGGTTGCCTACCAGGGAAAACTATATTTTGCCAGTGATGACGGTTATATTTATTGTCTCAATGCCCGGGACGGCGAACTACTCTGGAAATTTCTCGGCGGACCCGATGTCAATAAAGTGATAGGTAACGACCGTCTGGTAAGTATGTGGCCGGCACGCGGCGCGCCGGTGCTCTATGAAGGGAAAATATATTTTTCGGCGAGCATTTGGCCCTTTATGGGTATTTTTATCTATGCCCTGGATGCGGAAAGCGGAGATATAGTCTGGTCCAACAGCGGCAGTGGTTCGATGTTTACATTACAGCCGCATAACAGCCCGGCTTTTGCCGGAGTGGCTCCGCAGGGTTACATGGCCGCGGAGCAGAATAAACTGCTAATCCCCGGAGGTCGCAGCGCACCGGCCTGTTATAATCGGCATACGGGTGAATTCGAATATTTCTGGGCACATGGCCGTGGATATGGTTACCAGGTTTCGGTATGGCAACAATGGTTTTTTAACGCGGGAATAATACACGATTTAACCGACGGTCGAGGTATAAGTGGAGCTCGGGCGTCGGTGATGACGAAAGATCAGGGGGTGATCGCTCTCGATAAAGAAGGAAACCTGATCGCTTATACACCCGATAAAGATGCTAAAAAAGCCAAGGGGCTATGGAAAATCGACGTTAAATCCGCGGCTAATATCGAGAAAATTCATATCAAGGCTGGTAATCGGGTTTACGGCAGCGGTCCGGGCGGGCTCATCGCCGCTATTGATATTCCCACACCTCTTGACAAGCGGCCATGTATTTCATGGCAGAGACAAGTGGAAGGGAAAGTATGGAATATGCTTGCTGCCGACGACAAGCTGTTTGTGGTAACCAATGAAGGTGAATTATACTGTTACGGCTCAAAGAAAATTCAACCGCGACAATATCCCCTCCAGTCAATCGCGTTACCCACAACTGCCCGCGACCGGCAGGGGCAAGTACAAAAGATAATAAATAAGACAAAAATAACCGAAGGTTATTGTTTGTTACTGGGGCTGGGCCGCGGTAGTTTATTGTCCGAATTGTCGCGTCAAACGAACCTGCATATCATTGCCCTTGATACAGACAGTAAAAAAATCCGGGTCTGGCGTCAAAAACTGGACGATGCGGGCTTGTATGGTACCCGCGTCGCTCTTCTGCCCGGCAATATTCTTTCGGCGAAGATCGCTGCCTATCTTGCCAATTTGATTGTGTCCGAAGATATCGAAGGGGCCGGTCTGGCTGATGAAGCTTTTTTGGAGAAAGTATATCATTCTTTACGCCCCTATGGGGGGACAGCTTGTTTCGAAGCAAACAGCCAAAAACAACAGATGATGAAAAGTCGGATATTGAACTCCCGCCTGGAAAAAAACTGGATTACCATTTTTGATGATTTATTTCTCCTGCATCGAGTAGGCGCCTTGCCCGAGAGTGCGGACTGGACCCATCAATACGCCGATGCCGCTAACAGCGTGATATCCAGAGATAAGCGGGTAAAGGCACCTCTGGGTCTTTTGTGGTTTGGCGGACCTTCCAACGACAAAATTTTGCCGCGCCATGGTCATGGTCCTACTCCGCAGGTTGCGGGGGGGCGATTATTCATCGAAGGTCAGCACATCCTTCGTTCGATAGATGTTTATACGGGTCGTTTGCTTTGGGAAAAAGACCTTCCTGAAGTGGGATATTATTATCGGCATACCAGCCATCATCCCGGCGCCAACGAAATCGGCAGTAATTATGTTTCCCTCGACGACGGCATTTATGTGGTTTACAAAAATAAAATTCTCTGGCTGGACCCGGCCACGGGCAAAACTCTCAAGGAATTCCAATTAGAAGAGAATGATTCACCCAATTGGGGATATATCGGAGTCCGGGGTGATTTGCTGGTGGCTACGGCTTCTCCGCTGAATATTACCAACCGGAGAAAACGGAACGAACCTGTAAAAGTGCAGGATCTGGGCCAAATGATTCGAGTGAATGATGACTATGCCGCGGCCAGTGCAAAGCTGGTGGTCATGAATAGAAAAACCGGCGAAGTAATCTGGCAGCGGGATGCGAAATATAGTTTCCGACATAATGCCATTGCCGTTTCGTCGGATAAAATATTTTGTATGGACGGGATGAGTCCGGGGAGAATCGACGTTTTGGAACAGAGCGGTATAAAAATGTCCGAAAAACAGGCGATTTACGCCCTGGACCTTCGCACCGGGACTGAAATATGGAAGACAACGGAGAATATATTTGGTACCTGGCTGGGTTATTCCAAGGAATATGACGTTGTGCTGCAGGCCGGTAGTCGGGCTCGTGACCGGGCGCGAGACGAGGCAGGTAAGGGCATGGTGGTTTTACAGGGTAAGGATGGTAAAGAAGTATGGAAGGATTTTGAAACGGATTATAGCGGGCCCTGTATGCTTTATCACGATAAAATCATAACCCAGGGATGGGCGCGTGAACTGCTGACCGGAAAACGGATTATGCGCAAACATCCGCTTACCGGCATGGAAGTTCCCTGGTCTTTTGCGCGCCATTATGGCTGTAACACCGCGATTGGCAGTGAAAACCTGCTCACCTTCCGGTCCGCGGCGGCAGGGTATTTCGATCTGGCTCGTGACAGCGGTACGGGTAACCTCGGTGGTTTCCGGTCGGGCTGTACCTCCAATCTGGTGCCTGCCAACGGAGTTCTCAACGCCCCTGATTATACCCGGACCTGCGTTTGCAGTTATCAAAATCAATCGTCCCTGGCGCTGATTCATATGCCCGAAGCGGAGATGTGGACCTTTAATGCCATCAAATCCCCCGCCCCCGAGTCGTTGGTAAAACAGGTAGGTATCAATTTTGGCGCCCCCGGCGACCGCAAAGCGAATAACGGAACTTTATGGATAGATTGGCCCAGTGTGGGGGGGGTGTCTCCTAACCTTACCATCGAAACCATTCCGGAAAAACCCGCTACGTTCCGCTTTTATTCATCCCGCATAACCGGCGACGGTTTGAAATGGATAGCTGCCTCCGGCTTGCGCGGTCTGCGTACGATCAATATATCGTTGGGGGATCCGGACGGGCGGGAATATATCGTAAGACTGCACTTTGTCGAGCCGGATGATAAAAAACCGGGAGAACGGGTTTTTGATGTAGCGGTGCAGGGGCAGACTCTATTGAAGGATTTTGATATTGTTAAACAAGCCGGGTCAACGAACAAATCCGTCGTAAAAGAATTCAAAGCGGTCAGGATTGACGATCAACTGACCATTTCCCTGACGCCCACTAAAGCTGAAGCTGATAACGATACTATTATCTGTGGTGTTGAAATTGTCGCACAGTAAATCCATAACCCGGCAGGGCCGGGAGCCAAATAGGGTTTCATGGAGATTGCCTTATTATCAGGATTTGTGACCATTTCGCGCACGATTTCATTGGTAATATCATAACCCGGCAGGGCCGGGAGCCAAATAGTACTGGGTACGGCTGAATCTGCGGGATGCATGTATTGCATATGTAATAGTAGTGGCGAGCTTTGCTCGCGGATATTCCCAGGCTTTTACGCCGGAAAGAGCCGTCGGTTTTCATGGAGCCTTGCCCCATTATCAGAATTTGTGGCCATTTCGCGCAAGATTTCGTTGGTAATATCATAATACGAAATGGAATAACGCAATTGCGATGAGAAAAAAATAAAGTTTTCTTTCGAAGGGCCTTTTCGGTAGTATAAAAGCCGTTGACATAGCGATGACAATATACCCATCGGGTATGAAAATCCCTGCAGGGCCCGATGTAATTGTTTTCTGGTTAAGTATATACATAATGCGAAAACGGGAAAATTCAATCGGAAGCAATATAGAATTGGCTGCCGATCTCAGTTGTACCGGCAAAAGACAGGTTTTATGAATTGGCACAGGAAAGAAGGCGAATTTTCATCGAGGGGACAGTTCAGGGGGTGGGTTTTCGTCCATTTATTTATACGTTGGCAGCCAGATTCAGGCTCAGCGGTTTTGTTACGAATACCGCGCAGGGAGTAACTATAGAAGTACAGGGAGATTCGTCGCGAATTGATTCATTCTCCGATTCTATCCTGTCGGAAAGGCCCCGTTTATCCCATCCTGAAATAGTTTCCTGTGATCGGTTGTCTATTCGATCAGACAATAAATATTTTGTTATTCGCAGTTCCCAGGCTGATTCGGACCGGCGAGCCCTGGTTACCCCGGATTCGGGTACCTGTTCCGACTGTCTGGCCGAGTTGCGGAACCCATCTGATCGACGCTATCGTTATCCATTTATCAACTGTACTAATTGCGGACCCCGTTACACCATTATTTTCGATATTCCTTATGACCGTTGTTATACCACGATGCGAAATTTTCAGATGTGTCCCGATTGTCGGGCAGAATATGACAATCCGTCCGATAGACGTTATCATGCTCAACCGAATGCCTGTTCCGTCTGCGGCCCTGTGGTCTGGTTGACCGATTCCCGAGGACAGCAAGTCACGACTGAGGACGCGGTCGGGCAAGCGGTGCGATTTCTGGAAAAAGGTCATATTCTGGCGGTGAAAGGTCTGGGTGGATTTCATCTGGCGGTTCGGGCTGATAACGACAGGGCGGTTGCCGAACTGCGGCAGCGGAAATATCGAAAAGACAAGGCCTTTGCCGTTATGGTTAAGGATATAGAAGCTGCCCGCAATCTGGTTGAACTCGATTCGGTTGCCGAACAACTGCTTGCCGGATGGGAAAAGCCCATTGTTCTTTGCCCCAAGAAAGAAAAGAAATCACCCGATCACGCAGAACCTTTTTCTGCATCAGGTCAGTCGGGAGGTTTGTCTGATTCATCAATAATTCCTGAAATTACCAATTTCTCTGTGACTCAATCGCTAAGTGACCAGGTAGCCCCGGCAAGTGACTATTGGGGAATCATGCTGCCCTATACGCCTCTGCATTTTCTTTTAATGGCTGGTGATTACCCTGCTTTGGTTATGACAAGCGGAAATATAAGTGACGAACCAATCGAAACTGATAATTCTTCCGCCCTGGAACGATTAGGCGGTATAGCTGATTACTTCCTTATGCACGACCGCGACATCTATACCAGTTGTGATGACTCGGTCGTGAAGTCTTTCCGTCGTCAGCCTGTGATGATTCGCCGTTCCCGCGGCTATGCTCCCGCTCCCATTGATCTGACCCGGCACAGTTCCGACGATATTCTCGCTGTGGGGGCCGAGTTGAAAAATACCATCACTGTGGTAAAGAAGAATCGTGTTTTTGTCAGTCAGCATATCGGCGATCTGAAGGGTGTTTCAACCTATGAAAGTTTCCTGCGGACATTGGATAAGCTGTTGGCTTTAATCGACGCCAAGCCTGGGGCGGTAGCCTGTGATATGCATCCGGCGATGCTTTCCACTCAGTTTGCCAATAAATATAAGGATGTCCGGATCATTCCTGTGCAGCATCACCATGCTCACGCAGCGGCGGTTATGGGCGAACATGACCTTTCGGGGCCGGTGTTGGCCCTGATAGCGGACGGTTTGGGTTATGGTACCGACGGCCTTATTTGGGGTTGTGAGCTGTTATTAGTACGACGTGACGGTTTCCGGCGATTGGGTCATTTAGAAAATGTGTCTCAGCCGGGCGGTGATGCCGCCAGTTGTGAATGCTGGCGTATGGCGGTGAGCTATCTTTACAGGATTTTCGGGAAAGATAAAGCGATTTGCCGGGGGGGGGAACTACTGTCCGACATAGAACCGAAAAGCCTGCGCATGGTGTGCGATGTTATCGAAAAGGGTATAAATACTCCCGACACATCCAGTCTGGGCCGGTTGTTCGATGCCGTGAGTGCTCTGCTGGGTATATGCACGGTAAATACCTATGACGCGCAGGCGGCCATCGAACTTGAAAATGCCGTCGATCGACAAGAGAAACAGTCTTATCCGGTCCGTATCCTGAAAAAGGACGGCATGAGCATATTATCAGTAGTGCCTATGGTAGCAGCGATATGCAGTGATCGTCAGTCCGGGGTCGCTACGGGAACCATCGCCGCCCGATTTCATAATGGATTGATTAAAGGATTTTCCCAGTTCATTCGGGAGGAAATTTCGCAGAGTGATATACATGATATTGTTTTGGCGGGGGGGGTATTTCAAAATGAAATTATTTTAAAAGGAATGTTGCAGGTATTGGATAATGATTCCCATTCTGTCTATTTTAATAAAAAGTTACCGGTCAATGACGGCTCGATATCTTTTGGCCAGGCGGTCGTCGCCGATGCTGTTATGGCACAGGGGCAATTTGGGAACTCTGTTCAATCAGGAATTGCCCTATAGCATTCCTGAAATTTTTCTTGTGTATTTTACCTGTTTAAATTAGCATGACTCCTTTTACCCCCCCCATGGGCAAAAGAATTACTGACAGGGCCAGATGTAATTGTTTTTCTGGCAAGTAAATACATAACCCGGCCGGGCCGGGAACCAAATAGGGTTTCATGGAGCCTTGCCCCATTATCAGGATTTGTGGCTATTTAGCGGTGGAGGATAACATATGTGTCTGGCAGTTCCAGGTCAGATTGTCGAAATTAAAAGTACAACGGATGCTTCCGGCGTAGGCAGTGTTGCTTTGGTGGATTTTCAAGGCAGTAGAATAGAAGTGAATTTGGCGATGACTCCGCAAGCTCAGCAGGGCAATTGGGTGCTCGTACATGCTGGTTTTGCCTTGAATGTTCTCAATGAGGAGGAAGCCAAGGAAACGTGGGAGTATTTAAAAATGGCGGGACTGGATTTTGACAGTGGAGAGAGCGATTCAGCGTAAAAAGCATGCAGCGGGAACGAGTACAAGAATTAATTGAGCAGATCAATCAGGCTTCTTCCGGTGCCGGCCGGCCGATTCAACTTATGGAAGTATGCGGAACGCACACGGTGAATTTATTTCGCAGTGGAGTTAAATCCTTACTTCCCGCACAGATTCGTCTGATTAGCGGGCCGGGCTGTCCCGTTTGCGTCACTTCACAGGGATATATAGACACCGCCTGCGCATTGGCTACCCGTTCCGATGTCACCATTTGTACCTATGGTGATATGGTTCGTGTTCCCGGAGGAAACAGCAGTCTGGAACACCGGCGCAGTCAGGGGGCACGTGTCAGGGTGGTTTATTCCGCTCGAGACGCGGTGGCCCACGCTCAGGCGAATCCTGATCAGAAAGTGGTTTTTCTGGCTGTGGGCTTTGAGACCACCACACCCGCCACGGCCGTGGCAGTTAAAGAAGCCGAGGCGAAAAAACTGGATAATTTTTTTGTCTTGTCGGGTCATAAACTGGTTATCCCCGCCATGGCCACCCTGCTTTCGGCCGGAGAAGTTGTTCTGGACGGCTTTTTATGTCCCGGCCATGTAAGCATAATAATCGGAGCCCAGGCCTATGAGCCTATTGCGACTGAGTTTCATAAACCCTGTGTGATTGCCGGCTTTGAACCGGAACAATTGTTCCGGGGCATTTTGCATCTGGTCCGTCAGGTTAATGACGGTCATTCGAAAGTGGAAAATGTTTATAGTGTGGCCGTAACCGAGCCGGGAAACACTCAGGCTCAGGCGTTGATAGAGGATGTTTTCGAGACGACTCCGGTCGTCTGGCGGGCGATGGGTACCATTGACCGGAGCGGCTTACAATTAAAGGGGAAATATCAGAAGTATGATGCCCTGACCCATTTTAAAATGGAGTGGGGACCGGATGTGGAACCGCCGGGTTGTCGCTGCGGTGATGTGATCCAGGGGAAACTGGAACCGAATAAATGCGGTTTGTTTGGGAATACCTGCACTCCTCAATACCCAATTGGTCCCTGTATGGTCAGCAGCGAAGGGACCTGTGCCGCCTGGTATAAATATGGCGGTTACTCTCATCGCGTGTCGGACGTGACTGACCCGATATAATGGAATTTTAACCGACATCTTAAAATCAAGTGCGATTTCGCACTTTTTCTTGTGTACTATTTTAACGCAAAGTATTGACAGGGCCTTATTAATGAATTCCATCTATTTTTGGCTTTTTCGGAACATCTTCCGAAAGTCAATAAA
>Ga0180435_10006298_pt1 | contig 11372 bp, 6 predicted proteins | sample SS_ome_3_FD_132467 | JGI IMG/M metagenome (GOLD analysis project Ga0180435, IMG submission 132467) | Hypersaline lake sediment archaeal communities from the Salton Sea, California, USA - SS_3_S_1 metaG | ecosystem: Environmental > Aquatic > Non-marine Saline and Alkaline > Hypersaline > Sediment...
CCGTTGGAGACAAACAGCAAGCTCTCGATTATAGATTTAAGCTGATCGGTTATCATTGATAAAATAGCCGAATTACACCACTGGGCAGGTGCTGGGTGATTCTGAGCAGGTTAAGTTTAACCATTTCCAGGATTGCCAGAAAAGTAACGACGATAAAGCCTTTGTCAAAGGGTGGTATGAACAATTCGTCGAAGGTGAGGGTGCCCTTCTGTTCCAGCAGTTCCACGATTTCGGTAATGCGCTCCTGAACGGATATCCGCTCGGCGGACAGGTCCACCTGATGTTCGGGAGAGATGTTGTCGAGGATGCGTTTAAAGGCATCAATCAGCTCGAACAGACCGACCTTGACCAGGGTAACTTCTTTAGCAGGGGGTTCGTCGGCGGTCTTGGATTGGCGGATAAAGATCTCCCGGCCCAATATGTCGCGGGTGCCCAGTTGGCTGGCGGCATCCTTCATTTGCAGGTATTCCACCAGGGGGCGTGTGATGCTGGAGCGGGGATCTTCTTCCTCTTCGGTGTCTCCGTGGACCGGCAGCAGCATGCGCGACTTAATCTGCGTCAGGGTGGCGGCCATGAGCAGAAAGTTGCCGGCCACGTCGATGTTGAGGGATTTAATCCAGTCCAGGTAGGCTAGATACTGATCGGTAATCAGGGCAATGGGGATATCATGGATATCCACTTCGTTTTTACGGATAAGGTGGATCAGAAGGTCCATGGGGCCTTCGAAGATATCCTCCAGTTTTACCTGGTAGCGTTCCCGGTCCATGTCACATCTATTAACCGACGGCCTTGTAACCCACGGCCCGGCGGATTTCGGCCAGGTAGGGCACGCTGAATTCCCGGGCCTTGCGGGCGCCCTCAACCAGCACCTGGTTGACATGGCCGGGGTCATCCAGCAGTTCCTGGTAGCGTTGGCGAAAGGGGGCCAGGTGGTCGTCGAGCAGTTGGAACAGCTCTTGTTTCATGGCGCCCCAGGCGATTCCCGCGGCGTAGCGCTCGCGCAGGTCGTTCACAGCTTCGGGAGCGGCAAAGGCGCGGTAAATGGCAAACAGGGTACAGGTGTCGGGATCCTTGGGGGCTTCCGGGGGCAGGCTGTTGGTTTTGATTTTCATAATCAGTTTGCGCAGCCGTTTCTGCGGTGCGAACAGCGGGATGGTGTTATCATAGCTTTTACTCATTTTACGGCCGTCCAGGCCGACGAGCACCGCTGAAGAATCATCGGTGACGGCTTCCGGCAATACCAGCAGGGGGCCGAACAAATGGTTGAATTTTCCGGCGATATCCCGGGTCATTTCCAAATGCTGGATCTGATCCTTGCCCACGGGAACCTTGTTGGCCTTAAACATCAGGATGTCGGCAGCCATGAGTACGGGATAGCAATAAAGTCCCATGTTGACGCCCTTATCCGGATCGCGACGGGCCTGTTTTTCATTCTCCGCCACCACGGCTTTATAGGCATGGGCGCGGTTCATCAGCCCTTTGGCGGCCATACAGGTCAGAATCCAGGTAAGTTCCAGGATTTCAGGAATATCCGATTGCCGGTAGAAAACCGATTTGCTGGTATCCAGGCCCAGGGCCAGCCAGGCGGCGGCAACTTCCAGGGTCGACTGGTGCAGGCGCTTGGGATCCTGGCATTTGACCAGGGCATGGTAGTCGGCCAGGAAATAGTAAGAGCGGGTGCCTGCGTTGCGGCTGGCGGCAATGGCCGGCCGAATGGCGCCGACATAGTTTCCGAGATGGGGTGTTCCGGTGGTGGTAATGCCGGTCAGGATGGTGTTTTGTGGCATGGGGCGTTCCTATTCAGGGTTCAGGGGTTAGCGGGTTGGGCCAAGTAATAGTTCCATCAGGGGCAAGGCGACCATTTGCAGGATTTCCCGGATGACGCCTGTAAAAAGCAGTACGGCAACTAAAATTAATCCGATGCGCTCTATCCGTGCATAGGAATCCCGCAGGGCCGGCGGCAGGAAAAGCGCCAGAATACGACTTCCGTCCAGGGGCGGGATGGGAATCAGGTTGAACACGGCCAGGATGACATTGATGCCCACCATATATTGTAACAGCTCAAATAGATCGAGGGCCAGGGGCCGAATATAGTCATGGTTCCAGAAGGGTGCCAGTTCGATTACGATCCGAAATAGCAGGCCGGCAATAACGGCCAGGATCAGGTTGGCCACGACTCCGGCGGATGATACCAGGAGCGTGCCCTGGCGATAATTTTTAAAGCGGGCGGGATTGACCGGTACCGGTTTGGCATAGCCAAAGGGCGGTCCGCCGGAAATTGCCAGAATAAGGGGTAATATTAAGGAGCCAAATAAATCGAGGTGTCTGAGGGGATTGAGGGTCAGCCGTCCGGCCTGGGAAGCGGTGGGATCGCCCATGCGCAGGGCGGCGTAGCCATGGGCCACTTCATGGAAGGTTACAGCCATCAGCAGGGCGGCCATGAAGATCACCATGCTGTTGAGGTCAAAATTAGCGAACATAGGCTTTCACCAGGGCGGCCTCATCATCACGCGTGGTGATACGGCCCTGTAAGCGGGCCTCGAGAATGGCATCCAGGATTTCGCGGTAGATGGGACCCTGGGGAATACCCATGGTCTGAAGATCCCGGCCCCGCAATAGTGGGTTGATGTTGCGCAGTTTGGTATAATAAAGGGAAATCATCTGCTGGACGGATCGTTCTTCCGTGGCCGCCATCATATAAAGAATGAGTTCATTTTTTAGGCCATGGAGCTTTTTGTAGATTTCAACGTTATCTGCAGGGCGCCGCCATTGGAGCCACTTGAGATTCCGCTCTGCTTTGCGGCGTTCTTTAACCAGCAGGTCCCGATGGCGGTTGGCCAACTCCAGGCGCCGGCAAATTTCCATGGATGTGGCTTCGTCGCAATGGCCCATGAGGGCCATGAAATAAACGGACCATCTCATATAAGAATCGTCCAGAAAAAGCAAATCATGCCACGCCAGGACTGATTTTACCCGCGTCAGCCGTCCCAGCACCGTCTTATCCAGATGGATGGCGGGGTGGATGATGCGCAGCAGGTTGTAATCCGCCAGGCGTTTCAGGGAGTTCACCGGATTCTCCTCTTCCAGAATCAGGCGCAGTTCAGTAAAGACCCGCCTTCCGCTCAGACGATTGAAAAAATCCATCTTTACAGCATTTTTAATCAGGCTTGCGGTGAGCCGTCCAATGGTGAAGCCAAAACGCTGTTCAAAGCGGATGGCGCGGAAGGCCCGCGTGGGGTCCTCCACAAAACTGAGATTGTGCAGAACGCGGATGGCTTTTTCCTTGATATCCCGCCGGGCCGCAAAAAAATCGATGAGGGTTCCGAAATGGCCGGGATTGAGGTGGATGGCCAGGGTGTTGATGGTAAAATCCCGGCGGTATAGATCCAGCTTTATGGAACTGGATTCAATGATGGGCAGGGCGGCTGGCGATTGGTAATACTCCATGCGGGCGGTGGCTACATCCACTTTAAACCCGTCCGGCCAAATCACCACGGCGGTGCCGAATTTGCGATGGGTATGGATCCTGGCCTTTACCCGTCCGGCCATTTTTTTAGCGAATTGAATGCCGTCGCCTTCCACCACCACATCGATATCTTCATTGGGGCGGTATAAAAAAAGATCCCTGACAAATCCGCCGACCACGTAGATTTCCATCTGGTTTTCGGCGGCTACTTTGCCCATGGTTTTCAGCAACTCTTTCAAATGGGCCGGCAGGCGTTCCCCCATGAGGTTGGCGATGTTGCGGGTACGGGCATGAATCAGACGGTTATGGGCCTGTGTGGCGTTGGCTGTGTGCTCGGTTGAGTAACGGACCAGTGAATTTAAAAGATCGGTGCGGGTAATCACGCCCACGATTTCCGTTTGCCGCAGGACCGGTAAAACCCTTTGCTGGTGGCCGATGATTTTGTCCCGGATCTCTTCCAGCCCGGCATCTTCATTCACCGTTGCCAGGTCGGTGGTCATATATTCGCCCACCGGCAGGTCACCCAGGTTGTGGAACAGGGCCTTCTCCAGGACCTGCCGGGTAATGAATCCCAGCAATTGTTTCGCCGGTGAATCATCCGTGGTCACTAAAAGGGCGTTGATGTTGTAGCGCGTCAGCATATTGGCGGCTGTGCGGCAGGAGGCTGTCTGGGATACCGTTAAAACGGGCGCTGACATCAGTTCGTGGGCTTGCTGTCCGGTGGTGATGGATTGGGCGAGCTCTTCCATCAACTCCTGTTCAACCTGGGCCAGGGTGCGCTCCTTAATAGCCGCCGAGGCGGCAAAGGGATGTCCACCGCCCCCTAGTCGGCTGACAATTGTGCCCACATCCACATCCGGGGTACGGCTGCGGGCCACCAAATGGATTTTATTTTCCATGAGAGTAATGGCAAATACGGCCGAATAGTTCTCCATGCGCATTAACTTATGCACCAGAAGAGCAAAGTCGGGGATGTAGCGGTCGGTCACCACACGGGTCAGGACCACATCCACGCCGTTGATGTTATAGGTGTCCGCGCTCTGGATCATTTCGTTGAGCAAACGCACCTGCAGGGGGCTGATCTCCCTTGTGGTCAGGGATGCAATGATATTGAGATTTGCTCCCTGGGAGAGCAAGTATGCTGCAGCTGTGAAATCCTTTTCCGTGGTGGAGGTGAAGGTGAACGAGCCGGTATCTTCATAAATGCCCAGGCACATGATCGTGGCTTCGTCGGCGGTCAGGGGTATCCGGCGCTCCTTGAGGATGGGCGTCAGGATGGACATGGTTGCGCCCGTGGATTCAATAACTTCGAGCTGGCCTTTGATATCGTGGGACATTGCCGGATGATGGTCGTAGATATGAATCTCCAGGCCGGGATTGCTGAGTACATCGGCAAAATGTCCGATACGCTGCGGTTGGCGGGTATCCACCAGAACCAGTCGCTGGATCTTATCCAGCTCAATGGATTTGATGTCAGCCATGTTGTAAAGGTAGGCCATTGAATTAATAAAAAAATTACGCAGAGATTTATCCTGGGAACCGGGGAAAACCACCCTGGCGCCAGGGTAAATCTTTTGGGCTGCCAACATGGAGGCCAGGGCATCAAAATCGGCGTTCGTATGCGTAGTGATGATGGTATTGCGGGTTGCCATGATAGTGGTATATCCCGTAACCGTTCTGCACGCAACATTTGAGAATGTGCGGGTTCAAACCTGGCACTCAAGTGCGTCGATTGCGCCATAATTTTGGGCACCAGACGGATCCGGGATTTTTTTGTCCTTGTAATGTTTTTAAGCTTTAGTTATAGAAAGGCAATAAAATTAAGATAATTAGCTCGGCCTTCAATGGTTATGAGCTAAATATTTATGGATACCGCACATTCGGTACTTTTCTTGCTTGCTAGTTGCAAAGGTGTTTTAACTCGTTCTTATCCTCGTACCGTGGGAGGTTGGTATGCCCGTTTTTATTTGGGAAGGTCGTAATCGCAAAAACGAAAGTCAGAAAGGTGAATTGGATGTTCCCTCGGAACAGGCCGTCCGGGCCCACCTGAACCGGTTAGGCATTATTCCCACGAAAATCAAGAAAAAGCCGAAGGACCTTTTCGAAAATGTCTCCTTTTTTCAGCCCCGCGTGACCAATAAGGATGTGATTCTCTTTGCCCGGCAGTTCTCGACCATGATCGATGCAGGCCTGCCCATTATCCAGTGTCTGGATATTCTACAGAGCCAGCAGGATAATAAAACTTTTAAAAAAATACTCAAAAATATTAAAGACTCGGTTGAGAGCGGCTCTACCCTGGCTGATGCCTTGAAAAAGTATCCCAAGCAATTTGATGATCTGTTTGTGAATATGGTGGCGGCCGGTGAAGTTGGCGGTATACTAGATACCATTCTGCGGCGATTGGCCATCTATCTGGAAAAGGCGGCCAAGCTCAAAGCAAAAGTTAAGGGTGCTCTGACCTATCCGGCTGCGGTAGTCATTATTGCAGTCATAGTGTTGGCGGTGATCCTGGTTTTTGTCATTCCTGTGTTTCAGGAAATGTTCGAAGGATTGGGATCGGAACTCCCTGCTATGACACAATTTGTTGTAGCATTAAGTGATTTGGTAAAATCAAAGTACCTGTATATCCTGATCGGAATCGTGATATTTGTGTTTGCCTTCAGGCGTTTTTATAAAACCCCCAAGGGACGTATCACCATTGATGCACTCCTATTAAGGTTGCCGGTGGTCGGGATCTTATTGAGAAAAGTTGCGGTTGCCCGTTTTTCCCGTACCATGGGAACCATGCTGGGCAGTGGTGTGGCAATATTGGATGCTTTGGATATCGTGGGTAAAACGGCCGGTAATAAAGTCATTGAAAAAGCAGTATATAATGTGCGGACTGGTATTGCCGAGGGACAAACCATGGCCACACCCTTATCAGCCAGTGGCGTATTCCCGCCCATGGTTTGCCAAATGATTGCCGTAGGGGAATCCACGGGATCACTGGACAGTATGTTGAACAAAATTGCTGATTTTTACGACGAAGAAGTCGATCAGGCGGTTGAGAACCTCACATCTCTGATCGAACCCTTCATGTTGCTTTTTCTTGGGGTTACCATTGGTGGTATAGTTGTTGCCATGTATTTACCAATATTCAAGATGGGCGGCCTTGTGTAGTCAAACAGTTTGTATTTAGCCCACACCCAATGAAACAGACTGCAATTCCGTAGCGCTGAATATGGTGGCAGGTTCGAAATTTTTAAAATGGACTGGATAATATGGCCATAATCATGGTTGTCTGATTTGGCTTTTAGACGCATGAATGAGAAACGTATGGCCTCTAAACTCGAGCGACTTATTGCAGCTCGATGCCTGTTCGCATTTTTACTGCTGATTAGTACATATTTCTCCTCCAGGGGTAATTCTTCTTATCCATTCAATCCATTACAGATCTGGATTTACAGTCTCGTCTTTTGCCTTATCTTCTTGTCTCTCTTTTACCATATCTACATGAAGGTATTTCCTGTTGGTTGGCTTGGGGGATTCGTCCAGATCAGCTTGGATTCCATCGCCGTTACGGCAATCATTTACTTAACAGGGGGATTTGCCAGTATATTCACATTCCTCTATCTAATCGTGATAATCTATGCAGGAATAATTCTATACCGACAAGGGAGCCTGTTGGTAACGGTCTTCTGTTCAATTCAATTTATTGGTATGGTTGGATTACAGTATTTGGGTCGTATTCATCCCTATTTATACGCTGAAAATGTCAGTATTAGCAGCTATAGTTCTAATCAGGTTGCATACAAAGTCGCTGTTACCATCCTGGCTTTTGTAGCAGTGGCTGTCCTTAGCAGCATTCTGGCGGAACAGAACCGTAAATCCAAGGTCAAGCTGAAGGCCATGGCCGAGCGTGTCCGCAGGGTGGAAAAACTGGCCGCCATGGGTGAGATGGCTGCCGGACTGGCCCACGAGATAAAAAATCCGCTGGCGGCCATGTCTGGCTCCGTCCAGTTATTGAAAGAGGACCTGCCCCCGGATCCGGGGCGCGAGCAATTAATGAAAATCGTCCTCAGGGAGGCGGATCGTCTCACATCCCTGATCAACGATTTCCTGCTTTTTGCCCGGCCGCCCGAGGGTCGGGTTGAAAATATTGAATTAAAGAAGATCATCACCCAGACCCTGGAATTGTTTGCCAATGATAACCGGTTTGCGGTAAACGTTGATGTTGAAACCGAACTTATCCCCGGTGTGTCGGTGCGCATGGACGCGGCCCTGCTGCGCCAGGTCCTGTGGAACCTCCTTTTGAATGCCGCCGAATCTTTTGACCGGCAGGGCCGGATTAAAATTGCCATGCGCAAGACCGCCAAGGGATCGGTGCAGGTGAAAATCAGCGATAATGGTTGTGGTATTCCCGCCGAAAACATGGACGCCGTTTTTGATCCATTCTTCACCACCAAAGCCAAAGGGACGGGTCTGGGGTTATCCATCGTACACAGTATTCTCGAATCCTCGGGTGTTCCCATGGAAGTGACCAGCCGGCCTGGAAAGGGAACGACTTTTCGCTTGACCATGCCCACCATCTAAAGCAATGTGGGCGGACAATCATAAATCATAATAAGGATCAGATATGGCAAGTTTTATTCAGATTATCCAGGCCGGGCTTGACAGGCTGGCGCGGCTTTGGCGGGCCAAAGCAAATGTATACTGGTGCCAATCCATGGATGGCGTACCGCCCGGAGGGATCGTTGTATTTCCTTTACGGCCCGAATTTCTGGCCTGCGGATTAGCGGGCATTATCGCCCGGAAACCTTTAACGGACCAAAGCGATGCTTTCAATTTGGCGGGGCTCATTAAAGCCGTTGAGGAAATCATTTATTGGGATCTTAATAAAAGCCTGGGAAAAACCGGCACACCGCTGGACGATACTTATTTAGGGGGCGAAAAAAAATTGGCCCGGCTCCTGGCTGTGGTGCGCGGTCTGAAACGTGAAAAACAGCTCTTCCAGGTATTTACCCACTCCGATCTTGCCCGGGCACTGCAGCAGCAGGCGGAAAAACTCTCGGGAAAATTGAAGCGGGAAAGCGATTTTTTTCTGTCCACCCTGGGCAGACTGGACCGGCGAACCGTTGACATCATTTCCCGCCGCCTGGATATGGTTCGTGATATTGCCTGGTGTTTGGACAGGGAGGTCATTGCTAACCTGGATAAAATCCGGCGGTTGCTTGGCCCGCAGGATACCCCTATCACCGAGAACCAGTTTTGCCTGTTTAAACGTATCAATGCCGTCTTTAACAGCCTGGATCGGCTGGAGGTCAGGGGGCGGGATTCGGCGGGTATTTCGATCATGCTCTCCATGGAGCGGGATGACTACCAAAAGTTTACCGAAGCTTTGGCACAACAGGGGATTTCTGCGGATTACCAACAGCGCAGCACCAGGGCCATACTGGTCAATGGCGGAATCACGGTAAACCTGCCATCCCGGCCGGAGAACCGGAAAACCGTTGCCCTGGCGCTTACCTATAAGGTTGCCGCTGAGATCGGCGCCCTGGGTGATAATATCGGATTCCTGAGATCGCAGATCGAGCAGGATCCCGTCCTGCAAACCCTGGTTAATTTTCCGTTTAAATATCATTCAATCGGCACCCATACCCGTTGGGCTTCAGTGGGGGCCATCAATGAACCCAATTGCCATCCCGTGGACAATGGGCTGAACTCAGGGCCCCAGACCGATACCGTCATCCATGCCTGCCTTAACGGCGATATCGATAACTATCTGGTCTTGAAAAGAGACCTGGAGGCCAAGGGGTATTCACTGCCCGCTAGCGTCAACACCGACACCAAGATTATACCGCTGCAAATTGATGCCTATCTATCCCAAGGCCATGCTTTTGACGAGGCCTTCCGACTGGCGGTCAATGATTTCGAGGGGTCCCATGCCATCCTGGTGCACACGGATCGAACCCCCGGAAAACTCTACTTGGCCCAGAAGGGTAGCGGCCAGGCTGTTTTTATCGGAATTACGCCCGATTACTATATGCCCACCAGTGAGGTTTACGGATTTGTCGAGGAGACATTTAATTACTTGAAGCTTGACGGCGAGAAGGTTGTGGCGGGAGAAAACGGTCCCACCCAGGGGCAAATCTTCATTCTCAACCAGGAATCTGCCGGTGGTTTGGCCGGGATTCAGGCCTGTTATTACGATGGTACTCCGCTGCCCCTCACAACGGACGATATTAATACCACGGAAATCACATCCCGTGATATCGATCGCCAGGATTTTAATCATTACTTTTTAAAGGAGATATCAGAAGCTCCCCGCTCTGTGGCCCACACGCTGTTAAATCGCTGGAAAGTAAAACCCGATAACGAGTCCCAGTTGGAGATTTGCCTGGACGAAACCATTGTACCCGCGCCCCTGGCCACGGCGCTCAGCAACGGGCTCATCAAGAAAATACACTTTATCGGCCAGGGTACGGCAGGAGTGGCCGCCAAAGCCTGCGCCGATCTATTGGGGTACTATCTGGCGGTCCAGGATATCCAGATCAGCGCCTTGAAAGCCTCGGAACTCAGCGGTTTCAGAATCGGTGATCAACAGGACCCGAACAGTATGAAGGATACCCTGGTGGTCGCCATCAGCCAGTCCGGCACGACCACGGACACCAATCGTACCGTGGACATGGTCCGGGAGCGGGGTGCGTACACGCTGGCTATCGTCAATCGGCGGGATTCCCACATTACCTTCAAGGTGGATGGTGTATTGTACACCAGCAGCGGGCGGGATATCGAGATGTCCGTAGCCTCCACAAAAGCCTTCTATTCCCAGATTGTGGCGGGTGCGCTGCTGGGTCTCTATATCGCCGGAATCCGTGGGGCGCGCAGCGCAGCGTTTTTATCCGAAGAGATCCGCCAACTGCAATCCCTGCCGGATGTCATGAATCGTATTCTTGAAGATCGAAGCAAAATTGCCCGCTCGGCCCAGACCCACGCCGTTTCGAAAACCTACTGGGCCACTGTGGGCAGCGGCCCCAACAAAGCGGCCGCGGACGAAATCCGCATTAAGCTCAGTGAACTCTGTTATAAGACCATATCCGCAGATTATGTGGAGGATAAAAAGCACATTGACCTCTCCTCCGAACCGCTGATCATTGTGTGTGCGGCCGGGGCCGGTTCTACGGTGATCGGCGATATTATCAAGGATACGGCCATTTTCCAGGCCCATAAAGCCACTCCGATCATTATTGCCGACGAAGGGGAGACCGGATTTGAACCTTATGCAGCCGACGTGATTTATGTTCCGGCGGTTCCCCAGCATCTGGCCTGCATCCCCAATACGCTGGCCGGGCATTTGTGGGGGTACTATGCGGCCTTGGCCATCAATGCCGGTTCCCGGTTCCTGTTTGATTTCCGGGAAGATCTGCGCCGCACCGTGGAGGCCTATACCCGGGAAGGCGTGGACATTTATGAACTGATCCTGGAGGAGGATTTTCGGGAAAAAGTGGCCAGATTCTATCACACGTTTCAACTGCAGCGCCGTCAAGCGCGTTTTCCCGTGGCCTTCGGCGGTGGAATCCTTCCGGATATATTTCTGCTGTTGAAATACCTTTCCGGCCGGCTCCCGGTCACCGATTTTGAGCTGGACTTTGGAAAAAAAGGGACGGCCGCCAACATGCTGGCCCTGTTTGATGAAAAGGTCGGCGACCTGATTAACCGTCTGTCCCGTCCGGTGGACGCTATCAAGCACCAGGCCAAGACCGTTACCGTGGGCACCAGCCGGACCAGCGCCAAACTTGAAGGGCTCTTGTTCGATGCCCTGCGCCAGGAAGCGTTCGATGCCGCCAACCTCATCAACCGCAACATTCTGGTTCTGCGCAATTTACAGGATGTGGTTAAGGAGATCGTCGGCGCCGTACTGTATAAA
>Ga0180435_10006301_pt1 | contig 11369 bp, 10 predicted proteins | sample SS_ome_3_FD_132467 | JGI IMG/M metagenome (GOLD analysis project Ga0180435, IMG submission 132467) | Hypersaline lake sediment archaeal communities from the Salton Sea, California, USA - SS_3_S_1 metaG | ecosystem: Environmental > Aquatic > Non-marine Saline and Alkaline > Hypersaline >...
CCCCGTTAGTTCACCCGGACGCCACCGAGAATTTTACTTCGGCCAAGGCAACGTATGATTTCGATCTCGATGTTTTTGACCTTAGCGTGGGCAAGTGGTTTGCCGTTGGGAACGATTTGGATATGCGCCTCGAAGCGGGTTTGCGCTATGCTGACCTGACCCAGGAATTGGACGCAATCTATGACGGCGGCCTAAGTGAGGTTGAACAAAAGAACGATTTTACAGGCTGGGGGCCCCGGGTTGGTCTTGGCATGGACTGGGAAATGACGCAGGGTTTCAATCTATTTGGTTCGCTGGCCGGGTCCTTTCTGGTGGGTGATTTCGATTTGTCCTATCGTAGCGTGGAGGGCGGGACGGTCTTCGGCAGCATAGACGGCTCCGAGGACAACCGCTTTGTGCCGGTGGTTGAAATGAGGGCAGGTCTCGGGTACGCCTATCGACTTGAGAATGGCATGTCCGTGGGCGCCAAGGTCGGCTATGAATGGCAGAATTGGTTCAACATGGTAACGGCCAAACGGTTCGTCGATGATATCAACGACGCGGCCCTGTCGACGGATACCACCGATGTTTCTCTTGACGGGTTTTTCCTGGAAGGGTTCGTAAATTTTTAATCGATAGCCAGTCCCACCGTCGTCGTTACGACGGAGGCATTGTTGCCGCAGATTCACGGGTAGCGGCAACGGCAGGTTTGCTCATGACACGCAGGGCGAGAGGCAGACTCCTTATCGGCATCCTGATCTGGATGGCGGCCTGCGCTTCGGCGCCGCCGGTCGTCGAAAAAGCGGACAGTGGGCCGGAAGAGGGCGAGATTGTCATTTTCGTGACCGGGCACGGTTGGCACACGGGGATCGTGGTGCCGGCCGACGCTATCCAGCTCCGTTTCCCGGCCTTGAGAAGCCGGCTCGGGGACACCCCCTACATGGAGTTCGGCTGGGGCGACCGGGCCTTCTATCAGGCCGGCGAGATCACGGCCGGTCTGGCCCTCAAGGCGGTCCTCTGGCCCACGGAATCCGTGATGCATGTGGCCGCTGTGCCCGCTGATGTGCAGGCCTATTTCCCCCGCAGCGAGATCCACCCTCTCTGCCTGCCACCTTCCCGCTATGCCGCCCTGCTGGATTTCATCGCCGGCAGCTTTCGCCGCGATGCAAAAGGCGCCCTCCAGCCCCTGGCAAAAGGGCTTTACGGCAGAAGCCATTTTTTCGAAGCGACCGGCAGCTACACCCTCTTCAACACCTGCAACACGTGGACCGCCAAAGGGCTCAAAAGCGCTGGATTCGACATTTTTACGGCCTTCAAAGCCACCGCATCGAGCGTGATGGCATACCTGCGCAGGATGGATCCGGCTGCCCGGGGCGATTGTCCCTCGCCGCCTTACATCCCCGGACAACGTCCCGGCTCCGATTGACCCCTGCGGCCCTATCCGCGGCTGTTTATTTTCATGGGGGGTTGACCGGAGAATCCAGATCGGTTTTAAGTGATCTGGATGTGGTGTGCCCCCCGCCCGCCATGCCACTGATTGCGCCTCTCACGGGTACCCTGTTCGCCCTGAAACACGGTAAGGCCTGGCGCTTTGCCGCGGTGGGTCTGCCGGAAATGAATCATTATCCAAATGACGGGTTGCGGATTCAAATCACGGATACGCCCCTTTGGTTTGTTAAAACATTATCGTTAATCCTCATGCAAAGGAGATTGTGCAATGGCGACAAGTGAAGCTGGTAAGCAAAAACCTCTCTGGCTATTGATCGAAGAGGGATTCCTCGATCTCGATGCCCAGGCGCTCTCGGGGAGCGGCCTGGAAACGACCATCCATCAGATGGCCGGTAAACTGGACGAAACCGGCTACAATGTTTCCAAGCACGGCGGCAATCTGCTGGACCTGCGCTGGGCCATGGATGACATGGTCAAAGCGGGCCGACCACTTTTGAAGGATTTCAACGCCGGTCTGGCCGCCATGTCCCTGGATGACGTGATGGATGCCTATGCCGCGACGGACAAACTGATCGGCGAATTGGCGACCACATGGCCCAAACTGAAGCAATCCAAATGCCGGCCGGTGGTGATCGGCTTTGTTGAAAACCGCAAACTCGACCTGTTGATCGAAAAGGCCAAAGGCCTGCCGGGGGATGACGGTATCGAACTGCTCATCGAGGAAAACGTGGATGCCGAAGTGATTACCAGCCGGCTGGAGATTACCGAAGAGAAACTGAAAGAAGTGAACGCCGCCATGGAAGCGCGGGCCGCCGAACGCAAAAGAGTTCTGGGCCTGCTTGAAACCGTCAAGGACAAGTCCGATGAAGAAAAGGTGCGGCACCTTTTTGACAAGAACGTGGCCGAAGCGCTGATTCTCGAACTGGCGGGGGTCGACCAGGGCGCCATCGACGGTGCCAAAAAAGCCATGGAAGAGGAGATCAAGGAAAAACAGCGGCTGGCCGAAGAAGAAGCTGCGCGCAAAAAGGCCGAAGCCGAAGGACCCTCGCTGGACGCCATGTCGCCGGATGAAATCCTCGGCCACATCGAGGCCATTCGCGAAATCATGGAATTCAGTGACGTGGAGAAAGAAATTCGCACCATGTGCGAGCAGAGCGGTCTTCCCAAGGCCCTCGTGGATATCGCCGTCTCCGATCCGGCCAAGCTGGACGCACTTGAGAAAGAGGCCGGGGGATGATGATGGACGGCGAATAAAAGGTCCAAAGGGACCAGGACTCGAGGAGTCAAGAAGAAGTTTGCAAACCGTGACCCCGAACGAGTAGGCTGTTCGCTCACGTTTCCGGGTTGGAAAATCAAAATCGGGATCGTTCACCCAAGTGACATATCACGGATGTCGATCCCGATTTCAACAAAGATGGGTATGGGCGATGAAGGTATCCGCATGCACCAAGAGGCCTGCCCTGGTTCCCTGCCGCCTGAATGATTTTCAGTATCAGGTCGACCCCTACATCGGCTGTGAACACTACTGCTACTATTGTTATGTGCTCAACCAGGCCGAAACGGACTGGACCCGGGACATTTGGATCCATGCGGATATCGCCGCTCAGCTGACCGGTGAGCTCGAGAATATACCACCGCAAACCATCTACATGGGCTACTATTCCGATCCTTACCAGCCATGCGAGGCTGACTATCGGCAAACCCGGAAAGTATTGGAAGTGCTTCAGGCAAACGGCTTTTCGGCAAGCATTCTGACGAAGTCCGATTTGGTACTCCGCGATATCGATATCCTGAAGGAAATGAGCGATCCCAGGGTGAGCGTTTCGGTAGCCTTCGACGACAATCGGGAACGCAAGTTGTTTGAAGCCCAGACCATCGACACCGAGCGAAGAATCGAAGCGCTGCGGCAATTGAAAGAAGCGGGGGTGCGAACGGGGGCCCTGGTCTGCCCGGTCATTCCCTACATCACGGATGCGATTGCATTGATCGGCAAGCTGCAGCCCCACACCGACAACCCCATCTGGATATACGGCCTCAGCATCACCGATCCACAGGGGAGCAACTGGCGGAACACGCGACAGATCCTGAGCCGCCACTTCCCGGATCTGATCGAGCGGATTGAACCGGCCATATTCGCGAGGGACCATCCCTACTGGGCGGCGCTCAGAAAAAACCTGGAGATCCTCAAAAAAGACCGCCATATGCCATTGAACATTCACGTGTAGGCAAAACAGTACGGTCGCGCCGCCCCAACCCCCCACTCACCCGCGCGCCTATCCTGACCCATATCCCCCATTCGGGCGATTCTTTTAATGTGCGCGTGGGCTTACGATGGCATTCATCGCAGACGCTCAAGATCGCCCCTGGAGGAAAAATGAGCTTCGCAACCTTCTTTTCCAATCAGGCCCGAAAACCCACCGGGCTTTTCGGCCGTTTCGTGTCCCCGCTGATCTTCATCAAGGGCAACGCCGAGATGAATGCCTTCATGTTCGACAGTCTATCCCTCCGCGAAAACGACCGCATCCTTGAAATCGGTTTCGGCCCCGGCGAGCTCATTCATGCCATGGCCCGCCGCGTGGACAGCGGCAGGGTTGAAGGTGTGGATTTCTCGGACACGATGCTGGGCATCGCGCAGAAAAAAAACAGGCATCATATCAAAACCGGCAAGGTCAGGCTGCATTTGGGCGATTTCGACGCCATGCCCTTCGACAGCCGCCGGTTCAACACGATCATTACCGTCAACACCGTGTATTTTTGGCCCCGGCCCGAAGCGACCATTGCCAAAATAGCGGGCCTACTGGCCCCGGGGGGCAGGCTGGCCATCGGTTTTCATGCCAAGGAGGATATGCAGGAGGCGGCCCTCAGCAGGGATGTGTTTCGATTCTATTCCCCCCTGGATATGGAAAGACTTTTGGCTTCCTGCGGCGTTTATAAAGACATAAGGGTCATCTCAAGGAAAGGGAAAACAAAGACCCTGCACTGTGCATTCGGCACGGCATAATCCATTCGATTGTCGATGGGAGGGTAAAAATGGCGGAAGACCGGGAAAAAGATGGGCGCGATGACATCATTCACCAATATGCCCGCAGGGTCGGCTATTCAGCCTCCGAAACCGAGCGCTTTCATGACGGCCGCCACCGCATACGGCAGGTCAGTCGGTTGTCCCAGGTGGCATCCCGATTTTCGATTGTGGCCGAGGTGGTTGATGCCAGGCACTGCAATTCAGGCCATACGGAGGGACAAACCTTCATCCTCGACGTCGACGGGAATTTTATCACCAGGCTCTGTCCCAAGAAGATGTGCGTGTATCTGGTATCCCAGCTCGCCATCCCCGTAGCGCTCATCAACGAACGGTTGAGTGAAAACCTGGAGCCAAACGATTTCCATTTCATGCGCTACCTGCGCTGCCCGGACGTCGGTGTAGAATGCTACGGCTACGGTGAGGTGATGTTGAAGGTGCAGGTGCTGCCGCGTTCCGGATAAATGACCCACCCTCCAGGGCCCTTTCTTCCAAGCGCAAATGGTCCGCAGGAAAACGGGTGCCCGATGCTGCCGGGAAGACCGTTTATCTAAATCCACAATAGATTCTGCCAGACGGCACATCAATTCTCTTGACAGCCTACCTGTGAACGCACTTTAAACGGTGCTTCTCCATGTTCCAGTAAAGGCACTTCTTGGCCCAGGCAGGACAAATTTCCGCCTGTTTCCCGGAGACCTTGGTAACCATAATCGGATGTCTACGATACTTTCTCAGGTTCGCGATGGCTTCTGCTTTGGTTGCCTCAATAGCCTTGCCGGCCGCAACCATCCCTTCGGCCAGTTCATCGAGAAAAACAGCATTGGTGAGCGGGGCTTCCTTGTGAACCGCCGCGCAGACCCGCGGCCCGAGCGCCCATCGACGGGCGTTCTCGATCAGCGTTATGGCCTCATCGAGGGTCATTTTGGTGGGCGCCAATTTACGGACGTTTTCCAACAGGATTTCACCGATACGGGTTCCTGCAAGGGAAGACCCTTCCGCCGCATCGAAAATCGAAAAGCTCTTCTCGAGTTGCTGGCACACTTTTCCGGATACATAGTCTTCGATGGTCGCCATAGGCCCTCCTCGCTTGATTTTATTCTAAACCCTCAATTTCTGGCAGGGCTCTACCTCGCAGGGCGAACCGGCCGCCGCAGATAGTCTGTCTTGATGGAGGTGATGTATTGCCAATGGGTCTTTCTTGTGCGGCCCAGGCGCGCATCCATACAACACGCTTCGCAAAGCCACTGCTCCCGGTGCCGGTAAAGCGCCCCGGCGCTCTCTGGATGACGGCAGACATCGCAACGGCTGTTGGCGGATCCTGATGCCGGTGTCTTCATGGCATGACAGGTTACACGGCGGTTGGCGATCAGGCATCACCCGAATGGGGGATGCCCCATTGAAACGGCGCATTATGCCCTGGTATCTTAAAAATAGGGTTGTCGATCCCAGGACACCCGGGGTAAGGGGAACAGTACAGCCGAACCACCTATCGAAATGGCAAAGGATAAACGCGATGCTCATCACGGGGTATTCCGACCTGTCCCTTACACGCGGGGGTATTCTCCAGGATTTTACCAGCGATTTGAAATGGGGCGCCCATTTCAAGCTCGACAACGATATCCGCGAGGTCTTCCCCTTCATCAACGGCACGGTCGAGAATGTCCGCTATCAGCTGCGTCCCCTGCATGTCCGCTTCCTCCACAAGAAGGCCGCCTGCACCCTTTATCCCCTCGAGGCCATGGTGGCCCCCCTGCGCGGGCGTGATCATGCCATCGCATATATCCACGACCTGATCGTGTTTTTGAACGATATATACGCACGGCGCCACGAGCTGAGGCCCAGCCACAGGCTCTATCAGCCGCCTGTTTCCGTTGTCGACATTGTCAAAATGCTGCCCCGCACCAATTGCCGCCAGTGCGGCTATCCCACCTGCATGGCCTTTGCGGCCGCCATTCGCAAGGGCAAGGTCTTGCCGGAGGACTGCCCCGACTTTGCGGAACCCATTTCGGTTTGCAAGGTATACCCGGTTTTCGGGGCGGACGGTGCCCTGGAATCCACCCTGTCCATCGAAAGCGGTGCTCTCCCGAAGGATACTGCCGCAAAAAATGCCCCGGCGTCAGAAGCTGGCGATGGTGCGTCGTCCCGGGGTGCCACCGCCGATAACACCCCACTCTACGACCGCTACGGTATCCGCATCCAGTACGACCTCAGCCCCCGGGAAATCCAGGTGCTCCGCTATCTGGCCGAGGGTGCCAGCAACCCGGAGATTTCCAAAGCCCTCAACATCAGCCCCCACACCGTCAAATCCCATGTCATCCACATCTTCAACAAGATCAACGTCAACGACCGGACCCAAGCGGCCGTGTGGGCGGTGCAGAACAGTGTCATTTAGATCTCGCCTTCTGTAAATTTTCGATATAGTCGACGGCGCCTGCGGTTTCCAGATCGCTGCGGCCTTGGCCGGGACCAAAATCTACCATCTCTGGAGGGACACGCTATTGTGTTGTGCCTATCCAGAAATAGGCAAGGCTGTTATCCGGTGAAATGGTTTTATGATGGCTTATGGGCACTAGCCATGGCGCTGCGCGATCTTTTCGAACATCAGCGCCATACCCGCTCCCAGGGTGTAGATGGCCTCGATGGCGAGGTTGGCCTCGGCGGTGTCGTCGAAGAACAGGTGCAGGTCCGACGGCATGCCTTCATCCGGCTTCCAGTAGCAGACCAGCAACGGCAACCTGGGCAGCGGATGCAGGACGACGGCAATGTCCGCATCGAAATGTTGCCCCACCACCTTCCCGTTGAACAGGTCGACCATATCCTCGAACAGCTCGGTGTAGGTGTCGGCCACGGCCTTTAAGGGCTTCTCGCAGCGCTGGCTGAAAAACCGGTGCCAATCCCGGCCGCCTTCGAGTTCCCGCAGGGGAACCCAGTTGCCCGACGGCGTTTTTCCCCTTCCGGCCAGAATGTAGGCGAGGACCGGACCGGCAATCCAGCCATGGACATGAATGTCGGTGGTAAACTGCCCCTTTGAATCCACGCTGAATTCCTTGCCGAGGATGCGCAGGGTCAATTTGTCATTGGCGAAGCGGCCGCCCAGGCGTTCAGCTGCTTCGGCCAGGTCGACCCCGGCGATCTCACCCTGCATCTGCCGCAGGGCATCCTCGGCGTCCTGGTCCATGGTTCGCGGCGGGCACGCCCCGTCGCTGTAATGGCTGGTAATGTCAGGTTCCAGACGAGGGCATTCGCTGAGCTGCCGTTTCCCCTGAAACACCGCGGCGGCAAAAGCCAGGCAAGTGGCTTCCGCGCACTGCCGGCAGTTGGATTTGTCCAATAGCTTGAAGATTTCCATCGTGTTCTGAATTTGCGGCATGATCCCCTCCCGCTCCTGTTTTGACGCTAAGTGGTTCAAACGCCATCACTGCGCCATAGCGGCGCACCAGCACCCTTCCAAATACGTCCATACCGATGCATGGGCGTTATGTATCGGGTTCTTGCTCTTCATCGCGATCCGCGATTCTAAAACCGCTTGCTTTATACGGAGAAGGAAAAATGGGGGCATCCCCCAATTGGGGGATTTTCAGATTTGAACGGCATTGGTGCCGGAGCCATCGGGAAAATCACCGCTAAAGCAGCTGGCAGTGTGAGGTTCATAGGCTAAGCGCGTCTCCCTTGGCTTTGCCCGAGGTAATGCAGCCGTGCAACGCTGGCCTGCGGCAACGGTGCAGCGAAGACATGGTAGCGCCCCTGCCGCAACTGAAGCCATTTCGCTTATTCTTTAAATTTTTCATAAGGTTAAGCGATGTCTGGCCGGTGGCCGGGTTTTCTGGCATGTCCTGTGCTTTGCGTATAAACAGCAGGAAATCAACGGAGCCGGGGAATGAAAACCGCCTTTGCCGTCTGGAACAATCGCATCGCACCGGTCTTTGACGTGGCCCGGCGTTTGATTGTGGTCGACTCTGCGGCGACCGAACAGGACGTGCAGACCCAGGTTCTGCTGACCGGTGACCTGCCCCTGCAAAAAGCCCAGCAGTTGTCTGAACTGGGTGTCGACTGTCTCGTCTGCGGTGCGATTTCGCGTCCGCTGAAATCGGTCCTGATGGCCCAGGGCATCCGGTTGTTCGCCTACGTGGCCGGCGATGTGAAGGTGGTTATCGATGCCTGGCGACGGCATCCCGGAGCGATCGAGACCTACGCCATGCCGGGGCGCCCAACAAGTCACCATCGGCGGTCAAATCCTTATCGGCAATAGACCTGGCACCCGGCGTCTTACCCGATTTATGAATCAATACCCGCCCCCCTGCGGCTGCTCAGCCTATTGACAAACAACGAAAAGGGGCCCATATATGAACATATGCTCTTAATTTGCCCTGGCTCGCATCGGCAGGCAAACGGAGCCGCGGTCCGGTCCCGGCAGCAAAATGCCCGTGGCCGTCGCCGGAATCCATGGCTCCGGAAGCGCGCAGGGGCCATCGGGAAAGCGCGTGACCATGGCATTGAAGCAAAACCCCGCACGCATCGATGCGGTACCGGCTTCGACCGAAGCGATTCTGGAAAGTATTTCCGAGGGGGTTTTTACAGTTGACCGGCACTGGCGCATCACCTCTTTCAACCGTGCCGCAGAAGCCATAACCGGCATCTCCCGCGATGAGGCCTACGGTCGCTACTGCTCCGAAGTGTTTCGTTCCAACATGTGTGAGACCGACTGCGCCCTGCGGAAAACCCTCAAGACGGGCAAACCGATCATCGGCAAGACGGGCTATATCGTCGACGACGACGGCAACCGGACGCCGATCAGCCTTTCGACGGCAGTGCTGCGCGACGCCGCGGGCCGGGTCGTGGGTGGCGCCGAGACGTTCCGTGATTTGAGCGAAGTCGAAGCGTTGCGCCGTGAACTGGCCGGGCGTTATCGCATCGGCGATATCGTCAGCCGCAGCCCCCTTATGGACCGCCTCTTCCGGGTGATGCCGGCCATCGCCGCCAGTCCCAGCACCGTGCTGATTCTGGGTGAAACGGGTACCGGCAAGGAACTGGTGGCCAGAACGATTCACGCCTTGAGCTCGCGAAATGCGGCGCCTTTCATGGCCGTGAATTGCGGGGCGCTGCCGGATACCCTCCTGGAGTCGGAACTCTTTGGCTACAAGGCGGGTGCCTTCACCGGCGCGAACCGCGACAAGCCCGGGCGCCTGGCGCTCGCCGATGGCGGCACCCTCTTCCTGGATGAAATCGGCGACATCAGCCCGGCGATGCAAATTCGTCTTCTGCGGGTGCTCGAGGACCGCACCTACGAACCCCTGGGAGCCACGCAAACAGCGAAGGTGGATGCCCGCATCGTTACGGCCACCCACCAGAATCTGGAAGCGGCGATGCAGAAGGGGACTTTCCGTGAAGATCTTTTCTACCGGATCAACGTGGTGCGTGTGGAGCTGCCCCCCCTGCGGGACCGCCGGGAAGATATTCCCATCCTGGTGGATCATTTTATCGCGCATTTCAACCGCCTCCAGCAGAAATCCATCCGCGGCATCAGCTCTAAAGCCCTTTCTCTGTTAATGGCCCACCACTGGCCCGGCAATATCCGCGAACTGGAGAACGCCGTTGAGAGGGCCTTCATTCTATGCACCGGGGGTCAGATCGAAACGGGCCATCTGCCCGATGAATTGACGGCCGGTCGCGTTCCCACGTCGGTTCCGGCCGATGCCCGGAGCCTTCACCGGCTGATCGAGGCCCAGTCGATTCAAACCGCCCTGAAACAGAACAACTACCACCGCGCGGCGACGGCCCGGGCTTTGGGCATCCACACAACCACGCTGTTCCGCCGGCTGAAACGCCTGGGCATTACCCTCCCGAAGCGCGACGGCCGCCATCGTCCCTCTCCCTGATCATTGCAGCGATGCATCATTGGGGTGTTGAATCAATGCAGCCCCGCAATGGTCCACCGCGATGCCATCCTGTCCCCGGCAGCGTAAATGCTTGGATACCGGGGGGTTGGACAGATGCACCGCGCCGGCGTCCGTTGGCACGTTCTATGCTCCTTCCTTAAACCAAAGATTAAAGCGCATTTCACAAAGAGAACCGGCCGGCAGGCCCAAAGAAAGGGAGCGGTGTCATGGGACTCACCCAACCAGTCCAACCTCAGCCAGAATTCTATCCGCTGGAAACCGAAAAATACCTGGATGACGTTGCCTTTGCCGAGGCGCTTCTTGAAAAAGCGGCGCAGGGAAACGGCTGCCTGAGTGCGGCGGATATCGTCTTCGCACTCCGCAACCTGTTGAAAATGACCTATTACCCGGTCGCGATCAAATACTTCTACGACAACCACGACCTGGAGCGTTTCAAACAGCAAAACGATTACAAGATCGCCATGCGCCCCTATACATTCTGCCATTATGTGGCGGCTTCGCGCCAGCGTGGCGACATCCTCCTCGGGACGTCCGACAAGCTGGGCTGCTCCAATGCCAAATATGTCATGGGCTGGAAAACGCTGGACGATGCCGAAGTCAAAAGCCACTTGAAGTACACGCGCGACTGGGAGCAGGCCGCGCGCTTCGTGCGCACCAAGAAACGGCTGCCCGACGGCCTGCTGGGGTTTGCCACGGCGCCGCTGCACAAGGCCACCTTTGCACCCGACGTGGTCCACGGCGTTTGCGATGTCCTCCAGGCCTATCATCTCGGCAACGACTGGTGCGCCGCATTCGATACGCATCCGTTTGCCATGGTGATGACCATGAATTCATCCATCTGCCACGGTTGCGTCCAGTGCCACATCCTTACCCAGCCCAATATTACCCCGATGTGCAGCAGCAGCAAAACCGCGGGCAAGACGGAGCAGAGCGAAATCAATTGGGTCTGGCCGGGGGCCCATCTCGAACCAACGGTAAGGTGGATGCTCGAGCGCACCGTGCGTGACGGCGGCCCCTCGTTTCCG
>Ga0180435_10006303_pt1 | contig 11367 bp, 10 predicted proteins | sample SS_ome_3_FD_132467 | JGI IMG/M metagenome (GOLD analysis project Ga0180435, IMG submission 132467) | Hypersaline lake sediment archaeal communities from the Salton Sea, California, USA - SS_3_S_1 metaG | ecosystem: Environmental > Aquatic > Non-marine Saline and Alkaline > Hypersaline >...
AGAGGAAGCCCTCGCCCACGAGACGCTCGGCGAGCGATTCATCGAGGCCCTCAATTGAAGAGAATCCCGCGGTCGCCCGCTCGATCTGCTGGTCGAGTTCCTCCTGGGTCATGATCTCGATGTCCCAGCCGCAGAGCTTGCTGGCAAGCCGCACGTTCTGCCCGCGGCGTCCGATCGCGAGGGAGAGCTGGTCCTCCCGAACCAGCACGATCCCGCGGCCGAGCATCTGGCAGAGAATCACCTCGTCGACCTCCGCGGGCTGCAGGGCATTGGGCACGAGCACCTGCAGGTCGTCGCTCCAGCGGACAATGTCGATCCGCTCGCCACCGAGTTCCTCGACGATGTTCTTGATACGGTTGCCGCGAACGCCCACGCAGGCCCCCACGCAGTCGACCCTCGCATCGGAGCTGAGCACCGCCACCTTGCTGCGGTAGCCGGGCTCGCGGGCGATCGCCCGGATCTCGATCACCCCGTCGGCGATCTCCGGAATCTCCTGCTCAAACAGACGCTGGACCAGTTGCGGCCTGATCCGCGAGAGGATGATCTTGACGCGACTACCGACCTTGCGGACCTCGAAAATCGTGGCCCGAATTCGCTCGTTGGGGTGGTAGGTCTCGCCGGGGATCTGCTCGCTGCGGGGCAGGATCGCCTCGGTGCCGCCGAGGGAAACGGTGGCCGTCGCCCCTTCGTGGCGGGTCACGACGCCGGAGATCATGAACCCCACCTGCTCCTCGAACTCGTCGTGAATCGCGTCGCGTTCCGCCTCGCGAATCTTCTGGATGATGACCTGCTTGGCGGTCTGAGCCCCGATCCGCCCGGTCAGTTCCTCGGTATCGATCTCGATACCATCATGACGACCGCTGACCCCGCCGGTTTCGCGGTCGATCACGATCTCGATCACCGACTCCTCGCCATACTGACGGGCGAGGGCTGTGATCAGCGCCTGCTCGATCGCCTGGAAGACGATCTCCTTGTCGATGTTTTTGTCGCGATGGATCGCGTCGACGATACGCAGGATTTCATCGGGCTTCATGGCGCTCCCGTGCAGCAATCGGGCATCGCACGGGACGGGCGTATCGGCTCAGCCGACGCCACATACGACATGGTCGCCGAGCGGCTTCCCTCGGGAAGCCCCCAAGCTCGCGAATCTTCGCCGCCATCGGCGGCTCTGCCCGATCCTCGTTCGACGCGTGAATCACGCACGGTACGGCCGGCCGACGACGATTGTCAAGCCACGCAGCCCTGGCAGGAAGATTTCGCCGCCGCAGGCCACGATCCCCCCGGGCCGGTTCGTCAGCCATCGACTGCCCGCAGGGCGACCGCCGCGGCCTGGCCCTGGGGTGTCGTCGCCACCGAGAGACAGCTGGTGCCTGCCGGCTCGCCGCCACGGGCGACCGCCAGGGGACAGTCGGGGTCGGGCGTTTCGAAGTTGCGAACCGCAAACAGTTCCCCATGCCGCATCGCCAGCACGCTTGCCGCGAGTTCCACCAGCCCCGAGGCTCCGCCGAGGTTGCCGAAATGTCCCTTGGCCGCCACGGCGGGAACCTTCCCTGCGCGATCACCCAAGGCGGCGGACGCGGCGGCAGCATCCTCTCGATCGCCAACGGTCGTGCCCAGACCACGGGCATGGAGATGCCCCAGATCAGCGGCCTCCAGCGAGGCCATCGCCAACGCGGCCCGCATCGCCAGCCCCATCGCCCGTGCGGGATCGCCGCCGCGGCGGTCGGCGGCGGTTCGTGACGCATGGCCGATCACCTCGGCGTGGATCGTCGCGGATCGCTTGCGGGCATGCTCGAGTTCCTCCAGCACGAACACCGCAGCCCCCTCACCGAGCACCATGCCGTGGCGGTCGCGGTCGAAGGGCCGGCTGAAGCCGGTCGGGTCGCCCTCGCCGGTGGCCACCTCCTCGCAGAGCAGCGCGTGCACGGTCTTCATCGGATGGATCCGCGTGCCGGTCGATCCGGCGAGCATCACGTCGGCCGATCCCCTCTGGATCGTGACGGCCGCCTCGCCCACGGCCACGTGGCCGCTCGCCTCGCGGAGCGTCAGCGAGTTGCTCGGCCCCTGAAGGTCGTTGTAAATCGCGATGTGGCTCGCCGGCATGTTGGGCAGGTATTTCAGCAGCCACAAGGGTGCCAGCAGCGGCATCCCGTCGCTCGCCCAGCGATCGTAGTCAAACGCTCCGTCGTCGCCGCGGCAGGCGGCCACGCTCGCGGTGAAGTCGTCGGGAAGGGTGAGCATGTAGTCCGAGCCGAACACGCAGCCGATGCGGCGGGGATCGACCCCCGCCTCGACGAGCCCCGCATCGCTGATCGCACGCTGGGCGGCGGCGACGGCCATCTGGCTCTCGCGGCACATCACCTTCTGGCCCTTGCGGATCGCCTTTTTGACCGGTGGCGTCAGCGGCCCGAAGTCGGCGATGTCGCCGGTGAACCCGGAGGCTTCGGCGGCGTGGGTGATCGGCAGCCCGTCGGTCGGAAACTGGGTGATCGGACCGACGCCGCTCGTGCCGGAAACGAGCCCCTCCCAGAGCGACTCAGGGTCGAGGCCCAGCGGCGTGATCAATCCGATGCCTGTGACAACGACTCGCCGCGATCCCGCGCTCATGCACCCGGTTCCTCGGTGTACGGTTTCCTCGCTCGCAGCATCGATTGCTGCGAATCCGCGGAGTATACCGGCTCAAGGGGCGGCGGAGAGCCGCGGCTCGACGACGACGACCACGTCCATCCGCCGGGCGGTGGAGGGCAGCAGCGCGGGCGATCCCGCGGAGGGCTCGGGGACCGGCCAGGGCACGATCCCCAGGCCCACCAGGAGCGTGTGGCTCGCGGGCCAGCGAAACCGCTCGCCGACCCGCACCGCAGCCGCCTGCGGCACCTCGATCTGCACCCGGCCCTGCGTGGCCGCCGGCACGTCGACGACGACCGGCGTGAGCCGCTCCAACTGATCGATGCGGCAGCGGACGATCGCCTCGACCGCCGCCCCGCCATCGGCAACGAGGGGCTGCACGTCGACCGAAAGCCCCTCGTCACAGGCACCGGAAAGCTGCTGCCAGCCGGGCCAGGCATTGGGTGACGCGGCGATGTCGCGGACGTAGGGCCGGCGGCGGCCACCGGAGATGGCGGCCGGCTGGCCGTTGGCGGCGAGCACCCGCCCGGTCGGCACCTCCCGGCAGTCGGAACGGCTTCGCAGCGAGGCGACGAGCACCGCCGCGGTCTCCCGCGGCATCATCCAGGCCTGCACGCCCGGTGTGCTTGTCGGCAGGGGCACCATGCTGGGAGCCGCGTCGGCCCGCCAGGAGGGGCTCTTCAGCCCGAGCACCCGGATCGCAAAGCGGTGCGGCGCTTTGGCGTCGGTCACAAATCGTTCGACAACCGCGGCCACCCGCTGCTGCACCGCCTCGGTGTGGTAGCAGGTGAGCTTCGAGGCGTCGGCCGAGAGCGAGGCGACCACCTCACCGTGCCAGGTCGCGTAGCCGGTGTCCTGGAGCACCCAGTCGACGACGAGCTTTTGACTTCCCGGCCCGGCCTGCTCGACGAAGGGCGAGATGTCGTAGGTTTTGAGCAGCTGCCCGCCCTCGTCTGGAAGAGGGTTGCCGTCGATCCAGGACGTGGGGGTGACGGCGGTGGCCGGCGGCGGCCCGCCGGCCGTGGTCACCTGCTGGGCACACGCGGCGGCCGGCAGCCAGGCCGCTGCGAGCACCGCGGGGAACAGGCTTCGGGAAACCGGCGGCATCGCGACGGGCTCCGTGCAGGAGGGCGGGGACAGCCGGGCGAGGGTAGGCCTCGTGCCGGTGCCGGAGCAAGAGGGTTCTGCCGGGGGTTCTGCCAGGGGTTCTGGGGGTGGGCAGGACTCGGAGCAAATGACGAGCGAACGCCGGTGCGGGCCGCACCGGGATCCAGCAAGCGGGCCGCACCGGGCTTTTGCGGCGCGAGACGGAGCGTCAGCCGGAATAGCGGCCAAGCACGAGCGAGGCGTTGTGGCCGCCGAAGCCGAAACTGTTGCTCATCGCCACGTCGACCCTCGCCTCGCGGGCCTCGTTGGGCGTGTAGTCGAGGTCGCAGTCCGGGTCGGGCGTCTCGAGATTGATCGTGGGGCTGATCACGCCGCGGTCGATCGTGAGCGCACAGACCACCATCTCGATCCCGCCGGAGGCCCCCAGCGTGTGGCCGAGCTGGCTCTTGGTGCTCGAGACCGCGAGCTTCGCCGCGTGCGAACCGAAGACCCGCTTGAGAGCGACCGTCTCGGCCTTGTCGCCCAGCGGCGTGCTCGTTCCGTGGGCGTTCACATAGTGCACCGCATCGGAGTCAAGGCCGGCATTGGCGAGGGCCATCGTCATCGCCCGAGCCGCACCGGTCCCCTCCTCGTCGGGCTGGGTGATGTGGCCGGCATCGCCGCTGGCGCCGTAGCCCATCAGCTCGCCGTAGATCCTGGCCCCCCGTCGGCGGGCGTGCTCGAGTTCCTCGAGAACCACGACCCCAGCCCCCTCGGCAAGCACGAAGCCGTCGCGGTCGGCGTCGAAGGGCCTGCTGGCCTGCTGCGGGGCGTCGCTGCGAAAGGAGAGGGCCCGCATGTTCTGGAATCCCGCCAGGCCCATCGGCGTCAGTGCCGCCTCGCTCCCGCCGCTGACCATCACGTCGGCATCGCCATACTGGATCGCCCGCAGGGCGTCGCCGATCGAGTTGGCGGCGCTCGCGCAGGCCGTGGCGACCGCGGTGTTGGGGCCCTTGATCCCGTATTTCGAGGAGACATGGCCGCTGGCGGAGTTGACCATCAGCTTCGGAATCGTGAAGGGCGAGACCTTTTCGATGCCCTTGGTGAGCAGCCGCTCGTGCTGGGCCTCGAATTCCGAGAGCCCGCCGATCCCCGAGCCGATCAGGACGCCGCAGCGAAAGGGGTCTTCGCCGCCAAAGTCGAGCCCCGAGTCGGTCACCGCGTCGGTGGCGGCGGCCAGGGCGAATTGCGTGAAGCGGTCGAGCCGGCGGAGCTCCTTGACGCTGGCGATTCCCTCCTCCTCGGGCCGCCAGGGAACCTCGCCACCAAACTGCACGCGGTAGCCGCTGACATCGAAGAGCGTGATCGGACCGACGCCGCTGTCTCCACGAACGACCCGTTCCCAGAAGGTTTCCACGGGGCGGCCGAGCGAGGTGACCACCCCCAGGCCTGTAACAACGACACGTCGCTTCATGCGAACCGCTTTTTCCGACCGCACCCGCCGGGCATCCGAGCCAGCCTCCACCGGCAAACTGCAGACCCGCCTGGGCCGGGGCACCTCAGGCCTGGTTCTTCTCGATGAATTCAACAGCCTCGCCGACGGTCTGGATCTTTTCGGCGGCGTCATCAGGAATGTTGATTTCGAACTCCTCTTCGAGTTCCATCACCAGTTCGACCGTATCGAGTGAATCGGCCCCGAGATCGTTGATGAACGATGTTTCGGGCGTGATCTGGTCCTTGCTCACGCCGAGTTGCGTCGCGACGATGTCGATCACGCGTTCTTGAACTGATGCCACGTTGCTGGATCCTCCTGTCGGCCGGCGAGCGACGTGCTGCCTTGCACGGCTTGCCGGAGGCACTCTGGGCCGGGGTCGGGGCGGAAACCGGAGTCGCCTCACCGGAGGTGACCGAAATCCGCCCGAGATCGCGTGAGATATACCCGTTGGCCCCGAGACTGTCCAGACCGACCATCCCTCCCAGCCGATGAGTCTGCCGAGCCCCGGTCGGCTCAGCCGATCAGCCCGCCGTCGGCCACCAGCACCTGGGCGGTGACGTAACCGGCCGAGGGGGAGGCGAGAAAGAGCACCGCCTCGGCGATCTCCCACGCCTCGCCGAGCCGCTTGGCGGGAACGCGTTTTTTGACCTCATCAACGAGCGCCGGCCCGAGGGCATCGGTCATCTCGCTGGCGATGAACCCCGGGGCCACGGCGTTGACGGTCACCTTCCGGCCGGCGAGTTCCTTGGCGACGGTGCGGGTGAGCCCCACGAGCCCCGCCTTGGAGGCGGAATAGTTGGCCTGCCCGGGATTGCCGATCAGCCCGGAAACGCTCGCCACGTTCACAATCCGGCCATACCGCTGTTGCATCATCGGTCGGCTCGCGGCACGCATGAACAGAAACGGCCCGCGGAGATTCGTGGCGATCACCTCGTCCCATTCCTCGTCACCCATTCTCGGCAGGAGCGTATCGCGGGTCACCCCGGCGTTGTTGACGAGGATGTCGAGCCGACCAAAGGTCTCGACCACCTTCTCCACCGTGGCCGCCACGTCCTCGGCACGGGAAACGTCACAGGGAAAACTGCCCGCCTTGCCGCCGGCCGCCTCGATCACCGACACCAGTTCCGCGAGCTTCTCCGCGTTGCGGGCCACCACCGCCACGGTCGCGCCGTTGGCAGCGAGCGTTTCGGCGATCGCGCGACCGATTCCCTGGGAGGCCCCGGTGACCAGCGCCACCTGTCCGGAGAGATCGACTCCGAGCCGTTGAACGGGGGTGTCGTCGGCCTTCTTTGCCGCCATGCCTGGTCCTCTCGTGCGTGTCCTGCGGGTCGGGTGTGTCGAACGGGATCGATTGCCTCGCAGCGATCGCGGCCGTGCGGTCGGCCGTTGCGACACGCCGCTACGATACCCGAAATTGCGGGGCAGGGCAGATGCCCGCCATGCTCAGCCGATCACCCCGTGGGCGGGCAGCTTGCGGTCGATCCGTTTGAGCAACCCGCGGAGCACCCGGCCAGGGCCCACCTCATAGCAGCTCTCGATCCCCTCGGCGAGGAGGTATTCCATCGATGCCTGCCACTCGACGACCCCGCACACCTGCCGGGCAAGCAGCTGCCGAATCTCCTCAGGATCATGATGGGGACGGGCATCGACATTGCTCACCACGGGAATCCGCGGCGGGCGAATCTCCACCGCGTCGAGCGCCGCGGTCAATCGCTCCACCGCGGCGGCCATCCGCGAGGTGTGGAAGGCTCCCGCCACTTCCAGCCGCACGCACTTCATCGCGCCCGCCTCTCCCGCGGCCTCCGCGAGCCGCTCGCAGGCCGCCGCGTCGCCCGAGGCGACCACGTTGCCGGGGCAGAGCACGTTCGCCACGCCCAACACGTCGTCGCCCCTGACGGCATCGCAGAGCCGCTCGACCCCATCGCGATCGAGGCCGAGCACCGCGAGCATCCCGCCGGGGCTTGCCTCGGCGCAGTCCTGCATCGCCCGACCCCGCTCGGCGACCACCCGCACCGCGTCTTCGAAATCGATCGCGGCGGCGAAGACCAACGCCGAGTATTCGCCGAGCGAAAGTCCGGCGGCCATCGCCACCTCCCCGAGCGGGGAGTCATCGCGAACCCGCAGGAGTTCCAGGGCGGCAAGGCTCGTGACCAGAAGCGCCGGCTGACTGACCGCGGTGCTGTTGAGACGCTCGAGAGGCCCCTCGCGGCAGATTGCGGCGAGATCGTAGCCGAGGATGTCGGCGGCCCGGTCGAAGAGTTCCCCGCAGGCGGGCACCTGCTCGCTCCAGTCGCCGAGCATGCCGACCGACTGGGCGCCCTGACCCGGAAAAAGGAGTGCCGAACGGGTCAAATCGATCCCCGCAAACGTGAATCGGCCGCCGCCACAAGTCTCATTCGGCCGTCTTCACGACGACCCGGCCCATGTAGTAGCCGCAGTTGCCGCAGACGCGATGGGTCCGGGCCGCCTTGCCGCAGTTCGGGCAGAAGGTCAACTGCTGCGGTCGCAGGCTGTCGTGGGCCCGACGGGAGCCGGTTCGGCGATTCGATTGGCGACGCTTGGGGACGGCCATGGCAGCCTCGGGGCTCGCTGGGTGCGGATTGCAGGTTGGTTCGGGGAAACCGCAAGTATCGCCGGCCGGCCGGCCGCGTCAATGACCGGCCTCCCAGAGGCGTCCCTGGCCGTCCCGGGGACCGCCCCCGGCATGCTCGGCGCCACGGGGGGTCAGGCGGCGGCCGCGGGGGGTTCGCACGAGCAGTTCCCGCCGCAGCAGAAACGGCTCCACATCGTCCTCGAGGGTGTCGGGGCTGCTGCTCATCGTGTGGGCGATCGCCTCGATGCCCACCGGGCCCCCGCCGAAGACCCGCTGGATCGTCTCGAGATACCGGCGATCGAATCCGTCGAGGCCGAGCGTGTCGATGCCCTGCATCTGGAGGGCCTCCCGCACGATTGCCACATCGATTCCGCCGCCGGCGCGGCTTGTGGAGAAGTCACGAATCCAGCGGAGCCGATTGTTGGCCAGCCGCGGCGTGCCGCGGCTGCGGCGGGCGATCTCGTCGGCCGAGTCGTCATCCATCGGCATCGAGAGCTTGACGGCCGAGCGACGAACGATCTCGGCGAGCTCGGCGTCTTCGTAGAAATCGAGGTGCTCCCGCATCATGAAGCGGTCGCGAAGGGGGGCCGAGAGGAGCCCTGGACGGGTCGTCGCGCCAACGAGCGTGAAGGGCCGCAGCGGCATGTTGATCGTGCGGGCCGAGACACCGTCACCGAGGGTGATGTCGATGCGGAAGTCCTCCATCGCCGGATAGAGAAACTCCTCGACCGAGGCGGGCAGCCGGTGGATCTCGTCGATGAACAGCACCGAGCCCTCCTCGACGTTGGTGAGATAGGGCAGGAGGTCCTTCGGTGCGGCCAGGGCCGCCCCGCTGGCGATCTGCAGCGAGGTTCCCAGCTCGTTGGGAATGCAGGTGGCGAAGGTCGTCTTGCCGAGGCCCGGAGGACCATCGAGCAGGACGTGGCCGAGCACCTCGCCCCGCTTCCGCGAGGCGTCGACTGCAATCGCAATCCGCTCGGCCGTCGCCCGCTGGCCGACCATCTCGCTCATCCGCTGCGGACGCAGACTGCGGTCGTCGAGCAGGCCGGCGTCGTCGGCGTCGATCGATGGAGTGCGAAAGCTGCTCATCGCGGGGCGTCACCTGCTCGGGGATCGCGGGGGCCAGACATCCTTCGTCAATGTCAACCCGGCTGCTGCACCTGTCTATAGATCGCCTCGAGTGCCTCTTGAAGATCGCGAAATTGCCGCTTTTCCTCGCGGAGGGCATCGACGAGGCGGCGGGCGTCGCCATCGGAGTGCCCCAACTGCCGCAGCACATCGAAGGTCTCCGAGAGCACGTCCCGCACCCCCTCCGCGCCCGGGGCCTCGCGGCCCACGAGCAAGGCAAACTTCGGCATCCTCCGCCGCAGCTTGGCCACGATCTGGTCGGCGGTCGCCGCGCCGATCCCGGGCAGGGTGGCGAGCAGTTTCGTGTCCTGCGCGTCGATCGCAGCGGCGATCTCGGCCACCGGTCGCACGATCGCCCGCAGCGCCTTGCGGGTGCCGACCTTGTCGACGTCGCAAAGCAGTTCGAAAAACTCCCGCTCGACCTCGGAGAGGAAGCCGACGAGCCGCGGGATCATGTTGCCGCGGGCGGGGTTGCCCTCGAGATACTCCAGCGTGTGCAGGGTCACCTCCTGCCCGAGGCGGCCCTGCAGCCCGCGGCGGACCAGTTCGGGGACGAGCACCTCGTGGACCACCGGACCGACCGCGAGATCGACCCTGTCGGGCTCCACACGCTCGACGACACCCTGAATTCTGCGGATCATGTCGGCTTCCTGCGTGACCGTGGCGACAAAGCTCCTCCGGCCTTCGCCGACGGCAGGCCTGCCGAGCGGGCGGCCCGAATCCGCAGGTGGTAGTCGGCCAGGGCCACCGCCAGGGCATCCGCCGCGTCGGCCGGCTCGGGCGGCCGGGAGAGCCCAAGCTCCCGCTGCACCGCCAGCTGCATCTGGGATTTGCGGGCCTGGCCACTGCCGGTGAGCATGCTCTTGACCCGGCCCGGCGGGTAGTCGTGGACGGCCAGCCCCGACTCGGCGGCGGCCAGGCAGATCACCCCGCGGGCATGCCCCATGAGGATCGCGGTCCGCGGGAAACGGGCGTGCACGAAAAGCTGCTCGATCGCCATCGCAGCCGGCAGGAAGGTGGCCAGCACCTCGGCCACGCCCCGGTGGAGCGCGAGCAGCCTCGCCTCGAGCGAGCCGCCTCCGGTGCGGATGCAGCCCGCCTCGATGAGCCGAACACGACGGAGATCCGACTCGATCACTCCGTAGCCGGTGACGTTGAGGCCGGGGTCGAAGCCGACCACCCGAAAGCGGCTCTCCGCAGTGGATGGGTCCGCGGCGGGGGCAGGGCGGGACAGGCTCATGTCGGCAGCCTAGCCATCACCCCGGGCAATCCCCAAGATCATTCTTGGCCCGACGCCTGCTTGACCGGGTGCCTGCTCGGCCGAGCCGCCACTACACCCCACAGGACTCGAACCTGTAACCTTCGGTTCCGTAGACCGACGCTCTATCCAATTGAGCTAGGGGTGCTTGTCTCCGAAGGATACCCCATCGCACGGCGGCGGTCCAAGCCGGCCCTGACCGGCGGCGTCAGCCAGCCGCAGCGATCCCGGGCACGAGGAAGCCGTCGGCATCGACCGCGAGTCGGTCGGCCAGGAACCGGTGGGCCGGCTGGATCGACTCGCTACCCGACTGCGGAAGCATCGCTGAAATCAGGAGCGTCGCCTCTCCGTCGCACGGGGCCTCCAGCGGCAGGTTGAGGCCGGCCCGCGACGAGGCTGCCGGCCAGACGACCCCGCCGTTGAGCACCCGTCCGAGGGTCTCCGGCTTGCAACTGACCTCGAAGTCGCCCGCCGACCTTGCAGGCGGGGTGTTCATCGACATCAGGCAGCCGGCCTCGCACGCGGCGTAGGCCACGACCGGCTCGATCCCCCAGGCTTCGCGAAACCGCTCCGCGGCCCGGCGGGCCCGGGCCAGTTCGCCCACCGAGCCGATCGGCATCACCACCACCTCGAGCCGGCGGCGGGCCGCGGCGTTGGGGATCGCGGGTTCGGCCGCCGCCTCGACCTGCTCGACGCGGGCCAGCCAGATCGTGGCCCGCTCGGCGGCAACCGCCTCAACCAGCGCCGAGGCCGCAGCCCCCGGTTCGACCCGTCGGGTGGGCAGGCCCAGCAGCCGTTGGCCATGGTCTCCGAGGGTCGACCGCAGCGGATCGCCTTGGGCCAGCGAGACAAGCAGCCGATCACCGCGCCGCACGACACAGGCGGCATCGAAGGCCTCGGCCTCGGCAAGGGCCGCAGCGGAGTCGTCGCAGCCCGGAAGCGACACCCGCCGGCGGGCCATCCGCCGCCGCACCGCCGAGGCTGCCAGTTCCTGGAGGGCCAGCCGGGCCAGTGGCGTGGGCGTGCCGGCGGGCAACGGTAGCCCGAGCGTGAGGGTCACGCCGCGCCGCACGCCCCGGGGCCACTTGGTAAAGAATCGACCTTCCGAGTGCGACAGCAGGCTGCCCCACATGCCGTCGATCGAGGCGGGCAGGATCGGCGACTCGACCCGGTTGAGCAGCC
>Ga0180435_10006304_pt1 | contig 11367 bp, 11 predicted proteins | sample SS_ome_3_FD_132467 | JGI IMG/M metagenome (GOLD analysis project Ga0180435, IMG submission 132467) | Hypersaline lake sediment archaeal communities from the Salton Sea, California, USA - SS_3_S_1 metaG | ecosystem: Environmental > Aquatic > Non-marine Saline and Alkaline > Hypersaline >...
TCGAGGGCGTATTCAAAAGCTTCGCGCAGGAAGACGTGCTGCAGGATTTCAGCCTGGAAATCCACGACGGCGAGTTCTTCACCCTGCTGGGCCCTTCGGGCTGCGGCAAGACCACCGTGCTGCGGTTGATTGCCGGTTTCGAACATCCCGACGCGGGCTCGATTACCATCGACGGGCAGGCGGTCGAAGGCCTGCAGGCCGAGAAGCGGCCGGTGAACACCGTGTTCCAGAGTTACGCCCTGTTCCCGCACATGACAGTAGCGAAGAACGTGGCTTTCGGCCTGCGCATGTCCGGGGTCGGCAAGGAAGAGACCGCGCGGCGGGTCAGGGAAGCGCTGGAACTGGTCAAGCTCACCGGCTACGACGACCGGTCGCCCACGCAGCTGTCGGGCGGCCAGCGCCAGCGGGTGGCGATCGCCCGGGCGCTGGTGATGAATCCGAAAGTGTTGCTGCTCGACGAATCGCTCAGCGCCCTGGACCACAAGCTGAGGCAACAGATGCAGATGGAACTGAAACAGATCCAGCGCCGCTCGGGCATCACGTTCGTTTACGTTACCCACGACCAGGAAGAAGCCCTGTCGATGTCGGACCGTCTGCTGGTCATGCACCACGGCCAGGCGCAGCAGATCGGAACGCCGCGCGAGATCTACGAACAGCCCGGCAACCTGTTCGTGGCCCGGTTCATCGGCGAAACCAACGTGTTCGACGCCAGGGTTCTGCGCAAGACGGGTGAATTCACTTACCAGATGGCCGTCGAGGGCGTGGAAAAGACCGTGCGGAGCGAAATCCTCCTGGAAGAGGGCGACGAGGTGCACGTGCTGCTGCGCCCGGAAGATCTGCGCATCGAGTACCTCGAAGACCGGCCCGCCGACAAGGCCGGATTTTTCGGCCGGGTGCGCGAACGCAGCTACACGGGCAAGACCATCGACACCCTGATCGAACTGGACGACGGCAAGCAAATCCGCGCCAGCGAATTCTTCGACGAGGACGACCCGGATTTCGACTACGGCATCGACCAGCCGGTATGGATCGACTGGATCGAAGGCTGGGAGCACATCATCCGCAAAGGTGCGCTCTGATGCTGTCCTTCCGTCGCCTGGTCATCAGCCTGACGCTGGGCTGGCTGGCGGTGATGGTGGTGGCGCCGCACCTCCTGGTGCTGGCGACCAGTTTCATGACCGCCGATATCCAGCACCTGGCTGTCTGGCCGTTGTCGCTGGACGGCTACGCCAAGGTGTTCCAGCCGATCTATTTCGACGTGTTCCTGCACAGCCTGTGGTTGTCCGCGGTCGCCACGGCTCTGTGCCTGCTGATCGGCTACCCCTTCGCCTTCATCCTGGCGCGGCAGAAGCCGGTCTGGCGCAACGTGCTGCTGGTGCTGATGATGCTGCCGTTCTGGACCAACAGCCTGATCCGCACCTATGCCATCAAGATCATCCTGGGCAAGAAGGGACTGGTGAACACGCTGCTGGTCGGCACCGGTATCGTGGACGAGCCCCTGTCTCTGCTTTACACGGAGTTCGCGGTGATCTTCGGCCTGGTGTACATCCTGCTGCCGTTCATGGTGCTGCCGTTGATGGCCAGCTTCGAGCAGCTTTCGAAGGAGTACGTCGAGGCCGCCAGGGATCTGCAGGCCAACGCCTGGCAGCGCTTCTGGCACATCTACCTGCCGCTGACCTCTCCGGGCATCGTGGCCGGTTGCCTGATCGTGTTCCTGCCGGCGATGGGCATGTTCTACGTGGCCGACCTGCTTGGCGGTTCGACCAACCTGCTGCTGGGCAACGTGATCAAGAACCAGTTCCTGGTGGTGCGCGACTGGCCGTTCGGCTCAGCCTTCAGTGTCACCCTGATCGTCATGATGGCGCTGATGCTGGCGGTCTACTACCAGGCCAATCGGCTGGTGCAGCGCAAAGGGGGGCTCGATGACCAAAACCTTTAAAACGCTGTTCGTCGGCCTGGTCTTCCTCTACCTGTATGCGCCGATCGCGGTGCTCGTCGTCAATTCGTTCAACAAGTCGAAATACGGCCACAGGTGGAGCGGCTTCTCCTGGACCTGGTACGAGAAGCTGCTGAACAACGACACCCTGATCACGGCATTCACGAACTCCCTGACGATCGCCGTGCTCTCGGCCACGGCCGCCTCGGTGATCGGCACGCTGATGGCGCTGGCGATCTACCGCTACCGCTTCCGCTTCAAGCAGACGGCCAGCGGCGCCCTGTTCGTGGTGATGATGTCGCCCGATATCGTGCTCGCGATCACCTTCCTGGTGTTGTTCATCGCGCTGGGCATCCAGCTCGGCTTCTGGACCCTGCTGCTGGCCCACACGACGTTCTGCCTGCCGTTCGTGGTGATCACGGTGTACGCGCAGTTGAAAGGATTCGACGCGCACCTCATCGAGGCCGCGCAGGACCTGGGGGCTTCCGAGCGTGCGGTGTTCTGGCATATCATCCTTCCGCTGCTGGTCCCTTCGGTGGCGGCCTCCTGGTTGCTGAGCTTCACGCTCAGCCTGGATGACGTGATCATCAGTTCCTTCGTCACCGGCCCGCAGTACGAAGTATTACCGATCCGGGTGTTCTCCATGGTCAAGGTGGGGGTTTCGCCCGAGGTCAACGTGCTGGCAGCCCTGTTGTTGCTGATATCGATGGTTTGCCTGGCGGTCTTCGCCTGGTTCATGAAGAGGAAACCGAAGCTATGAAACCCCTGTTGCACTTTGCGCTGGCCCTGGCTGCGGCCGCGCCCCTGGCTGCGTTCGCGGCCGGCAAGGTCGTGGTTTACAACTGGAGCGAGTACGTTCCCGAGGAAGTGCTCGAGCAATTCACCGAGGAAACCGGAATCGAGGTGGTCTATTCGACCTACGAGAGCAACGAGGTCATGTACGCCAAGCTGCAACTGCAGAACAACGCGGGCTACGACGTCGTTTTCCCGTCCACCTACTACGTCTCGAAGATGGCGCGCGAGGGCCGCCTGATGGCGCTCGATCCGGAGAAACTTCCGAACCGCCAGTACCTCGACCCGAAACTGCTGGGCAAGGACTACGACCCCGGCAACCGGTACAGCCTGCCGTACTTCTGGGGATCGACGGGGATCGCGCTGAACCCGGAGGAGATCGAGCCGGGCAGCATCCACAGCTGGAAGCAGTTGTGGGACCCGTCGTACGAGCGTTCGCTGCTGTTGACCGACGACGTTCGTGACGTGTTCCATGTCGCGCTGAGCATCAACGGGCACTCGGCGAACTCCACGGATCCCGGGGAAATCGAACAAGCCTACGAGCTGCTCAAGGAGCTGATGCCCAACGTGCTGGTATTCAACTCCGACGCGCCGCGCGAGCCCTACCTGGCCGGCGACGTCGACCTGGGCATGATCTGGAACGGCGAGGTCATCCAGGCGCGCGACGAGGGCGTGGATCTCGAATACGTCTACCCCGACGAGGGAGCGGTGTTCTGGGTGGACAGTTTCGTTGTCCCGGCCGGCGCGGAGAACGTCGACGAGGCGCATGCGTTCATTGACTTCATGCTGCGCCCCGACATCGCCAAGGCCTGCGTCGAATACGTCGGCTACGCCACGCCCAACCTGGCGGCGATCGAACTGCTGGACGAGGAGACACGGAATGATCCGGTCATTTTCCCGTCCGCCGAGATCGTGGCGAACGGCGAGTTCCAGACCGACGTGGGCGACGCGATCGAGTTGTACAACCGCTACTGGGAAATGCTGAAGGTCGGGCGGTGAAGCGCGGTCGTGGCGTCGCGGTGAATCCCGGCGCCGCGATCCCGATCGACTGACCGGTTCAGTCCGAAACGGCCAGGCCGTGGATGCAGTCGCGCGCGTCGTCGCTGTGGAAATAGGCGTCAACCAGCTTTCCGCTGTGCCGGTCGATACAGAAGATCGTCGCGGGTGAAAAGCCCGCGAATATCAAGTCACCATGCAATGCCAGGCCGCGAAGATACAGCGGCCTGGCGGTGGCCTTGCGCTTGCTGCTGAAAAAAGCCGGCCCGGTCTCGCGCATCGCCCGGGCGGCGCTGCGCAGCAGAAGCGGCTTGATCCCCTTCATCCTGCGGATCTCGTAGGCCCGCTGTTGCTGACCGGTCGCCAGGTCGTACCGGCGCACCACCGTCCGCCGGGTGTCGTTGATCCAGGCGACGCCGGGCTCCTCGATAATCAGGTTGTGGGCATGTTTCAGGTGCTTGTCGCGGATCACGATGGTGCCGCGGCTCAGGTTGGCCACGGCACATTTCGAGTGGAACAGCGCGTACGTCTCGTCCCGGAACTCGCAGACGGCGTTGAGGTGCAGGTGCGACGGCCCGCGAAAGGTTTCGCCCGCGAGGTAGGCGGCGCGGTTGTCGGCCTGCTTGTCCACCGGCAGGGGTTCGACGTCCAGGGCCTGCTGAAAAGCGGGCATTTCGCGCGGCCAGTATTCGGCCTCCAGCGCGCCGCTGGCCATATCGAACCGGAGGGCGGCGTCCAGCGTCGTCGCGGTCACCCACATCGAGCCGTCGACGGCCTGGATTTCGTGCAGCCCGACCATCTGCCCGTGCGACAGGCGGCGTACCGGATTCAGGTCGTGATCGAAGATCTGCAACGTGTGGTAGTCGGCGGCGACCACTTCGTCGCCGACCACCTGGATGCCCCTGCAGCCACGCACGTTGCCGCGTTCGTTGGGGTCGTGATCCAGCGCAGGCTCGCTTGGAACGATCGGCACCTCGCGGACGACCTGCTTGCTGTCCCAGTCGAGTTTCACGAGGCTGCCGCCCCGCTGCACCGGGGCCGCGCGGATTACCGTTCCGAACCAGACGTGCATGCCGCGCCGCGCCGGAAGTGCTCGGGGAAACCAATCATGGCCGAACTATAGCAAGTCCGGGCCAGACTTCGTAGGCGCCGCGCCGCCGCAAAAAGGCGCCTTGCGTAGTAAACTTGAAGTAGGCGTGGTTCCATCGGCGAAGGAGGTCGATATGAATGCGTTCCTGTTGCTGGCCGGCAGCGGCCCGCTGCTGATCCTGACATCCCACCGGTCGATCGAGGACAAAAGCCTGCTCGATAAATTGTTGGCGAAGGGCATAGACAAGTTCATCGCCTACCGGGTGCCGCACGAACTGGCCCGAGAACGTTACGGGGGACACTACCAGGTCGTCGTCAACGACCTGCACGAAACAGACGACCTGCGTGTGCTGGATTACAACGGCGAGCGCGCGTTTCGCCTGTTCCGCTTCGACGAACTGGGCAAGGCCCACATGCACGAGGCCTGAGCGGTTTCACGATCCGAGCGGTCGCATGTTCCGTTTCCGCCGGCGTTTCCCTTGCCCGGCGGCATTCTCCAGGGATTGTCTTGGTGGTACCCTGCGGTTCGTTCACGCGCTGTTCATCCACTGCGCGTGAAAATCGACTGGACGCGGAAGCCAAGGAGACACGGATGGTGAAGAGAAAATCGTTTTTGCCGGCCCTGCTGGCGTCACTGCTTATGCTGGGCGCATGCGCGACCTCGCCCGACGACCCCTATTCAAACACCAAGCGAAACGCGGCCATTGGAGCCGGTGTCGGTGCCCTGGCGGGATTTTTCGTCGGTGACGGCGAACTCGACGAGATACTGGGGACCGCCGCGGTAGGCGCAGGTGTCGGCGCCGGCGTGGGCTTGTACATGGACAAGCAGCAGCGCGAGCTGGAGCAGATCGAGGAGGTCGACGTCGAGCGCCTGGACGAGGAGACCCTGCGTATCAGCTTCGACAGCGACATCCTGTTCGCGGTGGATTCGGCGGTGTTGTCCGACGCGTCGAAATACAGCCTCGACGAATTCGCCCAGGTCATGCGGGACTATCCGCAAACCGCCATCCTGGTCCAGGGTTACACTGATTCCACCGGTAGCGAGACCTACAACATGCAGTTGTCGGAACGCCGGGCGAAGGCGGTGTTCAACCACCAGGCGCTGCGCGAGGTCGACACTGCCCGCATGGCGGCCATCGGCTACGGCGAGGGTTACCCCGTCGCGGACAACGCCACGCCGGAGGGGCGCGCCCTGAACCGGCGCGTCGAAATCCTGGTCAAGGGCAAGGCCTGACCCCCGGCGATGGGCGGGCCGCCCCGCATGCCTGCGAACGGCATCCTGGATGCGATCCGCGAACCCTACGCCCTGGCGGACGATGCCCGGGCCGAACCGCTCGGCAACGGGCACATCAACGAAACGGTGCTGGTCCGCTCCGGGGACCGGCGACTGGTGGCGCAGCGGGTCAATACCGCGGTGTTCCGCGCCCCGGGAGTCCTGGTGCACAACGCCCGCCTGATCGAAAAACACCTCGAGGGCAAACCCGGCAGCCTGCGCGTGGTCCGGCACCTGCCGGGCGCCGACGGACGTTTTCTGTACGGTCCGGACAGCAACGTCCGGGTGCTGGAGTACGTCGCCGAGAGTCGCAGCATCGAGGTGCTCGAGACGGTTGACCAGGCGTACCGGGCGGCACGGGCCTTCGCGCGGTTCTCGGGCCAGTTGGCGGACTTCGACCACGCCGCGATGAAAACGGTAATTCCCGATTTCCACAGTCCCGCGCTACGCTGGCGGCAATTCCTGGACGCCTTGCAGGCAGACCGTGTCGGCCGGGCAGCGGCCTGCCTGCCCGAGATCGAGTTTGCGCTTTCCACGCAGCAGGCCATCGAAGGCTGGCAACGGCTGATGGACGAGTTACCCAGGCGCGTCTGCCACAACGACTGCAAGATCAACAACCTCCTGGTGCACCGCCGCAGCGGCGAACCGCTGGCGGTCATCGACCTTGACACCTGCATGCCCGGCGCGGTGCTTCCGGACTTCGGCGACCTCGTGCGCACCTGCTGCAGCCCCGAACCGGAGGATTCGACGCGGCTCGACGCGGTAGTTGCGCGCCCGGATGTTTACCGGTCTTTGCTCCGCGGCTACACCGAGGGCTGGGGCGGCGCACTCAGCCGCGCCGAACTCGAAGCGCTGCCGGAAGCGGGCCGCATGATGAGTTTCGTGCTGGGGCTGCGGATGCTCACCGACCACCTCGACGGCGATCGTTACTTCTTGGTGTCGCGTCCGAACCACAACCTCGACCGGGCGCGTAACCAGTTTCGCCTGCACGAGAGCCTGGACGAACTGAGCGTCGATCCGGACTGAATCCTCGCGTCGCCAGGTCGAAAAAAGACCTGTTTCGTGGACGAAATGTGTCAGGCCCTGACAGTCGTCGACAAGCGCTTGCTCCAGGTGATGCAGCATAAGAGCTTGAATATAATAGATATACTCAGATGGCATACATTATGCATTATCTATCGTGCAAGGATGTAACGCCGTTCAGGGAGAACAGACATGAAACATCGTCAATCCGGCTACTTCAACAGACAAACCGCGCTTTTGCTGGCGCTTTTCGGGCTGGTCGTGGCGTTCGCTTTCCCGCAGTTCGACCGTTTCGATGACCGCAGCAAGGTCGCAGAGGCCTACCACCTGGCCAGTGCTTCCAAAGTCCGCCTGTCGGAGTTCTACACGCTCAGCGCTCGATTCCCGCGTACAGAGGCGGAAATCAGGTCCGTGACCACCTCGGTGTACGGCCAGCCGGGCTTCGTAGAGAACATCGAGGTCGACAGCGAAGACCCCGAGTTCGACGTCGTGGTCCGTTTTTACCTCGAGGACGACGTCTCCGACGAGAAAGACGCCTACCTGTACATGGCCGCCAGCCGCCTGTCGTCGCCCGGCCACGGGCTCGAGTGGCGTTGTGGCAGCAATGGCATCGACGCCAAGCTCCTGCCCGCGAGTTGCTCCGGCTGAATTACTGCAAAACCCTGCGCTTGGCCATCGCGGTCGCATAGAAGTAGAGCAGCAGCGCGATGACCCAGATTACCACCGAGAATGCCACGGCGCCGTCACCCATCAGGGCGGCGCCGTCGGTCAGCACGAAATTGTAGATCGAGGTTCCTACCAGCCCGATGATGGCCGCGCCGAACAGCCACGCCGCCAGTGCCTTCCTGAACAGCAGGAACAGGGAACCGAGCAGGCTGGCCCACACGCCGATCGCCCAGAATGCCTTGGCCCAGGCCGGGAAACCATAGAAGTAGGTGAGTTGCTCCTCGCTGAACTCACTCATGTAGAAATCCAGCCGCAGTTGTGTCGCCGTGTAGTCGAACGCGCCCATGGCGTTCCAGAGCAGCGACACGATACCGATGATCCAGAGGTGAAGGGGGGCCTTACCGTTGTTTTCGTTCATGTGGGCTCTCCGTTGGTCTCCACTCCAGATTAGCAGAATCTCTCAGCACAGGGAGATCAGCCACTCGACCAGGCGCTTCTCGTCGAGCAGCGGCGCGCTGGATGAGGTGACCAGCGGAGTGTCCACGACCCGGATGCCCAGGCTGTCCAGTTCCTCGAGCCCGAGCGGTTCCGGGTAAGCGCCGCGCGACGAATCGATCAGCACGTAGTTCAGGAGCCGGTCCGGCCCGCTGCCCGGGTCCAGGCCGGCCTCGAGATACCGCAACAACCGCTGGACGGCCCCGGCCAGTCCCATTCCAAGCGACTCCGGGTCGGCCCCGAGGTTGGGTACGTAGACCTTGGGGCAGGGCGCCGCCGCCACCGCCCTGCAGACTCCGCCCGGCAACAGGTTCGCAACCACGCTGCTGTAGAAGCTGCCCATCGGGTAGCAGACCAGGTCGGCCCCGGCGATTCGTTGTTCCAGCTCGGTGGAGATGCGGGTTGCCGCCGGTTCAAGGGCCGTCGTGTCGCCGGTCAGCCAGACCCGTTTTACCGGGGACGCGATGGCGAGCGTCTCCTTGCCGGTGAGTTCACGTTGGTTGTGCAGCCGGGTACCGTCTTCGAGTTCGGCCGCCAAGTCCAGGTGGGCGTCGAGAATGGGGAGCACCGTGCCCCTCGCCTTCAACAGCCGGGAAACGGCTTGCAGTGCCGGTTCGATGCGGCGATCGAAATGAAGCCAGGCGCCGGTAATCAGCAGGTTGCCGAGGCTGGCGCCGCGCAGATTGAAATCGGCCGGCATGAATTGCCGGAACCGTTCGAAATAGCCGCTGATCTCGTCGCATATCGGGGCGGGAATACCCGCCATCAGCGGATCCCGGCCCGCGCCCAGGCGTTCGAGTTCCGATTGCAGCGCCTGTTGTTCCGCGTGGAGATCGAAACGGTGCGCGGCAAGCCGCCGGACTTCCGCGTTCCCGCTCGGCGAGCGGTCGGCCAGCGCCAGCAGGCGGTTGCGCAGGTCACCCACCGCGGGCATACCGAACGCCCGCCGCAGTTCCGCCGAGCTGCCGCCGGAATCGAAGGTGGTGATCACGTGGATGCTGTTGTGGCTGTAGTGGATCAGCTCTCGTGACAGCGGCCGCAAGGCGGTCCCGCCGGAGAAAAACAGGATGGCCGGCCCCTTCTCGGGCGCCCGTCGCGCTTCTTCGATGCGGTTCGGGAGCCTGGATTTATCGTTGAAGGAACCGGTCATGGCCACGGCAGACTACTCCCGCGGCGGTTGTCCTTGCAAGGCTTGCGGGCCGCCTTCCGCTGCGCACCTGACGTGAGCCGTTTGCAGCGGTCCGCGGGCGGCCTAGAATGTGCGGATTCACCACGGAGATTCGCCATGCGCACGACCACCCGCCTGTTCGTTTCCTGGCTCGCCCTGTTCGCCCTGGCCCCCGATACCTCGGCCTGCACCGTGATCGCCGCCGGCCGGCAGGCGACGGCCGATGGTTCGGTACTCGTTGCGCAGACCGACACGGGCCAGGACAGCCGGATTTACGTCGTGCCGGCGCAGAGCTTCGAACCGGGCGCCCGGGCGCCCGTGTACTTCGGCATCCAGGACGCAACGCTGGATCTTCACGACGACGGCGAGATTCTCGGCTATGTCCCGCAGGTCGAGCAGACCTATGCCTATTTCCACACGGCTTACTCGCACATCAACGAGCACCAGTTGGCGACCGCCGAGAGCACCACCGCCCAGCGCGATGAACTGAAGGTCACGCGCGAAACCGGCGAGCAGATCATGACGATCGAGCAGGCCATGGCTTTCGCCTTGCAGCGCCACCGCAAGGCGCGCGACGCGGCCAGGTTCATCGGCGAATTGATGACCGAGTACGGCTTCATCCCGTCCAGCGGCGACGGTTCGGAAGCGCTGGCCATCGGCGATACCGCAGAAGTGTGGGTATTCGAGGTGTTCGGGGTGGGTGAGGGCTGGACGCGCGCCAGCGGCAAACCCGGCGCGATCTGGGCCGCGCAGCGCGTGCCGGACGGCCACGCCGTGATGATCCCGAACAACAGCATCATCAAGGAGATCGACCCGGACGACAGCGCGAATTTCATGGTGTCGGACAATTACCTGCAGGAAGCCATCGACCGCGGATTCTACGACCCGGAATCGGGCCGCCCTTTCGTCTGGCAGGAGGCCTATGCACCGCTGACGGCCGAATGGGCCACCGGGCGCTTCTGGCTGTTCCACGAGACCTTCGCCCCCAACCATTCCGCGTGGCCCGACCGCCACCTGGACGGTGACCTTTACAAGGGGCTGAACCAGTACTTCCAGGTCGTGGAGCCGCTGTCGATCTACCCGTTCTCGGTCGCGCCGGAAGAGAAGATGGGCGTGCAGGACATCATGGCCTTCCAGCGCTCGGTATTCGAGGGCACGATCTACGACATCACCGCGCAGCCGCAATGGCTGGTGCCGGGCCGGGACGAGAATGGCGACTTCACGAACCAGTTCGTCAAGAGCCCGCTGGCCACGCCGTTCCCCGGGCGCGACCTGCGCGAACTGCTGAACCTCACTTATCGACGTCCCGTCGCGCGACACCGCGGCCATTCCGGCATGATCGCCCAGTTGCGCGGCTGGCTGCCGGACGCGATCGGCGGGGTTTACTGGATCTTCGTCGACAACCCCTACGTGGGACCGTACGTGCCGATGTACGCCGGCAACCTGTCGGTACACGAGTCGTACCGGATTTACGACCCCGAGCAGTACGACGAGCGCTCGGCGCGCTGGGCCTTCGACTTCGTGGATAACCTGCTCAACCTGAAATTCCAGGCCGCCATCGAGGACGTGCGCGCGGTGCGCGAGCCCTTCGAGGCGGGCATGTTCGAGCGCCAGGCAGAAATCGAAGCCGCTGCACTGGAACGCTACGAAGCGGACCCGCAGGCCGCCCGGGCCTACCTGACGGAATACTCCAACGGACTGATGGCCGAGGCCACCGGGTTGTACGTCGGGTTGCGCAACGAACTGATCGTCAAGTACACCAACAACCGCGAGTAAGCACCGAGTCGCCCGAAAAGAACCGCCGCGACATCTGCCGCGGCGGTGGATAGAACCCGGCGGGGCGACTTCAGTCCTTCGAGCCCGCCTTGATGGTTTCCAGGCCGTGGCCGTTCGGGCCGGTCTCCTCGCGGCGCAGCAGCACCGCGAAAA
>Ga0180435_10006306_pt1 | contig 11365 bp, 4 predicted proteins | sample SS_ome_3_FD_132467 | JGI IMG/M metagenome (GOLD analysis project Ga0180435, IMG submission 132467) | Hypersaline lake sediment archaeal communities from the Salton Sea, California, USA - SS_3_S_1 metaG | ecosystem: Environmental > Aquatic > Non-marine Saline and Alkaline > Hypersaline > Sediment...
ATAAGATGACGGCGAACGACGGCGCCGAGGCGCGCAAGATCCTGATCGTGGACGACGAGCCCGACGTGGTGACCTACATGGAGATGCTCCTGAACGACGCGGGGTTCGAGACCGTGACCGCCAGCAACGGCCGCGAGGGCTTCGCCACGGCCAAGGCGGAACGCCCCGACCTGATCTGCCTGGACATCACCATGCCCGAGGAGTCGGGCATCCGCTGCTACCGCAACCTGCGCGAACACGACGCGCTGATGACCGTGCCGGTACTCGTGGTCACGGCCGTGACCGGCTACGGCGGCGATCCCGAGCCCTTCAAGCAGTTCATCAGCACGCGTCCCCAGGTGCCGCCCCCGGAGGGCTTCTTCAGCAAGCCCATCGACCGGGAGGCCTTCATCGAGAAGGTGAAGGAGCTGGTGGGGTAAGGGACGAATTTCCTGAATGTCCTGAACGCCCGGAGCCAGCCCGCTCGAGATTCGCACGGAGCCCGGCCATGACGGCTGGGCTCCGCTCTATCCGGCGTTGAGGAAGTGAATCCCATCGCCTGAAAAGGGGTCGCCTCCCCGAGAGAAAGCGACCCCGAAATGAATTCTTGTCCTGATCAGCGATACAGGGACTTGATGCCGCTCCAGTTCATGTCCTCGTTGGCGACCGTGCCCTGGTCGAGGACCACGTTGTCCACGTGCGCCTTGAGCGTGCTGTCGATGTTGGCGCCCGTGACGGCCTCGATCTGGATCGTCAGGAAATCCGTGCCCGCCGGGGCCACGAACGAGCCACTGTACGGGGTCCACACATCCCACGGCCAGAAGGGGCCTTGAAGGCCGGAACCGCCGATGACGCCGCCGCCCTCCTGCTCCGCGAAGATGTTGACGAAGAGCACGCCGCCGACGTTCGCCTCATCCAGCTTCAGATCGAAGGAGTAGAGGGTCGTTCCCGCGATGCCGGTGCCGGCCGGCGTCGACTGCTTCAACAGCAGAGCCACGGCGGCGCCGGTGTGATTGTCCAGATACGCATTGTGCGTTCCGGGGGCCGACGGGCCGTTGTCACTCGACTGGACCGTGACAGAGGCATTGGCGCCATAGCCGTACACTTCCCACCCGGTCAGATCGCCGGTCTCGAAGTCGCCGTTCGTCAGCAGGTTGTCCGCCCGCGCATCCATCGCGCCGGCGAGAGGAAGAGCCAGCACCGCGAGGATGCAGCCGAGAACCATGCGTTTGCTTGAGTTCATGATCGGTCTCTCCTTTGAATCCGCCCAACGTCGGGTGTTCCGAAAGACCCGACTCATGATGGTCAAGCGACCGTGAGGACCCGGTCCGCGCTGCGGAACACGCTATCGTTGTCCGGCGGGAAGGTCCGGGGCGGCTTGACCGACTTGGGCAGAGTGTACACTATGTTCGGTTATCGAACAAAGCTTTTTTTAGTTGGCGCCCCCATATTCTTCCATATCAGTGGCATTCTTCGGCTTCCGGAAGGCCGACCATGAAGATTCATATCTTCTTGTTCGGGCTCCGTACAAAGTGTATACTCCTGATAACATCCACGTTCGCCCCGAACAGGAGTGGGTGGACCGCATTCGCCGCGCTCCTCCATCCACCGACACGCTCGACCTCGGGAGACTCGCCGTGAACACGCCCATCCGCACGATCATCTTGTCGATCACCGTCGCGATCATCGTCTCCGGCGCCGCCCACGCCCAGGTCGGCGACCTGATCTGGGAAGACGATTTCGCCGACCTGGACAACTGGCTCGTCCAGACCGGCAACGGAAGCTGGGGCTGGGGCAACGGCGAGCTGGAATACTACAGCGAGGATAACGTGGACATCGCCGCGATTCCCGGCGAGCCCGGCAACACCGGCCTGCGCATCACGGCCCGGCAGGAAAGCGGTCCCGGAATCGTGGACCAGTGGGGCAATCCCCTGAACTACACCTCGGGCAAGGTCGTCAGCAAGTCCTTCGTGACCGTCAAGTACGGCATGATCGAGGCCAGGGCGCTCATCCCGGACATCGATCTGGCAGGCTGGCCGGCGATCTGGCTCCTGGGCTCCGCCAACTACGCCTGGCCCCGCTGCGGCGAGATGGACATGATGGAGATGGGGGCCCGGCAAACCTTCAGGGATCTGCACGACACGCACAACGGCGGCAACGGGCTGGACAACGCCACGGTCAACCAGGCCGTGGGCGCCAACGCCATCTTCTACTCGGACGCCGCCCTCACACCGGAGAACACGTCGGGAGCCGCCAGCCTGTCCTGGGATCCGGACGACGAATACTGCCGCCCCTACTACAACCACGGCGACGAGCTCGTCGAACGCTTCCTGACCTACAGGTTGTACTGGGACGAGAACAGCCTGCGCTTCACCGTGGTCGACGACGGCGTGGAATACGACCTCTACGCGGACCCCTTCACCATCGACGCCGAATCGGACGAATTCCGGGCGCCCTTCTACCTGATCGCGAACCTGGCCGTCGGCGGCGCCTTCACGGACGCCTACAACCTGGGCGACCCCGGCAGCGGCGCGCCGGTCTCGATGCCGTTTCCGGCCGAGATGTACGTGGACTACATCCGGGTCTACGAGTGGAACGGGCAGGGCGAGGTCAACCTGGGGCCCCCGGTCGAAGAGGTGGGCACCTTCGGGATCTACACGGACGAGACCCCCATCGACGGCGAGCTGGTCGCCGAGGTGTCCTCGGAGATCTACGTCTGGGAGGGCACTCTGACCGACGGTGCCATCGACCCCTACGAGGGCGATAACGTCCTCTCCTGGCAGACGGCGGGCAGCGGCTGGTTCGGAGCCGGCATCATGTCCATCCAGCCGCTGAACCTCTTCGGCTTCGGCGAGGGACATCTCAGGTTCAGGATCCAGATACCGGCCCACGTCACGTTCAAGATCGGGATCATCGACACCTGGGGAAACCAGTCCTACGTCGAATTCCCCGCGTACCAGACAACCCACGGACTGGTCCGGGACGGCACGTGGGGCCAGGCCTCGATCCCGGTCGGCGTCATCCGGGGCACGGCCATGGACCTGCGCATGCTGAGCTACGCGTTCGTCATCCTGGAGGAGCACGGCGCCGCCTGCGAGTTCGCCCTGGACGACATCTACTGGGACGGGGGCGCCACCTCGCCCGTAGACGACGGCCTCTCCCCCGGCCGGCGGCTCGACCTGCGCGCCAACGTGCCCAATCCCTTCAACGCCATGACGAAGATCCGCTTCGAACTGCCGGTGGCCATGGCCTACGACCTGGTGGTCTACGACGTCGCCGGCCGTCGCGTGAAGAGCTTCAGCGGCTTCGGCGTCGGCGGCACGAACGCGGTCGCCTGGGACGGCCGCGACGAGTCTGGCGCCGCCATGGGCTCTGGCGTCTACTACTACAACCTGCGGACGGAACGGGGCACGGCGACCCGGAAGATGGTCCTGGTCAAATGACGCTCAAGCCGGACGCGCTACAGCCATGAAACGCGGACCGGACTGGACCCACGACAAAGAAATCGCCGGGGCTTCCCTGTGATCGGCCCTCGCCCAAGAAGCCGATCGACTGGGGAAACCCCGGCTTGAATATGATGAAGCGATTACGGCTTCCAGTATCCTCCCTCCGGCAATACTCGATTCCAGTGTATCATGATGTACTGGCGAATTGCCGTCAATATAGGGATATTAACTAGATAATGCCCAGTGCTCCAGTTAATCTGCGGGATGTCGAATATACGGGCAACAACCTCGCCGCAAGGATGGGTGGTCCTGATGAACCGTGACTTCGATCCCCTCGAAGCCCTGGAGCTCCAGAATACGGGAATCTCCCTGGTGACCTGGTTACCGCAGGAACCCCACCGCATGTCCTGGGTCTACATCAACGAGGCCCGGTGCCGGATGACGGGACAGCAGAAGCGGCAGATCCTGGCGACGCCGCCCTTCGCAGGCATCTCGCGCGAGACCAGGGCCGTGATCGAGGGCGTCAACGAGAAGATCGCCGCCGAGGGGAAATGCATCGTCGAATCGACCCTGGTCCACGCCTCGCATCAGCCCCTGCCCGTGATGCTGCACATGACCCTGATCCCCTGCGACGACGGCGATCTGCTTCTGACGGAATATCACGACATCGGCGCCTTCAAGGAGACGGAAGCCGAACTGAGCCGGGCCCGGGACAGGTCCGACCACATCATGAACCTGCTCAGCGCCGAGAAGCAGCAGCTCGTGAACAACATCCAGGAGAACCTGGGCCTCATCGTCCTGCCCCTGATCGACCAGCTATGGACGACCGCCACGCCCGCCCAGAAGGAGATCCTCGACATCCTGGAGAACCGGTTGCGCGACATCACGCGCGACCTGGGCATCGACGCCGAGTCCGAGTTGGCGGCGGCGAGCCTGACCCGGCGCCAGATCCTGATCTGCGAGATGATCCGCGAGGGCCTGAGCAGCAAGAGCATCGCCGCGGCGCTGGACTGCTCGCCGAGCACGATCAACAACCACCGCAACGAGATCCGCCGGAAGCTGGGACTGGCGGGTAAGTCGATCAACCTGCAGGCCTACCTGAACCGCATGTCCGGCTTCGACGAGACTCATTCCCGGGAATAGACGCGGGAGGGGCGTGAGGCCCCCTCCCGCATCTCACCCTATTTGATGAGGACCATGCGGCGGGTTTCTTCATGGCCGTCCGCGATCAGGCGGTAGTGGTAGGTGCCGCTGGCGACGCGGCGTCCGGCCGTGTTCCGTCCGTCCCAGGCGGCGGCGTGCGCGCCCGCCGGCAGTTCGCCGTCGACGAGGGTGCCGACCAGGCGTCCCGCCAGGTCATAGACCCGCAGGCTCACGTGTCCGGCGCGCGGCACCGCGAACGCGATGGTCGTGGACGGGTTGAAGGGATTGGGGTGGTTCTGGCCCAGTGTGAAACGGGCGGTCGCATCGCCGACCGCGGTCGTGCCGCCGTAGTGATCGAACCTCAGACACCACTGGTTGAGCGTGCCCGTGCCGCCGTTGGCGTCGTCGACGACGTGCAGCTCCCAGTCGCCGTCGAGACCGGCGCCCGCGAAAGCGCCCAGATCGCCGACCGGCGTCAGGTCCGACGGATACCAGCCGTAGATGTCGTCGAACAGGCTGCCGCCGTGATAGTGCAGCCTTTCCGACACGCCGTCGGGCGAGGTCAACTCCACAACCAGATCCCCCTTGTAGCTGTGCGCGATGTCCACGAAGACGGCAAGGGAGTTGACGATCTCGCCCCCGTCCAGGTCCACGGATATGGTGTCGGAAACGCCGGCGAACGCGTTGGCGGGGATCGCCAGGTCGGGCGAGCGGCATATTTCCGTCTCGGTCACCGGACTCAGGGCCAGGACGACGTCCGTCAGGGATTCGCCGTCTTCCAGAACCGCGTCGACCGATCCCGTGCTCCAGCCGTCGTGCGAGGCGTGGACGGTGTGGTCGCCCTCGTAGAGTCCGGTGAAAGCGAACTGGCCGGACGCGTCGGTCAGCTGGCTGGGGCCATCCGGCAGCAATTCCACCGTCACGCCGGAGTGGTCATCGGAACCCAGCAGGGTCACGCGACCGCCGATCGAGGCGGTGCCGGGGAGCTCGACGGCCAGCAACCACACGACGGCGTTGTGGAGAAGTTTCAGACCCTCGACGGCGTCGAGCGCACCGTAGTCGAAGCTGAAGTAGACGAGCTGTCCTCCGGCCGGAGAGGGCGTCGGATCGTAGCAGACCACGCTGCCGTTCGCGCTGTAGCTGCTCCAGGCGCCGGCGAGCTGTGCGTTGTTGAGCGCATTGACGCGGTCGGCGTCGCCGATTTCGGCGTTCGCGACGGCGATGGGGCCTTCGATCGTGTTGGGCACGCTCATCACCTTGTGCCCCGGATCGGACACGATCACGTCGCCGCCGCCGTCTCCGGCCCAGCTCCTCGAGAGCAGCACGACGGAACCGAACGGAAACTCGTCGACGTGATTCTTGGCGATCTCGCCGCCCTCGATCAGGAGGTGGCCGCCGGCCTCGACGTAGTCGACCAGGGCGGTCCGGAACGCGGCGTCCCCCAGGTCGTCCGTATTGTCGGCCGCCGAGACGAGCACCAGGTCGTGATCCCACCAGGTTTCTGTATCGGTCGCGTAGGGGCCCTCGACGACCACGGTGTAACCGAGCCCCACGAGGTCGGAGGATATGTCCGCCGCCGTGCGCGAGGGACTCGCGGAGAGCGCCGACGACGAAAGCAGAACCGGTTCCACGTCGGCGTCCACGATCAGGATATTGCCCTCGGTCGGAGCGAGGACGAAATCCCTGACGACGGACGGCGCGTCGACGTGCATCGACACGGTCACGGGCGCATGACGGTATGCGCTCGCCCTGACGTCGTAGGTGAAGTAGGTCAGGTCGGCAATGGAATAGCTGCCGTCGGCGGGATCGCAGGTGGTCTCGGACACCAGCTCGCCGTTGTCTCCGCGGTAGACCCGCAGGGTCGCCTCCAGCGGAGCGCCGGTGCCGGTCTCGGTGACGACGCCCGACAGGTCGCCGGGCGGAGCCGTCTCCAACACGATGTCGTGGTTGTTGGCGCCGAGGTCCAGGAAGATCGGAGACGCGTAGTGCAGGTAGCCGTACAGGTCCACGACGACCGTGTAGTCGTCCACCGGCAGGGGGTCCATCAGCTCGAAGAGGCCGGCAACGGTGGTGGTGGCCCCGGCCACGAGGCCGCCGGTATCCGGCTGCAGGACGAGCACCTCGACACCGGCCAGCGGCGCGCCGAAGGCGTCGGCGACCGTGCCGGCCAGCGTTCCGAACACCTCGACGACGTCGAAGGCCTCGCTGTGGACGTCGTGGCCGCTGACTGCGATCACGCCGGTCAACTGGCCCGGTTCGCCGGGCGTGACCTCCAGCGCGGTGTCCGTCGTGGAGAGTTCCGTTCCGTCGGGCAGGATCGCGAACAGGGTATGGCCGGGTTCCGACACCGCGGCGTGCAGGGTGCCGGGCAGGTTCGCGCCGAACTGGTCGCTCATGCCGTAGGTCGTGCTCACGTACAGGTCCGGTGCCGTCAGCGGCAGGGCATCGACCGCGATCTCCGTCTCGAAGAGCAGGTAGGTCTCGGCCGGATCGCGCCCGAAGATGCCCAGGGACGGCCCGTAGGGATAATCCAAGCCGAGCACCGCGACGCCGCCGCCGTCGGTGACCACGGGAACGGTGGCGTAGCCCGGACCCTGGGCCCAGACCTCGATCCCCGCCAGCGGCGTGACCTCGTCGGGACCGTAGACCGTGACGGTGACGTCCGTCGGCGTGCCGGCGTCGATGGCCGCGGGGACGATCACGACCGAGGCGGCGTTCTGCGCCGGCAGGACGACCTGGTACGTCGTCGTGTTGAAACCGGAGACCGTCAGCGTGGCGTCGCCCGCGACCAGGACCGGCGGATCCAGGACCAGCGACGCGAGACCGTCGCCGTCGGCGTCGGCGACGCCGAGGATCGCGCCGTCCCGCCACAGGCAGGCCCGCGCCCCGGCGGGCAGGCCGTCCACCTCGAAGACGTCCGTCCCCAGGTGCACCATCGGCAGATGCGTCGGCGCCAGGACCGTCGGCTCGTCCGAACGGACAACCAGGGAGCAATCGCCGAAGATCTGGTACTGCTCGACCAGCGCGTGCCCCGCGCCCCCGAATCCCGGGTACTGGTCCAGGGCCCGCATGGCCCCGTAGAAGTAGAGGGCGCCCAGGGTGCTCGTGGTTTCCGCCACGAAGAGATCGACGGCCTCGTCCATCATCACCGTGGGCGGCACCCAGTCGCAGGTGCCCCACGAGGAGAAGGTGCCGACCGCGCCGTGGGGCTGGGTCGGCGTGCCGGCGCGCAGGAAGGCCTCGGCCATGCACGGATTCAGGCTCGTCGTCCCGTTGCTGCAGGAGACGTCGATGATCCAGGGCTGTCGCCAGCCGTTGGCCAGCGCCAGGACGTCGTTGTTGCCGAAGTGCGGATTGCTCCAGCTCGTGCCGCTGCCGTGGCCGATGTAGTACATCACGCTGCGGCCGGCGTTGACGGCGCCGGCGATCTGGGCGGTGGTCCCGGTGGGCTGGTAGATCTGGTCCACGTGGGTGAAGCCGTATCCCAGCAGGTCGTTGCGCACCCAGTCGGCGCGCTGGGCGTCGGAGGGGCTGCCCTCGTTGGACGCCAGGCCGGCGCCCTTGCGGTACCAGTCCGCGGCCGCGCCGGTATCGGGATCGCGCTCGTAGCGGATGAACTTGTTGATCTGGGTCTCAAGCTCCGTGGGGTTGGTCGCGGAGATGCGCGAGACGAAAAGGTCGGCGTAGAAGTCGCTGCCGTCGACCATGGCGTAGGTCGCGTCGGAGCCGTTGCCCTCGGCCGTGCCGGTGTGGGTCGGGACCTGGGCGATGTCGCCGACCAGCACCACGTAGGTCAGGCCCTCGGGACTGCCGTAGCGGGCCGAGATGGCCGTCTGGATACCCGAGACCGAGCCGCCAACCGAGGACGTGGTGATCACCTCGACCGGAATGCCCTTCTGCTGCTTCCAGGCCACGAAGGGAGCGACGGCTCCCTGCAGGGCATCGACGACGACCGCGAGCATGGGCCCGTCGGTGCCGAAGGCCGCGTACTTGCCGGCGCCGTAGTTGGCGAAGAGATGCCGGTAGATCCGGTCGAACTCGGGATCGATCCGGCCGGCGGCCGCGGACTTCGCGTTGATCCCGCCGGAGCCGGTCGTGACGACCTCCAGACGCATGCGTCGCAGGGCCAGCAGGACGCCCCGGTCGGCGTCGTAGCGGAAGGCGTTGATCCGCACGGCGACGCCGCGCAGGTCGCGCACGACGAAGGGCTCGCCCAGCTCCGTCGGGACCCGGGGATAGACGCCGCCCTGGTCGTAGAACGCCCCGTGCCGGTACGGGACCGTGGACGGATCCACGTCGCGCGGGATGTGCCCCCTGGAGGGGATCACCGGCGCCACGGCCAGTTCGCTCCACTCGCTGTCCAGGACGCGCACCGACGGCACGCCCCGTCCGGGGATCGCGATGCTCCGGGCGATGAACGGCAGCTCAGGAAGCCCGCTGTCGGCGTGCCACACGTGGCCGGGCAGCGCGACGGCGACGTGTGGAACACCCTCGACGTCTCGGGTCGCCAGGTCGAAACCCGGCACCTCGACGTCCAGGATCACCGACGATGACGGGCCGGAGGCCTCGATCCGCGGCTCGAGGGGCGCGGGGCTTCCCCGATCGACCCAGGCCGCGCCGGCGACGCCGGCCGTGATGCTCACGAACAGAAAGGCGAACAGGGCTGTACGGCTGCGGTGCATCTACGGACTCCTCATCGTCGCGTATTCAAGACAGGCCCGCAGAGCGGGCCATGCCGTCACATAACGTCGTCACTTCAAGAGGGTCATCTTGGCGAATCTCGTCTGGCGACCGGTATCCAGCCGCACGACGTACACGCCCGCGCCCAGGGACCGGCCCGCGCCGTCGTCGCCGTCCCACCTCAGCTCCTGCGGTCCCGCCTCCTGCACACCGTCCTGGAGCACGTCCACGATCCGCCCCGCGACGTCGTAGATCCCGACCCTCACGTGGGACCGGGCCGGCAACGCGTAGCGGATCGTCGTCGAGGGATTGAAGGGATTGGGGCGGTTCTGCTCGAGGCGGAGGCCCGTCTCCGGCGGCCCGTCGGGCCCGGCGTCGGTCGTGTCCGCGAACTCGTAGACGCGGACCTCGTGGCCCGCCAGGGCCAGGCCGGCGATCTCGAAACCGGACGTGACCTCGAGGACGCGGTTGTCGGCGGGATCGAGCAGGTCGGTCACCTCGTGCTCGCCCGGCGCCAGGCTGCCCTCCAGGCCGGCCAGGGTCACGGCGCCCTGGGCGTTGGGCGAAGTGTTGACCAGGCAGAGCACGGTCTGCGCCCCGTCGGCGCGCAGGAAGGCCAGGACCGGATCGGCCGAGCTCGCCAGCGGCGCCAGCGTGCCCCGGCGCAGGGCCGGGGATCCGTTCCGGACCTGGATCAGCCGCTTGTACCACGAGAGCAGCGAGCCCGGGTCGGAGGCCTCCGTCTGCACGTTGTACTGCGGATAGTAGCCGCTGATGGCCTGCCACGGCGTGCCGGTGGTGAAGCCGGCGTGGAGGCCGTCGGTCCACTGCATGGGCGAGCGGATGTTCTCGTGGGCGCCGCTGCCGATCATGCCGATCTCCTCGCCGTAGTAGACGAAGGGCACGCCCGGCAGGGTCAGGTAGATGCCCGCGGCCGCCCTGGCCTTGCCCTCGTCCTGGCCGAGGACGGTGAACGACCGGTCCTGGTCGTGGTTGGTGAGGAAGGTGGCGTACTGGAGATAGGGATAGAGACCGTAGACCTGATGGATCTTGCCGTTGAGGGCGGCCGCGTCGGCGCCGTTGACCGCGTTGAGGGTGGCGTAGGACTGGTCGAACTCGAAGCAGATGTCGAGCCGGTCCTCGAGCACGTACTGCACCACGGTGCCCGACGAGGTCCAGGCCTCGCCCACCGACAGGGCCTCGGACGACACGGACTTCACGTGCGCGTTGAAATCCTGCCAGAACTGGAAGGTCCCGGACGTGTTCTGGAGTTGGCCGGGGTCCTCGTCGATGTAGAGCACGGCGTCCAGGCGGAAGCCGTCCACGCCGACGGTGTCGAGCCACCAGGTCGCCGTCTCGAACATCTCCGTCTTCACGGCGGCCGTCTCGTAGTTCAGGTCGGGCATGCCGCCCCAGAAGAGGCCGTAGTAGAAGCCCGAGGCGTCCCAGTGCCAGACGTCCTGGCCCCAGGGTCCCGACCCGCCCGGATCGGTCGGCGACCAGCGGTACCAATCGCGATAGACAGGATCACCCTGGCGGGACGCCGTGAACCAGGGGTGCTGGTCGGAGCAGTGGTTCATGACGTAATCGACGATGACCTTGATGCCGCGGGCGTGGGCGGCGGCCAGGAAGGCCTCGAAATCGGCCATGGTGCCGTAGTCGGGGTTGATGGCGCGGTAGTCGACGACGTCGTAGCCGTGGTAGCTGGGAGAATCGTTGATGGGCATCAGCCAGAGGCCCGTGACGCCGAGGTCGTCGTCGGTCTCGGGGTCGCCGTCGTTGAGGTAATCGAGCTTCTGGGTCAGGCCCGGCAGGTCGCCGATGCCGTCGCCGTCGCTGTCGTAGAAGCTGCGCACGAAGATCTCGTAGAAGACCGTGTCGTTCCACCACCGGAGCTCGCCGGTGTCGACGACGCCCCCGCCCGGCTCGAGATCGTTGTACCAGACGTCGATGACGTTCCCGTCCTCGAGCACCGTGTAGTACCGGTTCGAGCCGATGCCCGGAAACTCCTCGGTGCCGTCCCACAGGCCGTTGATGCGGAACTTGTACTCGATGAACTCCGTCGGGACGAAGCCGTCGAGGGTGATCTCGTAGATGCTGTCGCCGTCGGCGTCCGC
>Ga0180435_10006307_pt1 | contig 11364 bp, 10 predicted proteins | sample SS_ome_3_FD_132467 | JGI IMG/M metagenome (GOLD analysis project Ga0180435, IMG submission 132467) | Hypersaline lake sediment archaeal communities from the Salton Sea, California, USA - SS_3_S_1 metaG | ecosystem: Environmental > Aquatic > Non-marine Saline and Alkaline > Hypersaline >...
CCACGGTGATATCCGCCACCCACGCACTGTCAGGTGTGGAGCGTTCAATTTTTAATAAATATTCCGGCGCCTATCCGGTCCTTATCATAGCCGACACCCTCAGATTGTTTGGGCAGGGTACGAAGGTGGCAGTAGAAATCGCCATTATGGCAGCAGACGGCGGTGCGCTATCCGGCAATGATATCGTTGCCATCGGCGGCACCGGCAAAGGTGCTGATGCGGCCTTGATTCTAAAACCTGCCAATCAGTCGCATCTTTTTGATCTGCGTGTCCGTGAAGTAATTTGTAAGCCGCGGAATTTTTAGGATAGCGTCTGCGACGATCGCGATGATGACGCCCATACCGCCTTCCAGTGAGCCGAATCAACGGTTGCGGTTGCCCCTTGACTGTGAACGTCATATCGTCCTGGTCTGTCCGGAAATTCACTGGAATACCGGCAATATCGGTCGTACCTGTATTGGAACGGGCGCCGCGCTCCACCTAATCAAACCTCTCGGTTTTTCACTCGACAGCCCGTTTCTTAAACGGGCCGGGCTGGATTACTGGAAACATGTGGACCTGCATGTCTGGGATGATTTCAAGGCGTTTTTAGAGGGCATTGCTCCTCAAAAAGAAGAGGTCCTCCTTTTTAGTAAAAACGGCACCGCCCCATTCTGGCGAATGCCGACCATGAAGCGAATGTTTCTGGTATTTGGATCTGAGACCAAAGGCCTGCCGCAATCGATTCTCAAAGCCTATCAAAGTGCCATTTATTCAATTCCCATCACGGATAAAATCCGCTCGTTGAATCTGTCCTCCGCCGCCGGCATCGTCCTGTATGAGACTTTGCGCGCCTATTGGGTAAGTCAAAAATAAACATCAAACACTGAACATCGAATATGGATTTTGGCAGTAGGGAGTAAGCAGTAAGCGCGAATTCAGCTGTGAGCTTTAAGGTATGAGCCGTCAGCCGCTGACGGCTTATCGCTTATAGCTGAATGCTGACTCTCGGTTGTCCTCCCCGAGGAATCGGGGATCCAGAATAGGCTTTGGGCTAATAGCGTTGTCTGGGTTCCCACTTCCGCGGGAACGACGGTGAAGGCTGTGGGCCCATATGTTTTCTGCTATAAAATTTGCCTTACGAAAAGTAAATGGAAATAATGATTACCACATTATTCAAACAAGTTACGGCAAATTTGACATAAAAAAGCCCATGCTTATATTATAGCTGCGCAATTTGGTAGTTATATATATTATATCAATAAGTTAGGGAGTAATAAATGCGTTTCGACAAGCTAACGATCAAGGCCCAGGAATTGGTTCAACAAGCCCAATCATTGGCAAAGCAACACGGCAATCAGCAGATCGAGCCGGAACACCTTCTGGGTATCATGCTAGGCCAACAAGGGGGGATCGCCACCAGTATACTGTTAAAACTGGGCGTTGCACCCCAAACGATTCAATATGATATTGAACGAGCCATCAACAATATACCCAAGGTAAGCGGGGGCGGCGATGTTTATCTATCCACCACCACCCACCAGGTGTTGGACAAAGCTTTTTCCGAAGCCTCACAAATGAAGGACGAATATGTCAGTATCGAACATATATTCCTGGCTATTACCGATGAAACCGGATCAGTTGCCGCCGGTATTTTAAGCAGGCATGGTGTCTCACGGGAAAGCATTTTAAAGGTCCTCATGGATATTCGCGGCAATCAAACCATCACCGATCCCAATCCCGAAGAAAAGTACCAGGCGTTGGATAAATTCAGCCGGGATTTAACCGATACGGCCAAACTGGGCAAACTCGATCCGGTCATCGGCAGGGATGATGAAATTCGTCGCATCGTTCAGGTCCTATCCAGACGCACCAAAAATAACCCGGTGCTTATCGGAGAACCGGGTGTGGGCAAAACTGCCATTGTCGAGGGTTTGGCTCAGCGTATCGTTGCCGGAGACGTCAGCGAGTCACTCAAACACCGCCGGCTGGTGGCCCTGGATATGGGTGCTTTGATTGCCGGCGCTAAATACCGCGGCGAATTCGAGGACCGACTCAAAGCAGTGCTAAAGGAAGTTGAAAAAGCCGAGGGCGATGTCATCCTGTTTATCGATGAACTCCACACCCTGGTGGGTGCCGGTGCCAGTGAAGGTGCCATGGACGCATCCAATATGCTCAAACCGGCTCTGGCACGCGGAACATTGCGCTGTGTCGGGGCCACCACCCTCAATGAATATCGCAAGTATATCGAAAAGGATGCCGCCTTGGAACGGCGGTTTCAGCCTGTCATGGTTCGGGAACCTTCGGTGGAAGACACGATTTCCATCCTGAGAGGGCTCAAGGAAAAATATGAAATTCACCATGGTGTTCGTATTAAGGATGCGGCCATTGTAGCGGCAGCCACACTTTCCAACCGCTACATCACCGACCGCTTTCTGCCGGATAAGGCCATAGACCTCATCGATGAGTGCGCATCCAAGCTTCGCATAGAGATCGACAGCATGCCCACGGAAATTGATGATATCCAGCGCAAGATAACCCAGCTTGAAATTGAAAAGCAGGCCTTAAAAAAAGAATCCGACCCGGCTTCGCACGAACGCCTGAATAAATTGGAACAGGATTTAGGGAGCCTCAAGGAAGAGATGCTGCAAATGAAGGCCCATTGGCAGAATGAAAAGGATGCCATCCAATCGATTCGTGAGATAAAGGAAAAGCAAGAACAAATGAGTATTGAGGCTCAGAAATATGAGCGTGAAGGCGACCTGGCCAAGGTTGCTGAAATTCGTTACGGCCTGGCTGCAGAACTCGAAAATCAATTGAACGAAGCCAACAACAAACTCTCACAGCTACAGGAAAATAAGACCATGTTGAAGGAGGAGGTTGAGGAAGACGATATAGCCGAGGTCATCTCCAGGTGGACCGGCATTCCCGTAAACCGGATGTTGGAGGGTGAGCGTGAAAAGCTGGTTCAGATGGAAAGCCGGCTGTCTCAAAGGGTCGTGGGCCAATCCGAGGCCATCACAGCGGTATCCAATGCCGTGCGCCGGGCCCGTTCCGGACTCCAGGATCCCAATCGTCCCATCGGATCTTTCATTTTTATGGGGCCGACCGGTGTGGGAAAAACAGAGCTAGCCAAGGCCTTGGCTGAATTTCTATTTGACAGTGAACAGGCCATTGTGCGTATTGATATGTCCGAATATATGGAAAAACATGCGGTTTCCAGGCTCATCGGCGCGCCTCCCGGATACGTTGGCTACGATGAAGGCGGCTACCTGACCGAGGCCGTTCGTCGCAGACCCTACTCCGTGATCTTATTTGATGAAATTGAAAAAGCCCATCCCGAAGTCTTTAACATTTTACTCCAGATTCTGGACGACGGCCGCATGACCGATGGGCACGGCCGTACCGTTGATTTCAAGAATAGCCTCATTATCATGACTTCCAATATCGGCAGTCAGCTGGTTCAGGAACTGGGACAGCAAAATCGCAACGAAATGGTAGCAGGCATTATGGCAGCCCTGCGTGCCAATTTTAAACCGGAATTCTTAAATCGTATCGATGAAACCATTATATTCCACAACCTAACCCCCGAGCAGTTATCTGATATTGTTGCCATTCAGACAAGACATTTGCAGCGTCGGCTTGCCGAACAGAATATCGACCTGATCCTGACCGACGACGCCGTGGCATTTCTGGCCGATAGAGGCTATGATCCCACCTATGGCGCGAGACCGTTAAAACGGGTAATCCAAAAACACATCGAGAATCCACTTTCCATGAAAATATTGCAGGGAGACGTTCTCTCAGGAAATCGCATTCGTGTTGAGGTCCAGGATGACGAGCTGGTATTTGTCACCTCAGCCTAAACACGACCCGCAAAATTTGACATATTTTTACAGATAGTTATTGTTCAGAATATGGCCACCGATTTTATTATTGCTATATTATTGAACTCATCATACCCTACAGGCATCATATTTTGTTCGATTTATATTTAAATGAAAGCAAACGACCGACCCAAAAAACCAAATGCCAGTTTCCGCCAAAGATAAAGTCCGCCAGTTTTACAACCAATTTGCAACCGATGATCGCGTACTCATTCTGATCAATGCAGATCCGGATGCCATTGGCAGTGCCATGGCCGTCAAGCGTCTCTTATGGCGAAAAGTGAACAACATCACCATCGCCAATATCAATGTGATTGATCGACCCGATAATTGTGCCATGGTGGAACTGCTGGGCGTTAATCTGACCCATATCAAAGATTTGGATACAAGCCGTTTCAATCGCTTCGTCATGGTAGATTCACAACCATCACACAATGTTCTTTTTGACAATTATGCCATCGACGTGGTCATCGATCACCACCCCGATACGTGCAGCAATTTGCCTTTTATGGATATTCGCCCAAAATATGGGGCTACGGCCAGTATCATGACAGAATATTTAAAGGCCGCACGCATTAAACCGGCCACCAAGTTGGCCACTGCTCTTCTGCTGGGAATTAAAAATGATACCAGTAATTTTGAGCAACAGACACTCGTGGAAGACGTGCGTGCATTCCAATACCTCTTCCGGCACGCCAACAAGCATTTGGTTCGCAAAATTGAACAATCGGAAATCAGACCGGACTATCTGAAATTCTTTAAAAAAGCTCTTGAAAACCGGCGAACTCGTCAAGGACGTGTTTTTGTTTTTCTGGGGCCGGTGCCCAATCCCGATGTTTGTGTTTTGATCGCGGACTTTTTACTGAGAATCAGTTCCATCAAATGGAGTATCGTCGCCGGCTACTACCAGAAAAAATTGATAATTATTTTCAGAAGTGACGGATTACGAACCAATGCCGGTATAATCGCTGAACAGGGATTCTCTGAATTTGGATCGGCAGGTGGCCACAAATCTATGGCCCGCGCGGAAATCGACCTAACCGTCTTACGACCGCTTATCGACCATAAAGACGATAACAAGGTCAACCGCTGGATTATGAACCAAATCAAAACCAAAACCAGGGCCCGGCTGCCGGCATAGACTCATGTGTAAGACCGTCGTCACCATAATCGGTTCTGGTACGTGTGTGCCCTCCTTGAAACGCAGCAGTTGTTCCGTCCTACTGGAAGTTGGTTCAACCAAGCTCCTCTTTGATTCCGGACCTGGCACAATGCACAGTTTGTTACGGGCCGGTATCGAGATTTTTGATATCGATTTCCTCTGCTACAGCCACTTTCACCCGGACCACACCGGGGAATTGGTTCCCTTTATTTTTGCGACCAAGTATCCCGACAGTAATCGAAGAAATAACCCGCTGACCATCGTGGCCGGAAACGGTTTTAACAATTTTTTTAATGGATTAAGGTCGGTTTTTGGTGAGTGGCTGGACCTACCGCCGGGTATCTTGCAATTTATTGAACTGGACAACGCCGTCCCGGATCAGCGAAATTTTGAGGACTTCAGCCTGGCGACACGCCCCATGAAACATAGACCGGAGAGCATTGGGTATCGGATCACCGATACGAATGGCCGATCGATGGTCTATTCCGGTGATACCGATGTTAATGACAATCTTGTTTTATTGGCGCAAGAAACAGACTTATTTATTTGTGAATCGGCCCTGCCGGACGAACTAAGAGTCCCCGGTCATTTGACGCCTTCTCTGGCTGGTGATATGGCCACCCGCGCGCGGGCTAAACAATTGGTTCTTACCCATTTGTATCCGGAATGTGATCGGGCGGACCTAGTCGCTCAGTGCCGCAGCACTTACCAGGGACCGATGTTGGTTGCGGAAGACCTGATGCGGATAGAAATATGATGGTGTTAGGTGTTAGGTTTTAAGTGTTAAGATGGCTCTCAGCTAAACGCTTAAGGCTTTTTACAGTCCTAATACCTAAAACCTAAAACTTAAAACCGGATGGATTCGTCTTTGAACAAATTCATCCTATTAAAAACAATGCGATACTATCCAGCTTTTCTCGACATACAGGACCGTGCTTGCTTGGTTGTGGGCGGCGGTGGTGTTGCCACCCGCAAAGTCGAAACCTTGCTTGAATGCGGCGCCGCCGTTACGGTGGTGAGCCTGGAGGCGTCCCCGTCTTTGAAAGACCTGGCAGCAACCCGTGGCATCGCCCTCAAAATACGGGCCTACACTTCCAACGACCTTGAAGGCCAGTTCCTCGTGATTGGTGCCACCAATGATGAGGCACTAAATCAGCAAATCAGCGCCGATGCTGAAGCACGTAACCTGCTATGCAATATTGCCGACAGACCTTCGGTCTGTAATTTCATACTGCCATCCATCATCCAGCGTGGTGATCTGGTTCTGGCCATATCCACCTCGGGCAAAAGTCCGGCTTTTGCAAAGAAATTACGCCAGGATCTTGAAGGTCAGTTTGGGGATGCCTATGCCGTTCTCCTGGAACTTATGGGAGCCATTCGCGTGCGGCTGCTCAAACAAGCGCATGCACCCGAGGAGCATAAACCTCTTTTTAACAAAATCATCCACAGTGATATCATTGCGCTGATCCAAAATCGGCAACACGATCAAATTGACCAGCTGCTATTCGATGTGCTGGGACCCGGATATACATTCGAAGAGTTATTGAATCATGAACGCCAGCCATAAGGAACGCATATGAACGCGATAATCATTGCGGTTGCCCTCTGCTACATCATCAGTGCTATTGGGTATATAGTCTACCTAATTCGCCAGGAAACCCTGTGGTATCGAATCGGATTTTATGTCGTCATCCTGGGAGCGGTGTTGCATACAATCTGGATTGGCCTTGGGACCATCCAAGCCGGTAATCTCCCGGTTCATAACCTTCGGGAAACCCTGTCTATGGCCGCCTGGGCCATTACATGTCTCTTTGTTGTTTTTCAAATACGATATCGGTTGAAGATCTTGGGCGTTTTTGCCTCACCCTTGGCGGCAGTGATCATAATCATCAGCCTGCAACTGCCGTCACAAACGATCTATTCGTCACCGGCATTCAGCAGTTTATGGCTTTACTTTCATATTGTTACCGTTTTTTTAGGCGATGCAGCCTTTGCCCTGGCATTTGGGGTGGGAATCTTTTACCTGGTCCAGGAACAGGCCATTAAGAACAAAACCCCCGGCTTTTTTTACCGCCGCTTACCATCCCTGGAGTTTATTGATGCCACCGGTTATGCCTGTATCGTTGTCGGATTTACCTTGCTGACCATCGGTCTTATCACCGGTTTCGCCTATGCCAAGGCGGTTTGGGGCCGCTTCTGGAGCTGGGATCCCAAAGAAATCTGGTCCGGCATTGCCTGGTTGCTGTATGCCGCCTTGCTGCATGCCCGCATTAGCATGGGGTGGCGTGGCAGAAAAGCAGCCATTTTGGCGATAATCGGGTTTGGTGTACTGATGTTTACTTTCTTCGGCGTTAATTTTTTTCTAAAAGGACACCACGGTGAATTCACGCGGTGGTAATGAGTTGCTGAAAATAGCATGCCGGATATCATACTCATAGGACTGAATCACACCACAGCGCCGGTGGAACTGCGAGAGTGTATTGCCTTCACACCGGAAGATACGGTTGTGTCCCTTAGGCGATTGAAACAGGAACCCGACATTGATGAGGCCCTGATATATTCCACCTGTAATCGGGTAGAAATCCTCATGGTCAGTGACAATCCCGCCGCGGCATCAAACATGGCCACCCAATACATCGCCAACCTCCACCAAATACCGACATCCCAGTTTGAGCCCTATCTCTATCAACGGGAAAACGATCAGGCGGTTCGACATGTATTTCGGGTCGCTTCCAGCCTGGATTCCATGATTCTGGGCGAACCACAGATCTTGGGACAGATCAAATCCGCCTACCACACGGCCACCCGGGAAAAAGCGTCGGGTCTGATTCTAAACCGTCTCATGCACCGGGCCTTTTTTGTGGCCAAAAAAATACGAACCGAAACCGGAATCGGGGACCGTGCCGTCTCCATCAGCTACGCCGCGGTTGAGCTGAGCAAAAAAATTTTCGACACCCTTGAAGCTAAAAAAGTTCTCATGATCGGTGCCGGTGAAATGGCCGAGCTGGCAGTCGAGCACCTTTTAAGACAACGGATTGGCAAACTGTATGTTGCCAACCGGACATTTGATCGCGGGGTAACTTTGGCCGAGAAGTTTAAGGGAGAGGCCATTCGACTTGAGGAAATACCAGCCTTATTGGAAAAGGTGGACATTATCATCAGTTCCACCGGATCGACCCAATTGATTATTAAGCGCGATCAAGTCAAATCCGTCATGCGTGGTCGGCGACATAGACCATTGTTTTTTATTGATATTGCTGTTCCCCGGGATATTGATCCAGAAATTAATCGGCTAAACAACGCCTATGTATACGACGTCGATGATCTGCACAATATCATCGAAGAAAATTTAGCCGATCGAAAAAAAGAAGCTCTCAAGGGTGAGCGCATTGTCGATGAGGGGGTAATTCGGTTCCGGGAGTGGTACGACAATCTCAATGTTGTACCCACGATTGTCGGCCTTCGCAATAAGCTCCGCAACATCATAGCGGCTGAAATTTCCAAAACATTGCCGAATATTCAATCGGAGGGCACACCCAACGACGCAGCCATCCAAAAAATGATCGATGCCATGGTCAACAAAATTATGCATGATCCCACGCGTTTATTAAAACAGGAAGGACACCACATCAACAAGCCTATTTATTTGGATGTGGCCCGGCGATTATTTAAATTGGATGAGTAAAGCGGGGTAATATTGAAAACCGGAAAAGGAGATCATCGTTGAAAAAAATCGCATTCTTATTTCCAGGTCAAGGCTCCCAGCGCGTGGGCATGGGTCAGGAATTATATCAGGAATATGAGATTGTCAGAGAGATATTCGACATGGCCGAAGAGTTGGTTCAAATCAATCTATCCAAGCTCTGTTTTAAAGGCCCCATGCAAGATTTGACCACGACGCTGAATCTACAACCGGCATTAACCGCCGTGTTGCTGGCAACCCTTGCAATATTACAAAAAGAAGGCCCGCAAGCCAGTATTACGGCAGGACATAGCCTGGGCGAATACAGTGCGCTGTGTGCTGCCGGGGTGCTCACCAAGGAAGATACCATTCGGGCGGTCAATCGTCGGGGTGAACTGATGCATCGTGAAGCTACCCGGCACGAGGGTGCCATGGCGGCCATCGTGGGTTTGTCCATGGATACCGTCCAGCAGATGGTATCCGAAGCTGACGGGATCGTATCGGTGGCCAACCATAATGCCAAAACGCAAATTGTGATTACCGGCGAGCCAGCGGCAGTTCAAAAGGCCGGGGCCCTGGCGGTTGCTTGCAAAGGCCGATCGATCCCGCTCAAGGTAAGCGGTGCCTGGCATAGTGCTTTAATTCGCGGTGCCGAAGACGATTTTAGTACGTTTCTGGGATCCATTCCTTTTTACAAGCCCCAAATCCCGGTACTCCATAATGCTTCCGCTGATATGAGCGAAGACCCTGCCGAGATCCGTTCCCTGATGGTAACCCAGTTGTGCCACCCGGTACGCTGGTATGATACCATGAATCGGTTGATGGATCACGAAATCGAAATATTTGTAGAAGTGGGCCCCGGCAATGTATTGGCAGGCTTATTGAAAAAAACCATTCCGGCAGATTATCCCCATCACATCTATCGAATCAATGACATGAAATCCCTGGATAATTTCTTGTCCACAATGTAATTGCTGCCCTGGTGAGGCAAGACGAAAGCTATTTCACAAAGCAGGATTTTGGCTCAAACTCACGGCGGGTGACCACTTCAATCCGGAGAAATACATCATAGCCGTTGTTAAAAAAGGCATTTCTGAAATGGCTTTTAGATGTCGTCCGGCTCAACCCACACGATATGATTTTTATTGATGAAGCGTGTCTTTCCTGAGGTGTCCATGGATGTGACATCAACCATGACGATAAATGGCTTTGTGCCTTGGGTGAAAAGATCAGAGACGCGCTGGTCCGGTGAAATGTTGACCTTGCCATTGAAGGTGGAGCCATCAATGGTACGAACGGTAATGGATTTGTATTCAGGGTTGTAATTATCAGAATTCATTTTTTTTTATCCCTCCGTTTCTTCTGTCTCGGTCCTCAAACCGGAATAATCCGACCTTACAATACCCACGCCTCGCTGACAATACTTTATTGGACCTCTTGAAAACATGTTTGCTGCTTTAATCATTACTCAAAATTATATCTTATTTCACGAAATTATATCAATTGCTAAAAATATGTTCCGTTATAAAGCCAGAGCGTAAGCGGTAGCGGTATTTTTTCTTGACGCCATATCACGTTGCCGCCTGTTGAACTAATTGGACATTATAAACTGGGATATGTATTCGACCACCTCTTTTTCAATTCCATAAAACCCGTGCTGCGATAATGGTTTGCAGGCTTTTGTTTTCGGATGCTTTCCACCGCTGAAAAACTTGACTTCTACTCTTGGGGAGTTCGTCAATTTCGTCTTTATTAAATCAGAGTTGTTTGGAGGGCTAAAAAAGCATTTATCATTTTTGTGTGCAACTATCAAAGCAGGTAAAATCACTTGATCGAGGCTCATATCCAGAATACCATGCTTAAAAGATTTTGCCTTTGGACGCTGCGTAATTGATGAAGTAACTACGAATCCGTGCAAATAGTCATTGAGATTGATAGCCGCGTTTATTGTCGACCAGGTCCCTCTGCTGGTACCGACCACCCAGACAGGGACACCGAATTTCTTTTTCAAGTGCACAGCCACTGCCTGAATATCCCGCAAATGTTTATCGCCCATACGCCAGGCTACAGTCATTCCCTTTTTAGATTTTTTCAGATCAGAGCAAATATCGATAACTGCCACTGCCAAGCCCTCTTTAGCAAAATCTTTTCGAGTTCGAACAAGAAAATTCCCATCGTTTTTTATAGTGGGCTTGCCGAAACTTTCGTACATGCCATAATTACCTGGACCACCTCCAATTAATATAGCCGATGCGACTGGATTTTTTGGTGCCAATAGAATAAACTTTTGCTCAACGCCTGGTCTAGATTCGACTTCAACCAATTCCTTTATATCGATATCCTCCGATGCTTGGACACCAAATGCCGACAATACTATAAAAATCCCTATCAGCCATCCAGACCAATTGTAAAATTGCTTCATAAATGCATCTCCTTGCTATCCAAACGTCTGTCAAAACAAAGCTTAATTACGTGTTGAAAACAAATAAACCATTTATGCAATACCGTGCTAGGTTGAAACATAATACTGACACTTGCTTTAACGATATCAAGTTTCAGTATTATGTTCCAAAAAAAGCTTAAGCATGCGCAGCTCATAAAAATTTTAACATATACCCATAAAAATGCAAAATCAATATTTTACGTTCTATACA
>Ga0180435_10006309_pt1 | contig 11363 bp, 6 predicted proteins | sample SS_ome_3_FD_132467 | JGI IMG/M metagenome (GOLD analysis project Ga0180435, IMG submission 132467) | Hypersaline lake sediment archaeal communities from the Salton Sea, California, USA - SS_3_S_1 metaG | ecosystem: Environmental > Aquatic > Non-marine Saline and Alkaline > Hypersaline > Sediment...
CTAGCCTGCGAATCATGACTCCGGTTGGCGCGGCGCTCCGCACCCGAATTCGCAACGAGGGACCGATCCCATTCGAGATCTTCATGCAAACCGCTCTCTACTCCGAGCATGGTTTCTTCAGCACCGGGCCGGTGCGCTCTTCGGCGACCGGTGACTTCCTCACCAGCCCTGAGGTGAGCCCTTGGTTCGGCCGGACGATCGCTCGGTTCCTCGAGTCACATCGTCCCCAAACGCTCGTTGAGGTCGGCGCCGGATCAGGGTCGCTGCTGCGTCCTCTGCTCGACGGGTTGCGCACCTCCGACGCATGGGCGGTCGAAGCGTCACCGGTAGCTCGGGACAGCCTTCGCTCCGTGCTGGCCGATGATCGCGTTGTCGAAACGCTGGGCGACTTACCCGATCGATTCTCAGGAGCGCTGGTCGCCAACGAGCTCATCGACAATCTCCCGGTGTCGCTCGCGGTCCGCAAGGGGGACGGCTGGGTGGAGCACTATGTCGGTGTCGAGGGCGACGAGCTGGTGTTCGTCGAGGAGCCGGCACGCCCCGAGGTTGCCCGATGGGCAGATCGATTCGGTGGCGACGTTCCCGAAGAAGGAATCGTGGAAGTGCAGCTGCACGCGGCGCATTGGCTGCGGCAGGTGATGAAGAGGATGAGCTCCGGCATCGTCGTGCTGATCGACTACGGCGGCACCGTCGAGGAACTCGAACCGCGACGCAACATCGGAACGCTGCGCACTTACAGAGGTCACCACCTCGGCCCCGACCCGTTGCTCGAACCGGGTGCCACCGACATCACCGTCGATGTCAACTTCACCGCCCTGCAAGCCGAGGCGACCGCATCGGGGCGCACAGTCGATCTGCACCGCCAAGATGACTTCCTTGCCGCCCACGGTCTCCGCCAGGTCGTCTCGGATCTACGACAACAGGAACTGGAACTCGCACGGGCCGGCGAGACGATGCAGCAGCTCGAGATCAAGAGCGAACGCATCGCCGCCGAAACCCTGCTCCATCCCCGCGGCCTCGGCGACTTCCGCGTCCTCACCATCGTGCACTAACCCGCTTCCGGCGTAACTGGCGGCAATATATTGCCGCCAGTTACGCAAGAACGGGAGGGGGGTTACCGGTAGGGGGTGCCGAGCCAGGCGCGGCCGGCGAAGAGCAGGCCGGAGAGGAGCGGCAGCAGGACCAGCGTGTTGATGTCGAGCACCCACCAGCCAAGTTGATGCAGGAGCAGCGCCGCGCCGATGCCGAGCAACACACCAGATCGGAAGCCGGCGAATGGCTTGCCCGGGGCCCACTTGCGAGGGGGAATTCCAACCATGATCACACCACCCAGCTCGGTCCGATGATGCCGAGCAAGAGCATCATCAAGAAGAAGAACGCGATCGTGAGTATGTCTGCCGCAACGCGGGTCGAAGTCTCCGGTGTTGCGGAGGAGCCCTCGTAGAACACCTGGCCCTTCTTCGGCTTGCTTGCCGTAATCGCACCGATTCCGCCGGCCCCGGCCGCCACCGCACCCACCGCGGCGGCCGCAGTCAGCGGCCCGCCCTCGATCTTGATGTACGCGCTTCCGCTGCACACCCAATCCGGGCCGGTTGCCGTTCCCTTCACCCTGTAGACACCGGGCGCAAGCGAGGTGAGGATCTCCGGAATCTCGACGGTTCCTCCCCAGAACGAGCCATCGCCGGGCTCATCAGCGACCGGGACGTCGCCGACCACCTCGACGTAGATCTTGGTCTGGCTCGGCCCGTCATCCGCTCCGCGTGGGATCGCCCCGGTGAGTGCAACCGTGTCGCCCTTCTCGACGATCAGCGGATGCTTGATGTCGAGCGTGTCGAGCGTGCGCCCGTTCACAGTTGCACTACAACCGTCGCCCTCGAGGCCCTGAGCCAGCGCCGCCGGTGCCGTCAGCGCAACCGCCAATCCGAACAGAGCGGCCACGATCAGCCATTTTCGCAATGTCACTCCTCTCATGACCCGGTCCATCCGAGGATGGCAAGGACGATGAGCACTGCGATTGCAATGCCCAGCAGGATCAACGCCTTGCGATCGCCGGCTCCGTCGCCAAGCTGCTCTAGCAGTCGACCGTCGACCCAGCCCTCCCAGCCGTTCTCGCCGCGTACCTTGGCCCATTCTCCCGATGTCGCGACGACCTGCACTTCGACCCGAGCCTCGAGCTCGGAGGAAGCACCGGCCGTCGGATCGGGTTCCGCCCACGCGTCCATGCCCTCGCGCGGCGCCCGGTGGGTCGCCGCCCAGGCGGTCTGATTCGTCATGTCAGCCTCCGTCGTGTCTTCGTAAAACGAGTGACGTTGCAATCAGCAGAGCGATCGTGATCGTCAGCAGTGCAATGTTGGCCGCCCACCACGCTTCGGCGGTGTGCGCCGATCGCGCCGGGCCACCCGGGGGGTCGAGCAGCAGATTCACCGCCGGCTCGAAGTCGGTCAGGTCGATCACGGGATACTCGGAAGTCACGTGACCCAGCATGTTGAGCTCGTTCAGGTTCACGCTCGCGGCCACACCGTTGAAACCCCAGTGCGAGCTGGCGAGGTAGCTGCCTTGCTTGAGGCCCGGCTGGTCGGCGAAGGAAGGGAACAGGCCGCCGGCGGTGAAGATCATCATCATCACGAAGATGATCGGCAGGAAGGTCATGGCGCGGTCGACCGTGTTGACCGCCGCCGAGACAAACAAGCCCAGCGCCATGGCCGCCAGTGCACAGAGAATCAGCACGACAAGCAGCTCGCCCATGGCCCACCCGAATACGAGCGCGTCTTGCGGGCCATTCTGCCGGGCCAGGCCGACGACACCGAGCAGGACCGCCTGGATCACGGTGATGATCCCGAACACAACGCTCTTCGAGGCGACGTAGGCGCTGATCGAGAGACCCACGGCACGCTCCCTCCGATAGAGCGGTAGCTCGCCGGCGATCTCCCGGATGGTGTTGAACGCCCCGAGCTCCGTCACCGAGAGCACCACGGTGAGCACCACCAGCGGCGCCTGGGATACGATGCGGATCTCCGGCAGGGCGATCCCGCCGAGCTCACCTGAGGGCAGCGCGACCAGCAGAATCAGAGCGAGCCCGATCGCCAGACCGATCCACAATCCAAGTGTCTTCATGTCGGCGAGGATCGAAGCAATGCGTCGCTTGATGAGCACGCGGAACTGCCGCACCCATTCCCAGCGGGGCACCTTGCTGCTATCACGAGGCGCCTGCGACGGCTCGTACCTGGCCAGAGGCCGAGTCACATATTCGTTGAAGCTCGGGTGCTGCTCGAAGCGGTGCTTCCACACGTCGCCGTCGACCTGGCTGAGATCGCGAAAGACCTCCTGGTAGTCCTCCCGCCCGAAGTACCCGGTCAGCTCGGCAGGTGGTCCAAACCAGCCCATTCGCCCACCCGGAGCGAGGCACAGGATCCGGTCGCAAAGGTGGAGACTCTGCACGCTGTGGGTGACGACGATGACGGTGCGGCCCGCCCGGGCAAGGTCGGCGAGCAGCTCCATCAGGCTCCGCTCATAACCCGGATCGAGTCCCGAAGTGGGTTCGTCCAGGATGAGCAGAGAAGGCCGGGTGAGCAGCTCAAGAGCGACGCTGACCCGCTTCCGCTGTCCACCGGACAAGCTGCCGACGCGCACGTCCCTTCGCTCATTGAGCCCGAGCTCATCGAGCACCTCGGCAACCCGGGCCTCCCGGTCTGTTTTCGTGACATCGGTCGGGAAGCGCAGCTCGGCGGCAAAGTCAACGGTCTGCCCCACCGTTAGTTCCATGTGGAGTACGTCGTCCTGCGGGACGTAGCCGATCCGCTGCCGGATGTGCTCGTACTCGGCGTACAGGTCGCGGCCGGCGAAGAACACGGAGCCATGGGTTGCCGGGCGAAAACCGGTGAGCGCATTGACCAACGTCGACTTACCGGAGCCGGACGGCCCCACGACACCGAGAAAAGAACCTTCCTCCAGCGCAAAGCTGATTCCATCGAGGATGACCTTGCCCTGCGGGGTGACGACCTGCAGATCGGAAGCGGCATAGGACACCCCGGCCCGGGTCTCGGCAGGAAGGAGGCCATCGGGGCTGAGCACCAGCGACGTGCTCCCAATGGCGATCTCGTCGCCGAACTGCACTGGGGCGGAGGTGATCCGAACCCCGCCGACAAACGTGCCGTTCTGGCTGCCGAGATCCACGATCTCATAGCCGGTGGCGGTAGGGCGAAGCTCAGCGTGATGGCGCGACACCATCAGATCGTCGACGACGATGTTGCTACTCGGATCCCGCCCAATCGTGAGAACACCGTTGGGGAGAGCTTGCGGCGCCTGCTGCGGGGTGACGGCGAGAGTTGGCCCCTCGTCGGGGTGGCCCAGCCGGAGCACCGCCCCTCCGACAACGCTCGCCGCACCAACCCGCTCGCCGTTGCGGTAAGTGCCGTTGCTGCTGGTGTCCTCGACCGTCCAACCGTCGACGCCGGCGGTGATACGAAGGTGGCGTCTCGATACGAGCGGACTGGCCACTACGAGGTCGCAGCCATCGTCTCTACCCACCGTCACCGAGGCTCCGGCAGCGACATCGAGTTCAGCGTCGCCGTGCCGTATCTGCAGGGCAGCGGCCATCTCAGCCACTTGTTGCCGTGATCGGTTCTGTCGCTTCGCCGACTGCAACCACGCCGCTGTCCGAAGCAACAACAACGCCATCGATCTTCAGCTCCAGATCGTAGGAACTGGATGTCGCACAGCTGCTCTCGTAGTGGACTACGAATGCCTGGTACTCGCCGGGGATCGAACCACCCTCCGGCCAGAAGACGTTCTCGACGTTGCTCGGGCTGCTGCCGCAAACCTCCGGCACCATGTCAACGTCCAGCTGCCCCCCACTCGGAGATCGGGCATTCTGGAAGAAGATCTCGAAACCCTCCGGGTCGATGACGTGGAGATCCAGGTCCGCATCGCCGGTCCAGCGCAGCGTTGCCTGCACATCCCCGGTGCCCAACTCGATGGTGGTGGTTGTCGTGCTCGTGGGTTCGGGAGCCTCCGTCGTTGTTGGAATTGCGATGATCGGCAGACCGCCGACCGGCTTGATGAAGCTGAGCGGTCCGAGGATGTCCTCGAGGGTGAAGTCGATGACCTCCTCGATCGCTTGCACGACGACCGAATTGCTGAGATCGAATCCCGGCCACGGAGTTCCCTGCACGGTCACATCGACCGACAGTTCGATCGCCGGCTGCAGCGGGTTGCCGCAGAAGCAGCGCACCCGGGGGATACCGAACGTGTCGACCAGCACGGCCGTTCCGGCCTGCAACACCGAATTGATCGGGTTGGCAATTCCGTCCCGGAACCCATGGTTGGTGACCCGGGTATCGACTTGCAGGATCACATCCGTCAACCCGCGGACGAAGTCGGGGATGTCGGCAACATCGATCTCTTGAACCCCTGCCCAGGCGGCCGCCTTGTCGAGATTCTCCTCCATGAAGGCAATCAGCGCCTCCTTGTCACAAGTGCTCAAGATCTCGGTTCCGCCGTACAACCCGGGTGCCGCACCCGAGACGGTGGAGACGACGGTGGCGGCGGCGTCAACCGGTTCATCAGGAACCACGTCGGCGGGGTCAGGTATGACATCACCCGGGGTGGGTATGTCCTCCAAGCCGGGGATGTCGAGATCGGGGAAATCGATGTCGGACACCTCGCCGATCGGAGGGTTCAGCAGACCAACCACCCGCTCGATGGTCTCGGTGTCGACCGCCGGGATGGCGGGCATCGCCGCAAGTGACGGAACGAGCGACGGGGTGAACGGATCGATGCCGGTCGAAGCCACCGGCTCCGCAAAGACCTCGCCGATGTTGGGGCCCTCCTCGCTGCCTCCGGTGAGAAGCACCAGCGCTCCGACAACAACTACCACCGCTGCTGCCAGCCCCATCAGTGGCCAGAGCATCCCGGCCTTCTTTTTGCGCCGTGACGGTGGTGGCGGTGGTGGGGGTGGGGGTGTTCCCGGCCCGCCGGCTGCCGGCGGAGCTGGCGGTGGGGGAGTCGGCGGCGGCGGGGCTGCGGGGCCCTTAGGAGGCGAAGCGGCCTGCGCAGCCATGAACTGCTCGGCGGTCATCGTGGCGTCCATCGCAGGCGGCTCGGGGGCGGCGGCTTCGGGTGCGGCCGGCGGGATCGCTTCGGGCAGTGGGGCGCCACCTGCCGCGGCGGCGATCGCTTGTTTCCACTCGGTCGCGCCGGCAAAGCGATCCTCCGGGTTGTGGGAAAGCGCCTTCCCGATCGCGTCGGCGAGAGCCGGTGGTGTGTCGGGTCGGAGCAGCCCGATTGCCACCGGGGGTCCGGCTGCCTGCGCCCGGATTACCTCAGCCAATGTGTCGAAGGCGTACGGCACCCTGCCTGCCAGCATCTCGTAGAGGATTACCGCCGCGCTGTAGATGTCGGTGCGTTCGTCGACGCGCCCTTCCGCCTGCTCCGGTGCCATGTAGTGCGGGGTTCCGGTGGCGACCGTCGTCTTGGACTTGGCGATCGACTTGGCAATCCCAAAGTCGGCAAGCACCAACTGGGGATCGTCCTGGCCGGGGACGCTCTGGAACAGCACGGCCGAGGGCTTGAGGTCGCGATGGACGATGTCGAGGGCGTGGGCGGCTTCCAAGCCGGTGGCGATGCCGAGGCCTACGTCGACGGCGTCCTGAACGGGGAACTGGCTCCGGTTCACGGCCCGCGCGTGCATGCGGTCCTCGAGCGATCCCTGATCGGCGAGCGCCATCACCATGTACGGCCTACCGTCTTCGAGGACATCGATATGGTGGATGCGGATGATGTTCGGCGACTGAGCCCGCCAGAGGATGCGGGCCTCGTCGAGGAATCTCTGCCGCACCTCATCGTCGTGCACCCAGTTCTCGGCAAGCACCTTGATGGCGACATCGACGTCGAGTTCGTCGTCGTGTCCCAGCCAGACAGTGGCAAAGGCTCCGCTCCCCAAAACCCGTTCGATCGAATAACGGCCGATGCTCTCCAAGACAGCTCCGCTCTCCCGGGCCACCGTTTCGCCGATGGCCACAACTATCCAACTCTACGAACCGGGCAGTACTGCCCGAAATCGACAGTAACCCACTACCAGTTGATCGAGAAGGACCTCTAGTCCCGTTCTCGGGTGGCCCGGGTCCCAATCCGAATCGCCACCCTTGCAACCCGTTCGCACGAAGGTGGGCTGATCGCCTCGCTTGCAGAGAATGGGGGGAGGTACCCTGCAGGCATGAACACCGATCCCAATTGCATCTTCTGCAAGATCGTTGCCGGTGAGCTGCCGGCAGCATTGGTCGCCGACGACGAGGCAACGATCTCCTTCATGGACATCAATCCGTTGAATGCAGGGCACCTGCTCGTGATTCCGAGAGACCACCACGAATCCATAGGTACGGTTCCCGGCAACGTCCTGTCCCACATGGCTCTCGTCGCCCAGTCGCTCGCTTCCGCATTGCGAGCGTCTCCGGTGCGCACCGAGGGCATCAACCTGTACCTCTCCGACGGAGCAGCCGCCGGGCAGGAAGTCCCGCACGCTCATATGCATGTGATCCCCCGATTCGCCGGCGATGGCTTCCGTATTCGGGCGAAGCGGCCGCCGACCCCCAGCCTCGAGCAGCTCGAGGAAACAGCAGCCCAGATCCGCGCCGCCGCAGACTGAACCCCTCCCGAGGCGATACGGAGAAGGGGCGCCCCGTCGGGCGCCCCTTCGCTACTTACTTCTGTCCTTGTGGGCTAACCCATTGCCCTCCGGAAGAAGGCGGCAACCTGACCTCGGGTGAGGAGGTTGTCCGGGCAGAAGTTGTCGTTGGTGGGCGGGTTGCAGCCCTTGGTGATCCCGGCCGCAGCCAGGCGGTTGATCGACGCTTCAAACAGATGACCGTCGTCATCGGTGAAGTAGTCCGTCGCGGTAGCCGCCAGCGCGAAGCCACGATCGAACATGGCTGCCAGTTCGCCTCTGGTCACCAGACCGTCCGGGCAGAACTCAGTACCTGCCACGTTGCAGCCGAAGGTGATTCCTGCCGCTGCGATCCGGTTGATGTCGTTCTCGAACACAGTCCCGTCGTCGTCGGTGAAGTAATCAGTCGACGTTCCGGGCAGCTCGAGTGCTCGGGCGAGCATTGCGGCCAGCTGACCCCGGGTCAGATTGTCCTCGGGGCAGTACTGGTCGTTGAGCGGCGGGTTGCAGCCCTTGGTGATGCCTGCGCTGAACAGCCACTCGATGTCGTCCTCGAAGATCGAGAAGTTGTCATCGGTGAAGTCCGTTGCAGTCGTTACCTCGAGCATCAGCCCGTCGGACATGTTGCCCTGAGCATCCATTGCCTTGACCGTGAAGTCGTATGTCGTCTGGGCGGTGAGCCCCGTGACGTCATACATCGTCATTGCCGAAGCAACCTCAGCCAGCATGACACCGTCCTGGTAGATGGCATAGCCGGTAACGGCCCTGTCATCGGTGGCGGCATCCCACATCAGGGTCAAGCTGTCCGAGAGGACATCGACTGCCCACAGCATGGCGCCGTCGACCGGAGGAGTGACGTCGCCGATGGCAACATCAACACTCGAGACCTCGGTCGCCCCACCAATGGAGTCGACGTCATGCGACACCTCATTGGTGATGATCGTGCCCGCAGCGCCCGGATCGACGGTCACGTCGTACGTGAGCACAACCGGCTCCGAGACCGATGCGGTCAGGTCGAAGCACACCTGGAAGCCATCAGAGATGACCCCGGTGGAATCGGCAGCGTTGAGCAATGCCGACCCGGCGGTCCCGGTGGCGTTTTCGATACCAATCGTCCCGATCGGTGTCGAAGCAACGTTGTCGAAGGCAACGACGGCTTCGTAGAAGCCGGGGGTGTCATCCTGGGTGGAGTACAGAACGATCTCCATGTCCATGATGGGGTCACCCCCGCCGTATGGCTCGAGATCGTCGAACTCGATCACCGACACGTCCGATCCGGCCGTAGCCAGCGATACGCCCTGATTGGCGGCGGCGTCGTAGAACAACTCGAAGTCGTTCCAGAAGCCGGCCAGCAGGCCGTTGGGTGCGTCGGGATTCGGCACTACCTGCGGAACCCAGGGCGCTCCACCGTAGCCATCACCGAATAGGGCAAACCCATCGTCGGCGAAGCTCAACCCGGTGTAGCTGTCGCCATAGAAGGCGAACGGGTTCTGGCCGCTAAATGCATCGAACGTCACGGTGTCGCCCGTGATGGTCGGCTGGGCCAGGATTCCGAAGCCCTCCAGGTCGAGGTAGCCACCGAAACCGGTGTCACACAGCGGATCGCTGTCACTGTCGGTCACCGTATAGAACGGATCCGCGGCAGCGGCCATGACTCCGGACCAGGTCAGCGCACCGTCGCTACGGAGGCTGAGACCGCCTGTGGCAGATCCCGGCACGTAGGTGAGGCCATCTGGAATGAAGTCGGTCACCGTGTAGGCGATATCCGTCTTCGTGGGATTGGGCTCGACGGTGATTGTGTAGGTGAGCGTGTCGCCCGGCTCTGCCGTAGCAGAACTGACCGCCTTACTCACATCATCTGCGAGCCGAACCAGGTTCACCGGAACCGTTCCTACGTTGCCGGGCTTGGCGGGGCTGGTGCCGATAGAGAAAGCTCCATAGGCACGATCGCCCGCTTCGAGCGCCGGCTCGTCGAACAGGATCCGGATATCAAACGGATTGAGTTGCGGCTGCTGGGCAGGACCCTCGATGAGGTAATTGCCCTGGTCGCCGTCAACTACCGCATACGACAGCTTGAGCATGTCGGTATCGGCGCCCGAACCGGACCAGCTCTGTACAGCAATCCAGTATGTGCCCTCGGCCGGGTCTGTGATGTCACAGAACTCAGCCGCGCTGGCCGATGCCGACACACAGACGGTGCTGGCATCGCTCGGCGTGTCGCCCGTTCCGACGAATAGGTCGAGATCGGGAGCCTCCGAGTCGAAGGTCTCCGCAACCAGACGCTGGGCGCCGGCCGGAGTGTCGACCGTAGTCCAGAACACACCGTCGCTGAGATCATCGAAGATGCTCCCGTTGTCGCTGTCTTCCGCCAACTCGAGATCGAGTTGGGTGCCGATCGTCATCCCGAAGGTTTCGATGTGCAGCTGGGTGATCTCGATCGCAGTGAGATCGGTCACCAATTGGCTACCGGCATCACGGCGGGTCTCGATCTCCACTGACGAGGGCAGGCTGCCCGTTGACGGGGCAACCGCAACCGGGAGCAGCGTGTCCGGGACACCCGTCGCCGACAGGGTTACCTGACCGTAGGTCCAGACATCGTTGGTTAGTCCCTCGACATCTGCGGTGATCGTGAGTTCCCGAGTCTCTCCTTCGCTCAGCGTGAAAACGGCCGGGCTGACACTGAGGTCGATTTCAGCTGCCGTCGCAGCTGCCGTCCAGGTGCCCGCCGTAGTCGCAGTCACCGTGCGAGTCCACTCACATTCCACCACGCACTGGCTGTTGGCCATGCTGGGCAGATTGAGGGTCGCCGGATCGCCTCCGGTGGCCGGATCCGATGCCGCAAACGTTGCATTGTCGATGTCGAGCACGAGTCCTGCATCTGTGGCTTGGTCGAGCTGAATCCGACCGGATCCCATGTCGAACCAAGTAGCGGGCGTTACCCCGTCCTCGGTGAAGACCCCGGTATACGCCGTGGTCATCAATGCCGACTGCAGCTCTGCCGGGGTCCAATCCGGATGCGCATCAACGAGCAGCGCCAGGGCGCCCGCACCATGCGGTGAGGCCATCGAAGTGCCGCTGTTGAAGCCCCAGGAGATCTCGTCGGCAACGCCGTTGGCGGCGATGATATCGACGCCGGGAGCGGCGACGCTCGGTGAGATCATGTTGGGTACGGATCGGTTGGGCCCACGGGAGCTGAACCCGGCGAGGATGTCGCCGTTGGTGGCAGAGTCATCGAGGACCGCACCGCCGATGGTGGCCGTGTGTCCCGTTCCGCTCGCCAGCCAGGCCTTGAGGACTTCGCCGTCTGCCTGGGTGATGTGGACTCCGGGCAATTCGTGAGCGTCACCGACGATGCCGCTGCCGTTGTCTGCCAGCACGTAGCCGGCAGCCCCGGCGGCCAACACGTTGGCGCCTTTCTCGACGCGACCGAACGTGCCGCGATCACAGACCACGATGTGGCCGGTGAAGGTGCCCTCGGGCCACGGCGATACGAAATCGTCGATGTCCCCGACACCACAGAGCTCCGGTGTGGCCGTCAGGTCTGACGGGAAGTCGCCGGCGTAGACAATCGGTAGCGGGCCAACACCAGAGGTGAAGCCGGCACCTTCGATGTCGGCAGGCGGCGTAGTGTCGCCACCCGCCATCGACTCGAGCGAATTGACGTACTTGCGGTTGTGGGTACTGGCCGCAACGTGCATCATCC
>Ga0180435_10006310_pt1 | contig 11362 bp, 10 predicted proteins | sample SS_ome_3_FD_132467 | JGI IMG/M metagenome (GOLD analysis project Ga0180435, IMG submission 132467) | Hypersaline lake sediment archaeal communities from the Salton Sea, California, USA - SS_3_S_1 metaG | ecosystem: Environmental > Aquatic > Non-marine Saline and Alkaline > Hypersaline >...
GATGACCACGCGATTTAGACCCTCCGCTATAATTTTTTCCGTAATACCGATCTGAGTATCGGTGGAGCAGGTAAACAGGTTGTTTTCGGCGTAAACCACATTCGGAAGCGTCTTTGCATATTCGGTCACAGCCATTACATCTACCACACCGGCAATATTGATGCCGCAGGAGCACACAAATACGCCAATTCTGGGTTGCTGATCGGCGATATTGCGCTCTTCGGGGTAATCCTTTTTTTTCACTCGTGTCCCCCGGGCCGCTGCAAGTGCTCTGGCGGATTCAACTGCTGCTGCTGAGGCTTCAGTTACCGCTTGGGGAATGTCCTTGGGTCCGGACATGGCGCCTGTCACGTAAATGCCTTCACGGCTGGTGGATACAGGAGTGAAACTACTGGTTTCTACAAAGCGGTATTTGTCTTGTTTCAGCCCCAGTCTTTCGGATATCGCGGTTGCATCCCTGGGCGCTTCCATCCCTACGGAAAGCACTGCCATATCGAAATCCTCTTCGACCTGTTGCCCAGAGTCCAAGGCGTATTTCAAGGAGACGCCTATATTATTTTTTCCTCCCAGAATGGTGTGGGGCATGGTCCGCAAAAAGCGGATGCCTTTTTCCTTGGCCCCTTCGTAAAACCGCTCAAATTCTTTGCCGTGGCTTCGGATGTCAATGAAAAAAATTGTCATTTCCGGATTTTCACCGCTCAGATGCTCGGCGGTCACGAGCGCCTGCTTGACAGCGTACATACAGCAAACAGAAGAACAGTAACCGTTCCGGCAACGGTGGGTGTTTCTAGATCCCACACACTGTATCCAGGCTATTTTTCCGGGTTCTTTATTGTCCGAAGGACGCACCAGGTGTCCCATACAAGGCCCGTTAGCCGAAAGCAGTCGCTCATATTCCAGGCTGGTGACAAGATCCGGAGTTTCGGAGTAACCGTAGAAATCAAACGGGGTAGGGTCAAAGGGTGAAAACCCTGACGCAAGAATCACCGAACCCACGTTGACAGTGATTTCCTGCTCTTTATCGTCAAAGTTAATCGCACCTGTGGGGCAAAATTTTTCGCAGGCTTTGCACCTGGCCTTTTGAAGATAAATACAATTTTCACCATCAATGATGTATTTTAAGGGTACAGTCTGGCCGTACTTTATGTAAGCGACCTTTCTTTTGCCCATGCCTGCGTTGAAATCATCGTCAACCTTTCTGGGACATTTGTCGGCGCAGTGACCGCAGGCGATGCATTTATTGGGGTCTATGTACCCCGGATGCTTCCGCACCCGAACGGAAAAATTGCCCGCATTACCGGAGACATCCATGATTTCGGATAATGTCATGATCTCAATATTTAAATGCCGCCCGCATTCAACAAGCTTGGGAGAAAGGATGCACATGGAGCAGTCATTGGTAGGAAAGGTTTTATCTAGCTGGGCCATTGTGCCGCCGATTCCGGAACTCTTTTCCAACAGGTAAACATAAAAGCCGCTTTCGGCAAGGTCCAGAGAAGCCTGGATTCCGGCGATACCGCCACCGACAACCATTACCGCCCCGACGGGTTTTGTGTTCATAAGCTCCTCTTTTTGACTATTTTATACCAAGGTTGCGCGGTTCAGGGTTTCCCGATCCGGTTAGGTTATAATTAAAACTTCCGAATCGATGCTGATCAAGAACAGGTTTCTGGACGGTCGATGGCCACCGACGGTTTTGGCTGCGCTGATATGGCTCGATTGGATCGGGTTGACAATGGTTTTTAATGAGGCACTTCAGCGCGCACTTGCCTGGAAAACAATTAAAAATTCCCTCATGACAGGGTTTTTTTTAAAAGCTCCATTTTTATGTATTTTATTTATTTTAGTATTTATGATTTGTCAAGTAAAAAAAATTACTATTTTTAATGTAAAAATCATTAATAAATAAAATAACGGCATATTCATGGATGCGCCCTGCTTTGCACAGGGATGCTTTTCATTGTGCCATGGTCACATCTTGATTGGTGAATTGAGCAGCACTTAGTCTTTCCGAAAATCTTGATCTATACGGTGGACCCCTCAAGCTGGTCAGCCTTCAAGGTCCAACGCTGACAATATCCTTGACGCCAAAGGGAAATTACCCTATCGTCCGTCCTTGAATAAGCGATTTCTTATCCATTCGATCAATTTCAAATTTAAAAGGAGAAATTATGCGAGAATATCGCATCGCGGGCAAAGAACCTTTATGGCTGCTCATCGAAAAGGAGATTCAAAAATACACTGACGGAGATTTTTCCGAAGTAAACACCCTGGAAACCTCACAAAGAATTGCCGAAGAACTGGATAAAACCGGCTATAATGTGTCGAAAGACGGTGGTAACTGGTTGCAGTTAAAAGTGGCGGTAAAAGAACGTAAGCGCGTTGGTAGGCCGTTTATGCAGGATTTCAACCAGGCGGTTTCCGCGCTGAGCCTGGGTGACATGAAAGACTCCCGCGCCACCGCCGTGAAAATAATTGCTGACCTGGGTAAAGATTGGCCCTCATTTTTAGCCACAGAACACAGAGCGGATGTGGATGAAATTGTTGGAAATAAAAAAATCGAGTTAATGATAGCAAGGGCCAAAGAACTCCCCGGTGAACAGGGAATACGCTACCTCATCTCCGAATCGTTTGAGCCTCAATTTATAATGGAGACCTTGGGTGTATCAGAAGAAGAATATAAAAAAGTAAAATCCAAAGTGGACGCAGAACTCGCCGAAAAAACCAGAGTTCAGAAGTTATTTGCCGCTGTGGAAGACGCTTCGGAGGAAGATAAGATTAAACATCTCCTCAACAAAAACGCAGCAGAAGCGCTCATCGCGGAAATCGGCGGCATCAAGCAATCTGCAATTGATGCAGTGAAAAAGGCTATGGAAGAAGAGCTGGCAGAAAAAAAGAGAAAAGAAGAAGAACTGGCCGCCGAAAGAGCGGCTGAAGCAGCAGGCCCTGCTCTGGAAGATATTGATGCTGACGAAATGCTCGAATACATCGAAGGGATCCGGGAAATCCTGGGGTTTTCCGATGTGGAAAAGGATATCCGAACCATGTGCGAACAGAGTTCTATTCCCAAGGCCCTGGTAGACATTGCGATTTCTGATCCGGATAAACTGGACGAACTGGAGAAGGAAGCCGGGGGATAATCGGCGGCCGGCACGGGTGTGGTCCTTTTGTTCGTCACCTTTTTTAACCGAACCGACTTTTTTAGGTTCCCGGGGGCAGCCTTATGACTGAGATCCTTTATCCGGCGCATCCTTTCCCCTGATCTTTTTGATGATCTTCGGGATAAAGAAAGAGAAGACAAAAAGGCCGATGGAGAAGAATACCTTGAAAGAGATCAGGTCTCCCCAGTTTCCCGAGGCCCATACCTCTTTTACGGTGCCGATGAAAAACGTGAAGATGAAGGTTCCCACGATGATGCCCAGACCCGTGCCGAAGAAGTAATCCCGGAACCGCACCTTCGTGAGCCCCATGCCGAAATTCATGGGGGTGAATGGAAAATAGACGAGGCGAAGGTAGAGCACGGTCGCAAAGCCATTGCGCGCAATGGCATCATCATATTTCTTCAACCGATCTCCGATGAGAGATGCGGCAAACTCCCTGCCGAGGGTCCGACCGATGATAAAGGCCCCGCTCGCGCCGAGCATGGCCCCGATCCACACATAGAGGAAGCCCCAATAGGGTCCGAAGATCGCCGCCCCAAGTCCCGTGAGCAGGGTGCCGGGTAGAAACAGGCACACGCCGACGGCATAGACGATCATGTAGACAATGGGCGCCCACATGCCCGCGCTATCCATGAACCGCCCAAGCGCTTCGGCGGTGAGAAACTCCTTTGCCGGCGTAAACCTTACCACATACACGGCCGCGATGATAAAGGCTACAAAGACAAGCGCTTTGAGAACGGCGCCCTTCCGGCTTTTTGTCGTTGCTCCCGCACCTATTTCATCCACCTTCTTTCTCCTCTCATCCTGAACTCAGGCGCTGATGACACCCTTTCAAATAAACCGCGACGGCCCCCATTTCCGCTACTGGGGGTTTCAAAGCGTTGCATTGATACAAATATCTTCAGGAAATAACCGATAGGGCTAATCCCGCAAAGCCTCGTAAAGCCTTCGGCTGAAATTCAGGAGAGCACTGCTGTCACGGGATCGAGGTCTCGGCAAATCAACCCGGATCTCTTCCCGAATCCTCCCCGGGTTCTTGCTCATGAGGAGAATCCGGTCCGCCAAAATGACGGCTTCATTGACGTCATGGGTAACAAAAAGAATCGTGTGGGCCAGTTCCTGCCAGAGCGTTAGGAGAAGGTTCTGCATTTCTTCGCGGCTTTGTGCGTCCAGAGAAGCAAAAGGCTCGTCCATGAGCAGCACTTCGGGCTTCAAGATCAGCACCCTGGCCAGGGCCACCCGTTGTTTCATGCCGCCCGAGATCTCATGGGGAAGGTAATCCCCGAATTCTCTCAACCCGACCAACTCCAGGAATCGTTCCACCTCTAATGTCCTTGATTTCTTGCTCTGATCTCGTCCTGTCAAACCAAAAGCGATATTCTCCCGCACGCTCAGCCAGGGGAACAAGGCATCTTCCTGAAAGATGACGCAGCGATCCGGACCCGGCGATTTAACCGGGGTTCCTTTAATCAAAACCTTTCCGAAACTGGGAGGCACGAAGCCGGCCAAGATTTTGAGCAGCGTCGATTTCCCGCACCCGCTTCTCCCGAGGATACAAATCAGCTCACCACTTTCAGCCAAAAAGGTGATCTCTTCCAGGACAGGGAGGAACCCGCCATCCATCGGGAAAACCTTCTGAAGGCGCTCAATTTCAAGGATCTTGCCCTTTCCCTTCCGACCCGGCAGGGCGACGGCTTTTAGGTGTGAACTCATGCCGTCCTCCGGGCGCTCTTAAAGCAGAACTTCATACCGACCTGGAGCAATTGATCGCTTATCCTGCCGATGACGGCGATGACAATGATCCCGACGACGATCATATCGATGCGTCCCAGCATGCGGGCGTCCATGATGACCGCCCCCAGGCCGTTGGGAACCCCTGTCAGCTCTCCCAGGACGAGATAGGCCCAGGAGATCCCCAGACCCAGCCGCAGCCCTGTCATCAAGTGCGACATGGTCCCCGGAAGCAGGATGGCAAAGGTACCGCGCAGTCTTCGCACTCCCATCATGGCACCGGCCTGGAGCCAGAGTGGGTTGACCTGCCTGGCTCCGGCGGCTGCGTTCAAGTAAACGGGAAAAAACGCGGCCAGGGCCACCAGAAAAACCGTTGTTCTTAGGCCGATCCCAAACCACACCATGGCCAGCGGCAACCAGGTGATGCCGGGTACGGCCCGAAGCGCATTCACCGTCGTGCTCATGAGCCTGTGGATGAGCGAGAGACGGCCTGAAAGGACCCCCAAAGGGAGACCTACCGCTACGGCGGCTGCAAACCCGCAGCCCACTCTGAACAGACTCGCCCCTGCGTCACTGAGAAAACGTCCCGCATAAGGACCTTCCCCGGGTTGGCCCAAAACATAGGTATACCCGGTTCCTGCTATCTCCAGGGGGTGAGGGAGCAAATAGGTTGGTATCAGTCCGGTAACGCTGACCGCGGTCCATGCAAGGATGAACAGTGCGGGAATGACGGCGGGAAGAATACGCCAGGCTCCTGAATGTTGCATCTTAGCGTGGCGTTCTCTCATTCGCCCACCTTCCTGACAAAAGACAGGTCAAAAAGTTTGGTATAATCCGGTTGCTTCTGGATGACGCCGAGGGCCTGCATTCTTTCACCGAGGGCACGCGCCTTGCGGACGAAGTCCTCGTCCATTGTCCAGGCAAGCTCCATGTTGGGTGCGGCCTTCTCCAAAATGTGCAATGCCGTGCCGAAAGAAACGGCGCGCTTGAGCCACTCGTCCGGATGGGCTTGAAGATATTTTGTGGCTCGGGCATGGGCGTTCACCAGCACCTGGACCCGTTTTGGATTATTTTCGATCGTCTCCCGCTTGACGAGCATCCCGGCGTTGATGGCGCCGACGGATTCTTCGTAATATGGATAAGAGAGGATTTCCCCGTACCCCTGATCCACGGCAAGGGTGGGAAAAGGTTCTCCCGAAAGAAACGCGTCGATGCCTCCCCGGGCAAGGGCCATGCTCATGTCGAAGAAATCCACCCTCGTCAGATGCACGTCCTTGTCCGGCGAAAGCCCGTGACGCGTCAGGGTTTCCCTGAGGAGTATTTCGTGCATGGTACCCGGCACGTAGCCGATTTTCATGCCCTTCAGGTCTTTTACCTCTTTGGCCGGACCGCCTTTCCTGACCACCAGAGCCGAACACTTGTTGCAGAGCGCCGCCACCACCACGACAGGTTGCCCGAGCGATGCGGAATGAATGGCATGGGCCAGGGTCGTCCCGCACATGTCAAGGCTGCCTGCGATCAGGGCGGTCTTCTGGTCCGCAGGATTGGTGAAGGAGAACACCGCCACCTTATTGTTTTGAGGAAAAAAATTGTCGTAGAAAAAAGGTTGTATGGTTTGGGCGGTCTTCCAGGTCCCCACCTTGACCTCTGCTGCCTTTGAACCCGTGGGGATGAACATCAAAAACGCTATCGCTCCGACTATCGCTCCGACCGTCGCTCCGAGAAACCTGCCAAGAAAAGACATGCTTGCAACCTCCTTTTCCGACATTTTAGATAGTACCCGACCGAAAACTGCTATTTTTCCCAATCTCTGCGTCAGACGCAAATTATAATTCTCGAAATACTCAATGTATTCCTGTGGTTATAATTTCCGCCTTCCTTGATCTTGGAAAAAATCTCTAGTTTTCGTTCAGACACTGCTATGAAAGCGGCATCGGGATCTCCAATGGGACTTCGATCGTCGATAGCGGTCGGCAGGGTGCGACTCGGCGGCCATCATGACGTGGACGCCGGAGAACTCCGCCAGGCTGTACTGGCAAAGGAGAAGGCCCCTATCGCAGTGTTTCAAAAATCTAAATTGATACTATCGGTGCTATGAACCGATCGCATAAGTTAACCACATTGAGTTGGAAATGAGTCTCCCTGGAATGGGGCTTTCCGTAAAAAGAGGGCAGATTATTGCCCGTGCAAACAAATATTGTTTGCTCGATTGTCTTTTTTATTATTCTACCCGCCCTCTTCTCACGACTAAAAAAGATCGCTGAAGGCGTCCCATATCCCTGTCTTGATATCCCCAGGAATGCCGACGCTTCCTTGATCTTCGTAATCACTTACCGCACTCCAAAAGATCGGTGCGCTCCGTCCGTTTTCCGGGTTCGTCAGTTTATATGCATTTGTTACCGTGTCATGCTCTTCTTGAATTTCCAGCACAATTCCAGGCTTGCCGTGATCTTTGCAGTATTGGCGGAACCAATCCTGAATAATCTGTTCGGCTCTCTCTTTTTGGATCGTTGCAGTCATAGAGACCTCCTATAGAGTTAAGTTTCCTTAGCTTGGCAGGACGAACCGAAGCACCAGCCTCACCCATTTCCGTGCATTGACACCCAGTAACGCAAAGTACATGTATTTGGTTTTCAAAAAAACCGTAAGGCCCAAATCACGAAGCATCTGATCGAGGGTGAGCACACGCGGATATGAGACAGCGGACACTCTGCGAACAGTTTTCAATAAAAATCGGATACTTGAATGAGATACCTCGATTCGATGATCCTGACCCCTGACCCTGATCTCCTCATCACCCTGTGTGATCCGGACATCAGCATGAACGAAAAGGGGTCTTGTCATGGGCTTTCTCGCCTACTTCGAGTCTTTTGTCCGAATTTTGACAATCCCGTTAAGTTTCCATGTGGCGTAAGCGGCCGCCTCGCTTGCAGCGCTGGGTACTGAAACTTCCAGATTTTCAAATTCATAGGTGATCTCGGCATGTCGTCCGGTGAGTTTGTCATAAAGACTCATCGCCAAATCCGGCCACGTCGTCGTTCCTATCTCTGTATCAGCCATTTTTTCCCTCCATAATTTTTTTTATTTTTTAACCGAATTTCACCGTCAAACATTTCTACTTCAATACTAGATGCTTTCGAAAAAAAGTCAACGACTTGGTCACACATTGCGCGTCAAAAAGACAGGTAAACCTGCCGCAATTTGCGCTCCCGCAAAGGGGCATTTCACCGACTGCCCGGTGGTCCAACACTCAAGGAAACCGTGCAACCGGCCGATAAACTAACATACCAACCGTCTCAACAGCCGCCTTCAGAAATGAAACGAGTCTATAAGAAGATTGAACATCAGCCTTTTATGCGTGGGGCATTCTTTTTAATTCCCCCTTTCTGCATGATATGCGCACTGCTTCTTCCGCTTCAATCACCGATCATCCGGCAAAAGCCTCCATCCAAATGCACGGTGATGTGCTACATGAATGGTGACAACGATCTGAACGATGAAGTCCTTCATGCCGTTGACATGATGGAAACCGTGGGATCCTCCGAGCAGCTGAACATCCTCGCACTGGTGGATGGCGGTCAAAATTCTCGGCATGGATATGGCAAGATTTGGGACACGGCTCGCTTACTCCACATCATGAAAGACGATCACATCGGCGTGATTAATTCGCCGGTGCTTGAAGAACTCGGCGAACTGGACCTTGGGCACCCGCAAACACTGGAAAGATTCATCGAAAGTTGCCTGGAATTTCCTGCCGAGAGATATGTCTTCTGTACGTTTGCTCATGGCCAAGGTATCATCGAGACGGGAGCTCTGGAAATACCCAACGGACACAAATCACTCGCCATTTCTCCGGACCTGAGCAGCAACAGGTTGATGACCCATCAGGAATTCCATGACGGCATAAAGAAAGCCATGGGAAGAAGGAAATTCGATCTCATGGTTTTCTTTTCCTGTCTCACGAACATGGTTGAGGTGGGCTATGCTCTCAAAGATGTGACAACCTACATGGTGGGCAGCGAAGACGTCATTCGCATTGTGAATGATCCCCCGGGGAGTTTCCAGATCAGGGGCATAAGGTTCGAAGATTTGCTGCGAGAATTCAGATCAAATCCGGACATACCCACCATTGAACTGGGAAAAAAGGGTGTGGACGCGTTCATCGCACAATACCAAAATACGATTGCGATTCCCGACTTCGAAGGTAAACCCAGAGCAATGCGCTATTCGGGCGGACTGTCCCTGGTGAGGTGCGACAATTATGAAAAATTGGCCGGCAGACTGGATGGTCTGGCGCGGGTCGTTTGTCGCCAAATGATGCATGCTGATGAAAGCCATGTGAAACGGATCCTCACGGCAATGCACGGTGCCATGGCATCGTCCCAGAGATACCAAAGCTTTTTGAACCTGGAGTATTACGATCTCCAAGACTTCCTCATCCGGCTGCAAGATCTTGCTACCGATCGACAGGTGAAGAGAACTTGCCGAGAAATACTCGATGTGGTGAAAGATCATGTGGTGATTTATGAAAGGCATACGCCGGATTCGCGATCGCACGGCATTTCCATCTACATTTCCAACTTCCTTGTACCGGACAACGTCTATGACGCCCACCAGACCATGTACAGCGCCTCTAGATTCGGCCAAGATACATATTGGGACGAAATGATCGATCTGTTCCGGCGAAAAATGGCGGAATTTTATCCCGACATTTTGATGGATCGTTGTCAGGAAGCCCTTCGCGATTCGGATTTTCTTTCCTTTTGCGACACCCATCCAAAAATACCAGGGGCCTTGCGAAAGAGCATCGTGCAAGGCCATTGGCGGCCGGTTACGAGATACCTAAATCTTATCGACACGTTACAAACAAAACAGCGTCCCATCAATGCACTCGTTTCCCTCCGAGACTTCCTATCGACGTTAGGAGCCCACGATCACAGAGCCATCGAGGCGATCAGGCGGTTGGACGGCATGCCGGACTTGTAGATTTGGGAAGACAGGGGTCTGTATCATGTTTTGGGAGTTAAAAGTTGGGAAAGGGCCCAAAATAAATGGGCCCCGGGGACTTGGATAGGGATTAAGCCGACATCAAGGTGTAAAGTTAAATTTCGTCCAACGAACCCATTACTTCGGGAGCACAACGGTATCGATCACATGAATCACCCCGTTGCTGCAGACAATGTCGGTCTTGACAACCTTAGCATTGTCCACCATGACCGCTCCGTCCTTCTGGGTAATCGAGAGGGTCTGACCGTTGACGGTCTTTGCGGAATCCAGACCGACCACGTCTTTGGCCATCACCTGTCCCGATACCACGTGATAGGTGAGAATACCCTGCAGCTTGGCCTTGTTCTCAGGCTTCAGCAACTCCTCCAACGTACCGGCAGGCAGTTTGGCAAACGCCTCATCGGTGGGGGCAAAAACAGTAAAAGGCCCTGCCCCGTTCAGGGTGTCTACGAGATCCGCTGCCTTTACAGCGGCGACCAAAGTATTGAATGATCCTGCGGAAACGGCCGTCTCGACAATGGTCATTTCCTTTTTCGCGCTGCTCGCGAGCGCGGTGATGCTGGATGCAAAAAACAAGATACATAGAATTGCCAATATTTTTTTCATTGTATTCCTCCTTTATGACGCCGACTGATTCCCATATTTACCCCACTATTCGGAAAGGTTGCTCAACAAAAAACAATACTCGGTGTCTCAAATCTTTCCGGTGCGAGAAAGTAATCACTGCGAAAATCAAATCAAGCCATTCTTGAGCTTTTTTCTGTTTTTGAATATGCCTTCTCGTGCAAGCCACTTGGCAGAACTTGATGCGAAGAAGGATTTTCATGAGCATTATCATTTTGGTGCTTTGAGTCCGGACAAAGCGTCTATGGCGCTTACTTTCAAACGGCCGACTGGCAGGTGAGATGAAAGAACTCGCTTTTTTGAGGCCGGAGTATAACGGATTTCGCCTTGTGTGCCAGGAAGATGCATATATCAAAGAATTTGTTCGGTATATTCACCTTACGCGGTTCGTTCCGCAATGATTCGGAGCTTGAAAGAATTAAATAGATCCCTCCATTGCGAACACAGCGCGGTGATGGGCAGGAAGTTGGAAATGAGTTCCCCCATTCGGCATCAAAAATAACTGCTTGACATGATATCATTATTCAGTATCATTCACTTATGAATAAAAAGCAGCGGCAGACCTTAAACCGGATACTTGAAAAACCCGAGCGTTCTGATATTCCCTGGTCCGACATCAAATCTTTGTTTCTTGCGCTTGGTGCTGAGATTTCAGAGGGGAAAGGCTCCTGGGTCAGGGTCGCTCTTGGAGATGTGAAAGCGCTTTTCCATCGACCTTACCCTGTTCGAAACACTGAAAAGGGTGCTGTAAAATCAGTAAAAAGATTTTTGAAGGAAGCGGGAGTGTTATCATGATGGAATATAGAGGATATTTTGGAAAAGTCGAATTTGATGATGAA
>Ga0180435_10006311_pt1 | contig 11362 bp, 5 predicted proteins | sample SS_ome_3_FD_132467 | JGI IMG/M metagenome (GOLD analysis project Ga0180435, IMG submission 132467) | Hypersaline lake sediment archaeal communities from the Salton Sea, California, USA - SS_3_S_1 metaG | ecosystem: Environmental > Aquatic > Non-marine Saline and Alkaline > Hypersaline > Sediment...
AATGATGATGTACCAGGAATGGTAGACAGTGCCTTCGGCACCAAGGTGGAGGTCACCAGCGGATCCGGCATAATAGTTGAAAGGGCCATGTACTATGCAGGAGGGGCACATGACACTATGGGTCATAAAGAATAAATAAAGACCCCGATAGTTATAGTAATATTTTATTTATGGTTTAAAATATCAACATATAAAATGTTATATCGATTTAAAAAATATATTTTTCTACTTTTCATAGCTACTTTTATGATCATGATGTTGATCCCTGTCAGTATATTTGCCGAAGATGATAATGGTATGTACGGAGGGACTGGAAGTCTCAAGATCTTTCCCGAGTCTGGTCCAAAGAATAATGTAGTGAGAATAGATGCTACAGGCTTTCTGCCCGAAGAAGAAATAGAGATCTATATTTATAAGTCTTTAGAAGAAATAATATTTATAAAAAGTGTACTTTCTGACAATAAAGGAGATTTTAATTTTTCCTTCCTTGTGCCATCAAATATCGGAATAGGCTCATATAAAATAGAAGTCCGGGGATCAGAATCAATAATGTGGGCGGATTACTATGTCACATCAGAGACAAGACTTAACCTCAGGACATTTTTACTATCAGTAGCAGGTGCCTTTCTTCTGGGTGCCGGAATTATGTATCTGGTACTTAAACTGGTCTATAAAAGACTTGGGAAAATATAGGCTGGACCTATTATCTAACAGATAGGACCTTAAAGATCTGAGGATTTGAATAAGAATACGGTATCATTATTGAATCTTCAAGGTCATCAAATTCATATATATAGAATTTATTAAAATTGTTATCCATATTTAAGACGACGATAGGGCTTCTTATAAGGTAGCCATGCCGGTCTACTTCAAGTAAAAAATAATCTTTCAGTTGAACTGCTGCTTTTAGACTTAGTGAGATCCCTGCATCTTCTGCAAGTGCGTCAAGATCATTTTTATCTTCTTCCCTCAATCCCTTTACTGCAAATATTTTGTCTTTGTCGGTTATTATTGCAAGATGGTCAGTTTCAGTATCCGGAATATCTAAATCCTTAAAACCGATATCTTCGAGGGAATTTCCTATTCTTTTCTTTTGATCAGGACCTACATCCCTTAGGAGGATAATGATATTATTTTCCTGCGGAATATTTACCAAAAGTTCCTTAAAACTATATCTTTGCTTGGTTATCTCTTCCAGTACAAGCTTTCCTGCTATTATGGGATTTGTCTGCAGTATATAAACCGGTCTTTTTTGGAGTATTGCTGAAAAGTCTTCCATAAAGATATTATGTTCTTTCTTAAAAATTCCTATCTCGTCCAGACTCATCCTGAAAGGTTCCCTCTTTAATCCCAGTTCTTCTTCTAGAAGAACCAAATCGATATAATAAGGATTTGAGATAAAACTGAATGGAATAATTATGTTTTTCTCCCTGTATTCAACCAATGAGTAGTAAAGCAGACTCATGGATACAAAATAATCCTCTGGGATTATGACCGCATTGTCCTCTACTTTTGAGATTATGTTTTTGGCTCTCAGATAATTATCCAGTTCTCCGCTCCTATCATTTATATTGTAATTCTGCAGGATATTAAATAGGGAGGAAACAGAAATAATAATCATTGCCGCGGCAACCATAATATTGAAGCACCAGGAGCTATGCTCCTTTAATCTGGATGCCCTTTTCCCTGCCCAGGCAGAAATGGAAAAAATAGAATAACCGAAGAATATGGAAAAGACAAAGGCTGAAGGTATTATATAGACATCAATATCAAAAATATCATAATTTGCTATAATCAGTAGATCCATCAGGAGGGTTAAGAATAGTACTATGAAGATCCTGGTTTTTTTTATCATCATGAGAATCATGCCTGCAATACCCAGGACTAATACCGGTACTGTAAATTGGTTGAAAAGGATATTCAGGTACACAATGGTACGGTCAAAGAACCCATCGATCCCAAATCTGAAAAAATGTCCCTTGAAAATACCTCCGGTCAAATACCATATGAGGGATGGGAAGGAATCAATATTTCCTTCATTATATACAGGATGCGATAAGGCTCTAAAATATAGATACATATATGAGCTGATAGTTAAAACAAATGGTAAAATGGTAAATGCAATATTCTTTATACTTCTAAAAAATCTGGGATCAATTAGCAGTATTGCAGCCAGAACACTGGGTATAACTGTGATGATCAGCAAATGGTTCCCAAGGGCCAGAGCTAGAAATATCATTGCAAAGAAAATATATACAGGTCTTTTAGTATCCTTGAAGATCAGTAGAAATAATAATATGACAGAAATAAAAAAGATATTCAGAGTATAGACTTCAGCAATCACAGCCTGTGACCAGAAGGTCAATGAGAAACAAAAGACCACAGCCGTTAAAAGGCTGATAAATAGATTTTTCACTATCCTCAAACTGACAAAATACAATGCCACCCCGGTGAGGCTGGCAAAAAAAGCTGACATCAGATTAATACGGTAGGCAAGAGAACCTATTGGCAGGAAGCTAAACAATTTGCCAGTAAGGAGATATATTGGATATCCGGTTGTATGAGGTATTCCCATTACCGATGTTATAAACTGGAATTTTGCAGTGTCACCGGTGCCCACTGCCGGTAAAAGAGTCCTGGTGTAGATGAAAAATGTCAGCACAAAGATAAATGCTGATGCGATTATGTCTTTGTTCTTTTGAAAGAAATGGAATATATGCCTGGCTGTCATTGAAATTATTTTCTCATTAAATTTTTTATTAGTTTTAAACCATACCTTAAATAATTAATGATCTCTTTTGGACTCCTGGTAGAAAAAATCTTTTTTCTTATATATTTGTTGCTCAGGTAGAATCTCTTTAATCCTTTCTTTCTTAATTCTATCAATTCCTGCCTGGAAAGATACAATGTGCCTGCAGGAGGATTTGAGAAGTAATTATAACCAGAAGGAGGGGAATCTACCAGACCAAGCTTGGTAGCAATGTCATATAGTTCTGTCCCCGCATATGGAGTAGAAATATGGATCTCGATAAAATCAAGTTCAAGTCTGGTAGCCAGGTCAATGGTATCTTCTATTGTATCCCGGTTATCCCAGGGAAAACCTATCATAAAGAAACCATAAGTCTTTAGCCCCGTTTTTTTGCATATCTCGATAGCTTTTTCTGCTTTTTCATTATCTGTATTCTTTTTTATTTTATCCAGTATTTCTTGATTCCCGGATTCTATGCCAAAAGCAACCAGCCAGCAGCCTGACTTTTTCATCCATGATGCTGTCTCAATGTCAAAAGTATCCACTCTTGAATTTGCAACCCAATTTATGTTTAGGCTGCTTTCGATAATCTGCCGGCATAATTCAGTTACATGTTTTTTATTATAAGTGAAAGTATCTGCCCTGAAGAAAAAATTCTGGATATTATATTTATTAATACATTCTTCAATTTCTCCTAATATATTTTTTATGGATCTTGTCCGAACCTTGCATCCGGAAAAAATAGGAGACAAGCAGTATATGCATTTAAAGGGACATCCTCTCGAGGCCTGGATAGTTGCCTGGGGTTGTCCAGAATCAGGCCTGATATATAGTGAATTAATAATAAGGTCCCGCCTGGGATATGGAAGGCTGTCAAGGTCTTTATCAAATTCCCGCTTTGGAGTAAAGCAGATCCTTTCATTATTTTTATATGCTATACCCTTTACCTTTGACAGTTCCATTTTATTCTCAAATGATAGCAAGAGTTCTTTAAGTATGAATTCTGCTTCCCCGCAGAAAGCAATATCAAGTGAGCTAAAATCTATTTTTGACAGAAGGGCATCATTATAAGTCGAAAACACAGCACCTTTGGCCAAAGTGAGAATATTTGAATTTGATTTCTTTGCCAGCTCCAGGGCATAGAGGTCTTCTTTCAAGGTAGCTTCTGTTATGCTGATCAGGACTATGTCAGGTTTTTCGTCTTTTAGATCATTTGTGAAATGCTTCCAGCCCTTATTCTCTGCTGGATAATCCCTTATTACAGGTCTCATGCCGGCATCTGCAAGGATTGCTCCGATTACTGCTAGGTCAAGGGGTTCCCTAATATTAATCGCACTTCCCGACTCTATATCTGCCTGACACCTTTCTTCGCCTCTCTGGTAATGGCCTACAGGGGGATATATGAGCAAAGCCTTTTTATATCTCATTTTTTATCAATAAAAATAGATCAAATAGATTATACATAAAAACCACAATCCCAGATTTATTGCAGAATACTTATCCTTGTAGACAAGGGTAACAGGATCAGTTACTTTTCCAGCAAATAGACTTATATAAATATACCTTATTATACCGAACAAAACGAAAGGAAGACTGATTATCAGCCTTATATCTCCAAATATCTCAGTAGTCCTGGAAGAAATAGAATAAAGAGTATAAATGATCATGGAAACTGTAGCAAAGATATATATTGCAATCTGGAGAAATTGCTTATTGCGATACTTGCTTTTAACTTTGTTGTTTTCCCTTATTTCATGATACCTTTTTGAGAAGCCAAAAAACAGTGACAGGAAGAATACACACAATATAAGCCAGTATGAAGGAAATATTTCTAATACTACTCCTCCTGCAAGTACCCGTAGGAAAAAACCGATTGATAGGGCAAAGACATCCAGTATCATGAACTTTTTTAACAAAAATGAATATAGTATATTCAGGAATATATATGAAATAATTATATAACCCAGGTTCAGGTCAAGATAAAAGGATAATCCTGTAAAAGCAAACATCAATATTATACCTAATGTAATCGCCAGTTTTTTTGATAGTAAATTACTGGCTATGGGACGTTTTCTTTTTAAAGGATGAAGCCTATCCGATTTAAAATCTACAATATCATTAAATAGATAGATGCTGCTGGATATGAAACAAAAAATAATAAACACCGCCAGATTTAGAAGAAAAAGGTCAGGATTAAATAGGTTGCCGGAAAATAATAATACTGAGAAAACTAATAGGTTTTTTATCCAGTGCCAGGGTCTGAGAGAGATAATGATATTTTTTACTGTCTGCATATAATTAATAAGGTGAAATCACTTTTTGCTAATGCTATATTTTAACTTTTTTATAATTTTAAATATAGTATCAAAAAAAGTCTGAGGGAGTGCTAATTTTACTCTATTTGACTTATTAATAATAATTGTACTATAATTATTTAATATATATATAATAGTTTAGTTATATTTAATAAAAGTATATAAAACTGAATAGTACTTTTTACTATTTTGGAGCGATGAAGCTTTTCTTAGGAGTGGGCGCTTTAGAAAAGTGGAGCTAATAGCGAAACCGACTTAATAGGTCGGTTTTTTTAATTTTTAGAGGATTTGCAGGTGTTAAAGATGATGCCTTAAAAGCCTTAAAAAAATCCAAAATTATCCTGATCTACCAATAATCAAAAAAGCAATATGTGTGGAGAAATATTCGCTAAATCTATTGTGTATTGGTGGAAAAGTGTATAGGGAAAGATGGTGGGGGTAATTTTGTTAGTTTATTCAAACAATAATGAAAGGAGTATTTATGGATGAATAAAGGAAAAGAATGAATAATGAAGGGAGGAAAAAATGAGTGTTTTAAGTAAGAAACTCCGGTGGAAAATACTGGCAGTTATAACTGTGCTTACAATAGTAGTATGGTTAATGCCGGTAGGTTCTATATTCGGTACTGAGGGTGAAGAAGGTGATGGTGCCGGAGTGGAGGAAACAACCGGAGAAGAAGAAGGATCTGGTGAAGAAGAAGGATCTGGAGAAGAAGAAGCTGGTGAAGAAGAAGGATCTGGTGAAGAAGAAGCTGGTGAAGAAGAAGGATCTGGTGAAGAAGAAGGATCTGGAGAAGAAGAAGCTGGAGAAGAAGAAGCTGGTGAAGGGGAAGAAGCTGGAGAAGAGGAAGGTGCTGGAGAAGAAGGATCTGGAGAAGAAGAAGCTGCTGGACCTGTAGGAAGCACTGGAGATGTGGGTACAGCTGGGGATGTAGAAGATGATGGCACTAAACGTACCCTTAAAGTTATCGTACATAAAGAAACAGAGGGTACATTTTCAGGTAATAATTTTAATTTTGTGTTGCACAGGACTAGCGGAAATCCTGATGATGAAGATGATGGTGCCATTCCGATTAGCGGCGGCACAGTTACCTTAGAAGATAGAAGTGATTCAACATCTACAAGAACTTACTATGTATATGAATCAGATGATCGCGAAGCAGACGAAACCTATTGGGGTTGGTCTGACTCAACTCCGCACGATGGAAGGACAACTGCTACTTTTACCTGGAAGCCAAAAGGACCTGGAAGCGATGGTAATATGACAGTAGATGTCTATTTCACCAATGTTAAAGAAGGAGACTGCGACGATACTGAAGTAGACATTCTTGGAGACCATGAAACAGCCAGCAGTGAAAATTTCGAAGAAGGAGACTGCGGACCATGGGGAGACGAGACATCCGGAGTCGTCTGGCATTTTATATTGAACGGTCTGGATGATGGTACTCCTAAAGCAACACTTGTCGTAACATTTGATAATGAAGGTGGACCTCATGAAATCCTGGCTGCTAATGAAGGAAAGACTCAGCATTTCTGGTTCAAGACTGGTGGAGAAGATCAGTTGTCTGGCGGTGCTTATGCTGTAGTTGATTCATGTGGATATAATAACCTTGTCCTCAGCCATGTATGCCACCTTGAAGAAGAAGAATGTGAAGCAATAATCAATATCCACAAATACTGGAAAAATGGCATCCAAACACCAGTTGAAGGAGCCCAGTTCAGAGTAGATAAGAAGATCGAAGGTAATTGGGTTGAGCAGGAAATAGGTGTTACTGATGAGTTCGGTAATTACTCTTTCAAAGGAGAAGATGGTAAATATAGAGTTAGAGAGCTATGGCCTGCTAATAAATGGGTCAGTCCTAACGGTCACAGCGGATTTGATTTGGCATGTGATGAAGTCAAGGAATTAAGTATCGGAAACAATGTCAAGGACTACAAGATAAGGATCTGCAAGGAAATAGTAGATGGACAGGACATTGGAGCTGGATCGACTACAAATGGACCTACTTTCTCATTTAAATCCAATTTACCAGGTCTGAGTAGCTTTACTCTTGGACCAGGTGAGTGTTCGGGATTTTCCGGTAAGCTCTATCCTGGTGTAAAGTACTGGGTAGAAGAAACAGATTCTGACGGCTTAGACTTGATAGATATAGTGGCAACTATGGAAAGCTGCGGAGCAATAGGCAAGCGTATCGAAAATAGATGGGAATTTACCATACCTCTGCCTGAAAGAGCAGCAGGCGATATGGAAGCCATGTGTTATGATTGTGGTAAGATCACATTCTATAATAGCGACCCCTGCGAAACAACTGTTGAGGTAATCAAGAATTTCCATGATAGTGAACCACCCGAAGGAGATTGGTCATTCGAGTTTGAACTGGTCTATCCTGACGGCTCAACGGAAACATTCTATATCACAGACGAGGATCCTGATGCTCTAAAGATGCTCACTCTTGACTGTGGAACTGAATATACAGTAAGAGAGATAGGTAATCCTGAAGATTGCTGGGAAGCACAATGGATAGATTCTGATTTTGTTGACCCAATTGATGGCAGCTCCATTACCTTTGTCACTCCTGAAGGTGGTGGTCACGCCGGTTATCTCATGTTTTGGAATGTAAATGTTTGCTGTGAGACAACAGTTGATGTGACCAAGCTATTTGATGGAGATCCGCCAGAAGAGCCCTGGGAATTTTCCTATGAAATAAACGGTGAACCTTTTACCATTTCCAGTGAAGATGGAGAAAAGGGGATAACCCTTACTCTCGAATGTGATTCAGAGTATACCATAACCGAGATTCTGGAAGATCCCTGCTGGGAGCTAAAAGCAATCAACGCAAACTTTGAACATAAAAAGGGAGATAACTCTATATCCTTCAGGACACCTGAAGGCGGAGGTTATCTTGGCGGAATAGAGTTTACTAATGGTCCTAAGATGTTCAGGATCAGGGTGACCAAGGAACTTAAATATGATGATAGCTTGATGCCTGACCTGGGTAACCTCAAAGACATGAACAGCACCGCTGCAAGTGAAGTCGAATCATTCATGGGTGGCCTATTCTTTGAATTTGAGACTGATATGCCAGGCATACCTAATGGCAAGTTCAAACTCTTGGGTGGACAATCCAGAGAATTCTGGGTCCCCTGTGGTGAATACTTCATCGAAGAAGTAGGAGGTCCTGACTGCTTTGAGTTCGGTGACATTGAAGTAGTAAAGGATGACTGTATACCAGAAAGCGGTACAGAAGACAGTATGATCAAATTCGCAGTAGGACCAGAAGGTGAATGTGATGAATGTAAGGACACAGAAGCTGACTGCCCACCTCCTTGCGGAGAGATAAAGTTCACAAATATATGGAAGACCTTAAGGATAAGGGTAGACAAAAACCTGGTTAGGCCTACTTTGGCTGCTGGTGATATTGAGGACTTAAAGGGACTTATGTTCCACTTTAAATCAACTACAGCAGCTGGAAGTTTCGATCTCGGAGAAAATGGATTCAAACACATAGAAATACTATGTGGCCTGCCGTACTTGATGCTGGAAGATAACATTCCGGACTGTTTTGAGCTTAAGGACATAAAAGGTGACGGGTGTATAGACATCTGGTTTAAGATGGGGAATATGGTCTTATTCAGTGGTTCATCCCAGAATAGCTTTGACAGCGGTGATATCGAAGCGGACTGTCACTGCGGTACACTCACATTTGAAAATACCCGCAAGATAGTTAAAGTGGCTATCGGTAAAGAGGTACTTGATCCCTACAGGGGCGGAGCTGCCGGTGACGTGGAAGGTCAGCCTAGCGCTTCCTACAGATTCAGGATAACCGGACCTGGTGTAAACCAAGTGTTTAATCTGGGTGACGGACAGTGGAGATGTTTTGACCTTATATGCGGAATGCAGTATGTGGTCAAAGAGATTGGTTCTCCTGATTGCTTTAAGCTGGACCAGATAAAATATGGCGGATGTGTTACCAAGAAAGGTAATGTACCTGAAGGCATCAAGTTTATAGCTGGGGCCAATCAGGGTGCTACATCAGAAGGTGATATCGAAGCAGACTGCGGCTGCAACCCATGCGGTTGGATAAAGTTCGTAAATGAGCGAAAGATGAAAAAGATAGTTGTCTGTAAGGGTATTACTGAGTGGGGTACCCCAGCTGCTATAATCGAGAATATGAGTCCTGAAGGAACACTGGAATTTGCAGAGATCGGATTCACATTTGAGACCAATATTCCGGGAGTTCCTGGCGGAACATTTACTCTTGGTCCTGGACACTGGTGCAGGACTTTCATGGTACCGTGCGGACTGACATACGAAATAACCGAAGTTAGCCAACAATGCGGATACCAGTTTAACAGTATCGGAACGACTGGCTGTATAAACAGGATCGGTGGAGAAGGTGCTACCATAGAGTTCAGAGCCGGAGGTATGGGTGCCACAGCCGAAGGTGATGTAGATGCAGATTGCCCGCAGTGCCATAACCCATGCGGCATGATAAAATTCTGGAATGAGAGGATCCCCGGACGCATAGTATTGCACAAGACAGATGCAGTAAGCGGTGAAGACCTTACCGGTTCCATATTCACTCTTCTCTATCCGGATGAGACGGGACCTGTACTGGATGCAGATGGAAATCCTGTTCCTGATTCTGTGATTGATGCAGGCGGTATGGGCTCATTTGAGAACCTCAAGTGGGGAACATACCTGGTAAGGGAAATTGTAGTTCCAACAGGCTATCTGCCTATGGAGGCTGTAGTGGATGTAAATGGGTGTGAAAATCAGGAGGTCTTCCTGGAAGAAGAGATAGCAGATCCCAGAAAGCCAGGCAGTATCGGAATAGAGAAAGTCGATGATGAAGGCGCCATTCTGACAGATGCAGGCTTTACCCTGTATAATTCAGATAAGTCAGTGGTAATAAGGGCTGAAGAGATGGTAGATGCTGCAGGAAAGGTCGCATTCCATAACCTTGACTGGGGCACATATGTAGTCTCTGAAACTACGGTTCCACCAGGCTATACAGGAGCAGCAGACCAGACAGTTATCATTGGTCCGTCTAATGCAGGTACTGTAATAAACCTCACATTTGAGAATACGCCGCCTCCTGGAGAAGAAGAGGAAAATGGAGAGATCACTGTTGAAGGCCTGATAGAGGTGCTGCCGTTTACAGGTATGCATCCTGCAGTACCAATAGGAGGTATCTCTTCTATAATAGCTGGAGGACTTATGGTTCTTGCATCTGTATTTAGAAGGAAAAGGAAAAAATAGAACAGTATACTTTAGGATAGATTAACGGGTTATATGCAAACAGCCCAGGTATTATGTACCTGGGCTGTTATATTTGTGCGCCCGGCATGGGCGCTTACTAGTCGGTGAAAGTCCGATACGGGGGTTGATAGTGCCAACCGTTAGCCTAAGACAAGGGTGTCCACCGTGAGGTGGAATCTGAAGGAAGTCATAAGGCAAAGCTCCGGTCCGAGGAATACGAACTGCATACAAGGCATATGCCTGCCGGGTGAGTTTGCAAAACGAAACAAAGCCCAAAACTATCCGAGGCAGGTGATGTAAATGCAGCGGATATGTGGAGCGAAAGTAAGTGTTCTTACCCGGGGAGGTCTGGCAGGAGTGCTGTAGGTAAAGCAGAAACCCATGCAGTGATGTATGGCTGGCCTGCCAGAAGTCAGCAGAGGCCATAGTACCATAAAATGGGAAGGGCCGAACAATAGGAGGTTTTCTAAGTTTGAAAGACACGAAGAAATACGATGAAAGCAGACAACTCCATAAGGGAGGTTACCTGCACAAGGATAGGGTGGAACCCGAAAGTAGTGCAGGAGCGCCAAGTGTTTCTTCCATGTCGGAAAACAAAGAAAACAATGTCGGTGAATACAGCCAGAGACTGCTCGAGAAAGTCCTTGAGGCGGAAAACCTTAACCTTGCATATAAAAAGGTCAGGGCAAATAAAGGAAGTAGTGGAGTGGACGGGATGACGGTAGATGACCTGCTTAAGTTCCTGAAACAAAACGGCAAAAAGTTAAGGAAGCAGATACTGGAAGGTACCTACAGACCAAATCCGGTTAAAAGGGTTAAAATACCCAAACCGGACGGTGGAAGTAGAACGCTTGGGATACCCACAGTACTGGATAGGGTAATACAGCAGGCTATAGCCCAGATACTTACCCCTCTCTTCGAGAAGAAATTCTCAGAACATAGCTATGGGTTCAGGCCAGGCAGGAGTGCGAAACAGGCGGTGGAAAAGTGCAGGGAGTATATTGAAGCAGGCTACGTATGGGCCGTAGATATAGAC
>Ga0180435_10006313_pt1 | contig 11361 bp, 9 predicted proteins | sample SS_ome_3_FD_132467 | JGI IMG/M metagenome (GOLD analysis project Ga0180435, IMG submission 132467) | Hypersaline lake sediment archaeal communities from the Salton Sea, California, USA - SS_3_S_1 metaG | ecosystem: Environmental > Aquatic > Non-marine Saline and Alkaline > Hypersaline > Sediment...
GATTATATAACAATCAGCCGGGAGGTTGGGGCTGGGGGGGGAGAAGTATCGCGTATGGTGTCAGATAAGATAAAATGGCAGGTATACGATAATGAAATATTGAATTACATGGCCAAGAACATGAAAGTTCATGTAAAAATGCTTACGAGTGTGGATGAGCGGACCATAAGCTGGATCGGAGAGAGGCTGTTACCCTTATTTCGTAAACCCGTTGAGCAAGTCAGGAAAATGCGTTATTATCATCATCTGGGAGAAGTTTTGTATGTAATCGCCGAGCACGGTGAAGCTATCATTGTGGGACGCGGGGCCAGCCAGATTCTGCCGAGAGAAAAAGGGCTAAGCGTGCGTGTTATCGCTCCTGTCAAGCATAGATGCAAAAGATATGCCCGGGTTAATGATATCAGTTTGGAAGAAGCCACCGCTGTGGTAAAAAAGGCCGACAGGGAACATAGTCGTTTTTTAAAAGATTTTTTAAATAAGGATATTGATGATTTTCAGTATTACGATATTATCTGTAATACTGAAAAGCTTACACCGACTTCGGTGGCGAAGCTGGTATGGCGGGCATTCGACCAGCGAATTGTCAGTGATTTGGAAAGTTATACTCATCGCGATTGAGTTTGCCGTTTTTGTATTGTGTATTTACTTGTCAGAAAAACACTTACATCGGGCCCTGCAGGGATTGTCATGCCCGATGGGTATAGCCGAGGAAAGGACGATATCGTCTCCGTTGTATAATCCTTGGTTATGAGAATTCATGGCGGGGCTGATTATAATCTCACTTCCTGGAAATAGAATCACGAAATCTCTCGCATGGTATTTTCATGGGGGACAGATATATATTAAACCTTTTCGGGACATCTTCCGAAAGTTAATAACAAGCTCCAATTGCCGGCAACCGCCGGATCGGCTTTTGCCAGAGGCGAATGGTAAAGTTTATATACCCATCGGGTATGAGGATTCCCGGCAGGGACCGATGTAAGTGTTTGCTTGATAAGTAAATACATAATACGAAAACGGTAAACTCAATCGCGATGAGTATAATTGACCAAAAGGCCCTGAAAAATGAAATATTGTGCCGTAAAAACTGCGAAAGTTAACCATAACATCTCAGGTTTATTGAGAGCCTGTCGAGTAAAAATACTAGTGGTAAAAGTTGATTGAATGGACAGACTGCAAAATATAGTCATTGGTGTTGATTTTTCGGAATATTCGAAGGTGGCGCTGGAGCAGGCCAAACGGATAGCCCGCTGGAATCAATCCGACCTGCATTTCATCCATGTAGTAGATAAGATGGTGGTCGGTGATTTGCAAAAGGCGGTGGGCAGTTCTCTGGAAAAAATTACTCAGGATGTTGCCAGGACCACCCGGGAGAGGATCAACGAGCTTTTTGCGGAGGATCCGCTGGAACGGCGTAAAGACATGCCCCAATCCGGAACGGAAGGGCCGTCGGAACGAAGGACTTGTGATGTAAGGCGAATCGAGTTGAAGCCTGATGTAATCGTAGGTGATCCTTTCGAGGAGATACTAAATCGAGTCAGGAAGGTTAAAGGCGATTTACTGATGCTGGGTTCCAACGGAGCGAGCAGCCCGATTCGAGGATTGGGAGCTTTGGCTACTGCCTGTGTACGAAAAGCCGAATGTCGGGTGATGATTATACGGGAAACCCACGCCAAACCCTTCACCCTGGTGACCGCTTGCATTGATTTTTCACGTTCATCGGCGCCGGTGGTGGAACAGGCGATTCGGGTAGCCCGCCAGGATCATGCACGACTTCATCTGGTTCATGTTTTTCAGCCGCCCTGGGATCGGCTGCATTATCGATCCCCCACGACGGCATCGTCGCCCGATTTTCAAAGACAATATAAAGATAATTTATCCGCGGAACTGGGACAGTTTATCCATAAGCATCAGGGAGATATCAAAGGCCTGGACGTTGAATCTCATATAATCGAAAGCCAGAAACCAGCGGACGGAATCATTGAATATGTTCAAAATACCGGGGCGGACCTGGTGGTAGTAGGCACTCGTGGGCGTACCGGAGTTAAGAGACTGTTACTGGGCACACAAGCGGAAAAGATTGTTCACCATACTCCCGTTTCGGTATTGGTGATCAAGCCGGAAGATTAATATTAACTTTTCCTGAAGGATATGTACCCCACTGGAAGTCAATAAAAAGCTTTAATTGCCCAAAAGGCCCTGAAAAATAAAATATTGGGCCGCTAAAACTGCGAAAGTTAACTAAGTATTTCACAAATAAATGAGGTTGCGATATGGCCGACACAATTGAAACTTTTGTCTCCAAACTAAAGACCGATGGCGTTCAGGCCGGTCAGGCTGCCGCGGAAAAAATTCGCGAGGAAGCTGAACAACAGGCCCGGGAAATTGTCAGACAGGCGGAACAGCAAGCGGAAAGTATTGTTTCCCAGGCGGAAAAGAAAGCCGGGGACGCTCTGGAAAAAGGTAAGGATGAACTTCTTCTGGCGGCTCGGGATACGGTCCTGGAGCTGCGTGACAAACTGACGGGAACCGTTAGATCGGTGCTGTCCGGCCCGGTGGAAGAATGCCTGAGCAATCCCGAATTCATGACGCCGCTTATCAGGGATATTATTTTACAATATGCCAAGGCAGACAGCGAGCACAATCTGGAAATAAAAGTCAATGTTTCTCATGAATTATGCAAACAACTGGCAGACTGGGCTATTCATGAATTGCGAAAAAACATCGAAGCTTCGGCAGCCAGCCTGGACCTGAAAGGAAATCGGGATATGCCTTGTGCCGGCTTTGAATATAAAGTATCCGGCGGTACGGTTGAAATCACTACGGAATCGGTGACAGACGCTATGGCGGAGCTCATCAGTCCTCAATTGCGTGACCTGCTGGACCGGGCGATGAAAGAAAGTAATTCCTAACGTTCTGTTGCTAAAATATACCCCATGGATATGAAATAAGCATTTATACTCATCACGATTGAATTTTCCTGTTTTTGTATTATGTATTTACTTATCAGAAAAACAATTACATCTGGCCCTGCCAGGAATTATCATACCCGATGGGTATAATAACACCTGGTTACCCCTGTGGGGAAAAACAGGCGGGAAGCCGCGAAAGTTAACTGGATGATTACCGATAATTATTATTTAATTACCTCTCTGCCCAGTCTGGAAGAGTTAGGCAGTACACCGCCGATCAGCATGAGCCAAATGCTCGAACGCAGCGCGGATAACCCGGAGGGCAAAGCTCTTCTGGAAGTGATATTTCTCAGTGATGATCTGCTTCAGCGGCAGGCTTTTCTGTCTCAGGAAATCGTCGAATTAGCCCCGGTAGTTTTGACCCCGGAACAGGTACGGGATGAACAGCCTCTGCCTGATTATTTGAGTCCCGCCGAGTCACAAATCGCGCCCCGTATTGCCGAGGATGCTGTCTGGTGGGCCTATTTTCGTTATGCCTTCGATATGGCAACGCAAAAAAGAAGTTCATTTCTCACCTCCTGGGCCGCCCAGGAGATTGGTTTGAAAAACGCTCTGGTTATCGCCAGGGCCAAGGCGTTAAACCTTGATCCGACGGATTATCTGGTAGCTGCGGAGCAGGGGCAGGTGGATGAAGGCTTCGAAGCGGTTATCAATGAATGGTCTGCGGCCGCTACCCCATTGGCGGGCTTACGGGTGTTAGATAAAAACCGTTGGTTTTGGCTGATCGAGCATGATTCATGGTTCAGTTTTGCCAATGACGAATTGGCCGCCTATGCCGCCAAGCTGATGTTATTGCAACGATGGAGTCGGATGGCTTCTTCCAAAATGAGTAATGGCTCGGCTATGACCAGCACCCAAAAACCTACAGAAACGTCAGAAAGGATAATTCAGTGAATGGAAGAATTGTTGCCGTTTACGGAAACCTCGTAATTGCCGAAACTGATAATCAAATTACCCAGAATTCAGTCGGATACTGTCATCGTAGTGACGGTGCCAAACTTCTCAGCGAAGTGATTCGGGTACGGGGTCGATTAGCCGATCTCCAGGTTTTCGAAGAAACACGTGGGCTGAAAGTGGGTGATAACGTTGAGTTTCATAAAGAAATGCTATCGGTGACCCTTGGTCCCGGATTGCTGGGGCAAATATATGACGGTCTGCAAAATCCGCTGCCGCAACTGGCCGAGCAGGTTGGGTTTTTTCTGGAACCCGGTCAATATATTCACGGTCTTGAAGTCGAACGACTGTGGGAGTTTACACCCACCGTCAAGCCGGGGGACAGGGTTTCGGCGGGTGATTTTTTGGGCACTGTTCCGGAAGGCATTTTTACCCATCAAATCATGGCTCCGTTTAGTTTGATGGAGACCTGTACGGTGGAAAGTGTCGTGGATGCCGGGAATTACAATATCCAGCATCCTGTCGCGGTATTGACCCATAGCAACGGCCAACAAACCACCGTCAGTATGCAGCAAAACTGGGCGGTTAAACTGCCTCTGAATATTTCCCGCCGCCGACTGATGCCCACCGAACCGCTGGTAAGCCGAATACGAATCATTGATTCCATGTTTCCCGTGGTGAAGGGTGGGACCTATTGTATTCCCGGTCCGTTCGGTGCCGGCAAAACAGTGCTGCAGCAAATTACTTCTCGCCACGCGGAAATTGATATTGTTATTGTTGCCGCTTGTGGAGAGCGAGCCGGTGAAGTGGTCGAAACCCTGCGCGATTTTCCGGAGTTGACCGATCCGAGAACCGGCAAAACCCTGATGGAACGAACTATCATAATTTGCAATACTTCAGCCATGCCCGTGGCCGCTCGGGAAGCTTCTGTTTATACCGCGGCGACCCTGGGAGAATATTATCGTCAAATGGGGCTTAACGTGTTGTTGCTGGCGGACTCAACGTCTCGCTGGGCCCAGGCGATGCGGGAAGTATCCGGCCGTCTGGAGGAAATTCCCGGAGAGGAAGCCTTTCCTGCTTATCTGGAAAGCCGCATCGCGTCGTTCTATGAACGAGCCGGGGCAATTGAACTGAACAATGGCGAAGTCGGCACTTTGACCATAGGAGGTACGGTAAGTCCCGCCGGGGGGAACTTCGAGGAACCTGTTACGCAGGGAACCCTTAAAGTTGTCGGCGCTTTTCATGGCTTAAGCCGTGCTCGCAGTGACGCACGGCGTTATCCGTCTATTGATCCGCTTGATTCCTGGAGTAAATATACCGGAATTATCGACCCGGACAAAACAACACGGGTTCGCAATTTGCTGCACCGTGGAAACGAAATTCAACAAATGATGACCGTGGTGGGGGAAGAAGGGACCTCCGTAGAAGATTTCACTACTGCTCTTAAATCGGATTTCTTCGATAATTGTTTTCTGCAGCAAAACGCCTTCGATCCGGTGGATGCCGCCACGCCGGCGGACCGTCAGAGTTTTGTTTTCGATAAAATCCTTTCGGTGCTGGAACTTGATTTTGACTTCCAGGACAAAGAACAGGCGCGCAAAACCCTGGTGGAAATATCCGACCTGTTTAGAAACTGGAACTACGCGGCCGCCGACAGCGAAGAATATCAGAATATTCTCAGCCAGATCGAAGAGTTTATCGAAACCAGTAGGCAAGCGAACAAAGAACAAAAAGCATTTTCTGGGCGAATCTGATTTTTCAATTTTCTATATATTTACTATGTTGTAACCGGATTTTTATTATTGCCCCGGCAAGGAAACACAAACCATGCGAAAATATTATGATGAAATCACTCGGATTGCGGGAAACGTCGTAACCGTGACCGCAACCGATGTTGGCTATGACGAATTGGCGGTTATTAGTACGGATCGGGGGGACTCTTTAGCGCAGGTTATCCACCTGGAAGGCAGCCAGGTAAGCCTGCAGGTTTTCGCGGGCACCCAGGGTATCTCTACTGGTGATCGAATTCGTTTTCTTCATAAACCCATGCAGGTCCCTTTCACGGAAGATTTACTCGGGCGTATTTTTAACGGTGCGGGCGAACCTCGTGATGAACGTTCCCTGGTTCAGGGGCAATCGGTGGATATTTGTTCGCCTACGGTTAACCCGGTTAAACGTCGTATGCCGGATAAAATGGTGCAAACCGGTATTCCTATGATTGACATCTTTAATTCGCTGGTAGAATCGCAGAAGTTGCCGATTTTTTCGGTGGCCGGTGAGCCTTACAACGAGTTGTTGGCCCGGGTCGGCCTGCAGGCAAATGCCGATATTATTATTTTGGGCGGAATGGGGCTTCGGCATGACGACTATCTTAAATTCCGGAATACCTTCGAAGAGGGCGGCGTACTGGGGCGTACTATTATGTTTATTAATACCGCGGCGGATCCGGCGGTGGAATGTCTTCTGGTACCGGATCTTTGCCTGGCGGTCGGGGAGCAATTCGCTTTACAAAACAAACGAGTTCTCGTCCTGTTGACGGACATGACCGCCTTTTCCGATGCCCTGAAGGAAATTTCCATTGTTATGGAACAAATTCCTTCTAACCGGGGGTATCCGGGTGATCTATATACCCAGCTTGCCCGTCGCTATGAAAAGGCGGTGGATTTTGACGGGGCGGGGTCCATGACCATATTAGCCTGTGTTACCATGCCGGGCGATGATGTAACCCATCCGGTGCCCGATAACACCGGCTATATCACCGAGGGACAGTTTTATCTGCGGAACGGTCGTATTGAGCCATTCGGCTCTCTTTCTCGACTCAAACAACAGGTAAACGGCGAAACCCGTGATGATCATCGAGCTATTATGGATGGGTGTATCCAGCTTTACGCCCTCTGTCGGGAAAGTCGGGAAAAACGGGACATGGGATTCGAAATGTCCAAATGGGACAGCAAACTATTAAAGTACGGTGAGTTATTCGAAAGCAAAATCATGGACCTTTCAGTCAATATTCCTTTGTTCGATGCTTTGGATCGATGCTGGGGTATTCTGGACGAGTGTTTTGATCCTCCCGAAACCGGAATTCGGAGAAATCTCATTGAAAAGTATTGGCCGAATCATTCCGCTTAAAAGACGAAAAAATCTCTTAAAAAAAGCAAATTAGTTATATGGCAACGAAAATTAAACTAACCCGCCCGGAACTCAAGCGTTTTCGCGACGCGTTGGCTCGTTTTGAGCGATATTTGCCGATGCTGAAGCTCAAGCAGCAGCAGTTACAGATTGCTATCCGAGACGTGGATAGAAATCGCGACGCGGCCCATGGAGCAGTGCGGCAGGCACGGGAAAAATTCGAACCTTATCGTGAAATTCTGGGTGATATCGCCGGAGTAAACGTATCGGCCCTGGCCGAACCGGTCGAAGTAAAAACCTCTGCCAATAATATAGCGGGGGTGAATATTCCTGTTTTTGAAGACATGCTTTTTCCTGAAGTTAACTATAGTTTATTTTCCACCTCCGCCTGGGTAGATGGCACATTGCTTGATATTCGTGAGATCAATCGACGCGAATCCGAGGTGAAAATACTGGATCAACAGCATGATTTATTACAAAGGGAACTTACCAAAATCAGCCAAAGGGTAAACCTTTTTGAAAAAGTAAAAATACCCGAGGCCCGGGAAGCTATTCGGGTCATCCGTATCAAGCTGGGTGATGAAATGACCGCGGCTGTCGGTCGTGCCAAAATCGCCAAGTCCAAGATAGCCGAAGCGGAAATGTACGGTACTGACGCCCACGGCAGCCCTCAGGAGATACAAGCCCCATGATAGCCAAAATGCATAAGGTATTTATTGTCGCTCGTGAGGCGGACAAAGATAAATTGCTGGAAAAACTTCGTGATTTTGCCGTTGTCCATCTGGTCCCGTTAGATACGGCCGAAGCGGTCGCTGAGGATCAAACGATTGCCGATATAGAACGACTGCAGCGAGCGATGCAAATTATAAGTCCTATAGAAGCTTCGGGTAAGGCACCGCGAATTTCCGCTCTGGAAGGGGCTGCCGAAGTCCTGGAAATTCAGCGTAATTCGGCGGAACTTTCCAGCCGACTGTCCCTGCTTCATCAACAGATCGAACATCTGCGTATTTGGGGTGATGTCGAACTGGAAGAGATGGAACAGTTGCGTCGGGCGGGTTTAAATATCGAATTTTATTCTGTGCCGGCAGACCGGACAGAAGGATCATCCTGGCAACAAATACAGGCTGAATATGTTGATATTTTATCAGAGCTTTCCGGGAAACGCTGTTTGGTCGCTGTCGTTAACCGAAAAGAAAACAGCCCTCTGCCCGATCGGGCGGAATTAATTGAGCCGCCAGTACAGGACAGACCGTCGCTGCGAACCGAGGCGGCCCAAATCAACCAAGGCCTCGAACAAAGCCAACAGCGTCTTGGTGTGTTGGCGCACCTGATACCCGATATGGAGAAAGAGCTGCTCGAACAGCAAAATCGGGCAAAATTTACTATTGCCGGGCGGAGTGGATTTGCCGAAGGAAAACTTTTTGCTTTGCAGGGCTGGATTCCCGCGAAAAAGAGTGAAAAACTGGGAGATAATCTTGCCGAGGTCGGAATCGAAGCCGCGGTAAAAACTTTGGAGCCTGCCGACGAGGAAGCGCCTCCGACGTTAATTCATTATCCCGCCTGGGTAAGTCCCATCAAAGGCTTATTTGATATATTGGGCACACTACCGGGTTATAAAGAGTTGGATGTATCACCTTTTTTCATGGTGGCATTTCCCCTGTTTGCCGCGATGTTAATCGGTGACGCCGGTTACGGTTTTTTGTTTTTGCTTCCTTCGCTTATATTTTATCGCAAGATGGTCGCCAAAGCAGGCCGGGACAAAGTGAACCTTCTGGTTGTCATGGGGGCGGCCAGTCTGATATGGGGAATCATCAACGCGAACTATTTCGGTATAGGACCTGAAAGCATTGCCGGGGCGGGAGGATTTGTCGGGACGGTTGACGGAAATGAAATACCTGATTTCGAAGCCATGCGTAATGCTGACGGGGGCTGGGCCGTTTTGGGCAACGTTATGATTGCCCTGGCACCTATATGGGATAGTGACGCCGAGAAAGTACGTGCCTTACTTATGAAAATCAGTTTTCTCCTGGGATGTATCCATATTTCGCTGGCCCATTTGCGTCGCGCGGTGGCGTTCGCTCCCAAATTACAATGTCTGGCTGAGCTGGGATGGTTTCTCTTTATTTGGGCGATGCTGGGGGTAATCTGGTTGATGTTTTTCGGGGCGGACGAACCGCTTCCGATACCATTATCGATTGTTTTCACCGCCATGGGGATTGGGTTTCTCCTTTTTGTGCTCTTTACCAATCCGGACAGGAATCCCTTGAAAATGATCGGTACCGGCCTGGGGGCATCGTTGTTGCCTATGCTGAGTACATTTTCTGATACCATGAGCTATATCCGCCTGATGGCGGTAGGCTTGGCGAGTTATTATATTGCCGTGGCCTTTAACAGTCTGGGCGCGACGGTTGCGGACGCGGCGAGTTGGTTTGCCGCTACGCCGATACTTCTTTTCGGCCATGCCCTCAATATGGGCTTGGCGCTTATTGCTATATTCGCACATGGAGTGCGTCTTAATATGCTGGAATTTTCTAATAACGCAGGAGTGCAATGGGGCGGATATCCTTATAATCCCTTTGCCAAAGTAAATCATTAAGGAGAGACTGAACATGACAACGGACGTATTTTTCGGACAATTGGGAATTGGAATCACTCTGGGCCTCGCCGCCATCGGCAGTGCGATTGGGATAGGAGCCGCCGGGCGCGCCGCCGCCGGGGCCTGGGCCAAAGAAGCCAAATCCGGCCAACCTCTCAAGGCGACCTATATCATTCTAGCCGGGATGCCTCTGTCGCAGACCATTTACGCTTTTATTTTAATGTTTGTGAGCCTCAAAGGCGGGATCATCGACAAGCCGGAAATCCTGGCCGCTCATCCGGGGACACTTCTAGGCTTCGGAATGGCCTGCGGGATCGCGGAGCTCTTTAGTGCCTGGATGCAGGGGCTTATCGGTGCCGCCGCGTGCCGTGCCCTTTCCGAAGGGCAAGGCAAGGGCCTTGCATTTATGATTATCGCTATGGGAATTGCCGAAACCGTGGGGCTTTTCGGTTTTATCTTCCCCTTGTTGATTATCGCTGGAATAAAGTAAAATCCGTCCTTGAGCATACTTATCAGAAAAACAATTACATTTGGCCTTGCCGGGAGCTATCATACCCCTTTGGGTATAGATTGGTTTTTCGACTGGCATCCGGTTGAAATAGTTCCAGTGTAATCTGGTGATTAATCTCGTGGCTTTGATATTAAGTCACGAGATTTTTTTTGGCCGAAATTACTTGTGCGATTTCGCATTTTTTCTGGTATAGATTTCTCCGGTGGAATATGATTAAAATATAGGTACAATGAAAGTCGTCGAAGCCTAATTAACGGGAAAGTATCGGAGGTTAACTTTGCCGGATAAACGTACACATCGTGGTCGACATCCTGAGGATGCCCGTTTGTTTGCCTTATCTGTTTGGCCGTTGTTGAAACAGGCCACGCAGGACCTTTCGGAACTGTTAACCAAAGGCTATGCCCTGAAGTCTTCACTGAAACTGGTAGGGGACCATTATTCCCTTACTCAACGCCAGAGAATCGCGATTATGCGCAGTTCCTGTGCGGATCAGGATTGGGATGCCCGTTTTGAAAAAGAAAATAATCAGGATATGCTTTCCGGCCAGGTTCTCCTGCTGGATGGTTATAATATAATCACAACGATAGAAGCGTCCCTGGCCGGCGGTGTTATTCTCCGGGGGCGGGATAAATGTTTGCGCGATATCGCCGGAATGCACGGCACCTATCGAAAAGTAGAGGAAACAATTCCCGCCATTACCCTGATCGGGCAGGAGATTGCCTCTCTGGACGTAATGAAATGCATTTGTTATCTGGACACTCCTGTTTCCAACTCCGGCCGCCTGAAAACGTTAATCTGTCAAATTGCTTCCGAACAGGGATGGAATTGGCAGGTAGAGCTTGTCAATAGTCCCGATGGCGTTCTGGCACGGACCGAGCATATTGTTGTCACTAGTGACAGCGTTATCCTCAACCGCTGCCGACAGTGGTTTAATCTGTCCGCCAGTGTGATTGATAATTATGTTCCGAGTGCTTATATCGTTGATCTTTCCTGATAATCCGGATTATCGGTTTAGTTATACTCATCACGATTGAATTTTCTCGTTTGCGTATTATGTATTTACCCTATGGGTATATAATCTACCGAATTGCCAGACGATAATCGCGTTTGCCCTGACGTGATAACCTGCCTTTGGAGTTATAACTGAACTTTTGCAAAATTAGGGTAAAGCCAATTGAACCTTGATACGCTCAAAATTCCATCCATCATCCTCGACCCGCTCGAGCGCCCAGGAGATCGTGTCGCTGAGGGTTTGTCGC
>Ga0180435_10006314_pt1 | contig 11361 bp, 11 predicted proteins | sample SS_ome_3_FD_132467 | JGI IMG/M metagenome (GOLD analysis project Ga0180435, IMG submission 132467) | Hypersaline lake sediment archaeal communities from the Salton Sea, California, USA - SS_3_S_1 metaG | ecosystem: Environmental > Aquatic > Non-marine Saline and Alkaline > Hypersaline >...
ACCCGGAGGATCCGGATCGACCGGATTTGTTGTCCTTCGAGTTTCTTGACGAAAACGACTGTCTCTGGTCCGGCGAGATTGAAGGAGGTGTGTTGGCGACCTTATCTTTTCAGCTGACTGGAGAAATCAATGTGGAGGGGCTGCAGTAGAACATTCCGGCAGTGGCAGCCTCTATTATGAGTACAATCTTTGTAATTCAGAAAACGAATGCACGCGGAAAGACGAGGTCATGATTATTGAAGATGAAGGTGAGTACCTGATCTTCAGCCGATAGCCTGAACCGGGAAATTTTGCCGGGTTTACTTGCCTGGCTCGTGGGTCGGATAACCCAACCTTTGCAGCAGTTCCGAATACCGTGGATCGCCGCGCAAGCCGTCGAAGTCGGGCCTGAACGGCAGGTGCACCACCGCGAATGATTTCTGTTCAACCGCTCGCGTCAGCCAGTCAATGGCCTCATCGACTGCGCCGGCCCTCGCGAACGCTTCTCCGATATCGAGGGCATCGACGTAGGATTCCGCAGACCGCTCCACCAGCGTCTCGGCAATCGCACGCATCAACTCCCGCGGATCCTTCGCTGCCTCGTTTTCATCGAACAAGGCCAACAGCTCAGAGTCTCCGTACAGTTCGTACTTGTGGCGATCTTCCTTAAGGGCCTTGTCGTACAGCCCCTGCTGCCAGTAGATGAGCGAGAGGTTTTCGTGCAGCGGAAAGTCGGGAAAACGATCCTGGATACTGAGCGCGACGGCAAGGGACTCATCGTAGCGGCGCGCAAGAAACAGGTGATAGCAAAGCGGCACCTGGTGAATGACAGAAAACGGGGCGATCACGGCGAGTTCGCGCACCCGTTCCACGCTCTCTTCCATGCGGCCTTCGTACAGCAGGCAATCTGCGTCGCCGTGAATCGCGAAGGGATCTGACGGGTTGATGCGTAAGGCTTCGCGGGTGGCCTCAAAGGCGCTTGGAAAGTCCTGGTTGCAGAGATGGGTCCATCCGAGTACCGCGTGGCCGATGGAAGACCGATTACCCACCCGGACGGCTTGCTGGGCAGCCAACTGTGCTTTCTCCATGGACTCGCCGGGCGGGGCGAAGCCCGCCAACATCTGCAGGAAGTGCGCCACCGCCAGGTTGCCCCAGGCCAGGTCGAACCGGGGTTCGATCTCGGTGGCAGTGCCAAGGTGATCGATAGCGCTGGCCAATCCCGTCGGAGAGAACCGGTTCATGTGATTGAGACCCAACCAATATGCCTGGATCGCATTTGGATCGATTGGGCCAATCAACTCATGAGGGCTGTGCAGCCCGATTTCAGACGCCATTGCGTTTACGACGGTCGTCAGCAGATCGAAGGTGTAAGGAATCTTGCGCTCGAAGTGCTGCGCCCAGATATTTTCGCCCGTTCGGCCATCGACGAGTTGTAAGTTCACCTCTATTTGTTCGCCGATTTGCACCAGGCTGCCCTCCACCAATGCATCCACCCCAAGTTCCAGGGCGATTTCCCGGCGTGTGCGATCACTGTCACCGTAGTGCATTGTCGACTGAAAAGAGGTGACCCGCAGTTCGCTGATTCTCGATAATTCCGTGGTGAGACTGTCCTGCAATCCATAGGCCATGTAATCCTGCCCTGGGTCACCCGTCAGGTTCTTGAGAGGAAGCACTGCGATTGAGTGAATCGCGCGGCCGGACGCTTTCACCTTCGTTGAAAAACGATACCCCTGTGAATGCACGGTCTCTATGTAACGAGGCGAAGCCGTGTTGTCACCCAGTGCCTTGCGCAGGCGGGCTACCGCCTGGCTCAAGGCGGTCTCGGAAATAACCGTATCGCCCCAGACAGTGTCCATGAGTTCCTGGCGGGTGACCAGACGATCACGGTTCGTGATCAGATAAATGAGGAGCCTCAGCACCTTTGGCTCGAGATGGATTTCCTCTGAGCCCCTGAACAACCTCCAGGCCACGGGATCGACCCGGAAGCCATCAAATCGGTATTCAGGGTGCCTGTTAATGAGTGATCCCTCTGTGTCTACGTGGTTGGATCGTCCAATTTCGTGTTGCACGAATAGTATTTCACTACACAATTCACCTAACAAGCAGCCGAGCAAGGCCGCTGAAATCAGACGGGTTCCGTTAGCCGGTGAATTTCAGGGATTGGAATAAAAAGACCCCTCCGTTCAGAGGGCGACCGGCAGCAATCATCACGCTGTGACCGCGTTCTGTCATCAGCTGAAGACACAAATTTGAAAGCCGGGCCGCCATGTATCAAGGCGACGAAAATGAAAACCTTATCGCTTCGAGTTGTTCAGGTGACTTGCCCAGATCACGCAAAAGCTCGACCCAGCGAACGTCATGATGCAGGTTGGTGAACAGCGGTTCCGCGACGATCAACGAAAGCCCGGGGTCGGCGAACCCTACTGCTCTGTCCAGCCAATGAAACGCGCCCTCGGTATCTCCACGGTATGCGTGGATGTAAGCAATGTTGTACGACCAGTCATGCTCATACTTTTCGATGAGTTCCTTGAGTACCGCGTCGGCGGAAGCGGTCTCGCCAAGGGCATGATGGGCGAGCGCCAACCCGATCAGACGGTAGGGCTCAAATGGTTCAAGGCGAATCGATTCGATGGCGTCTTCGGGTCGGTCCATGTCGAGCATTGCGATGCCGGCAAAGGTATGAGCGGCGCCTAGCCCTGGGCTGAGCCGCAGCGCTGTCTGGTAGGCGATGATCGCATCTTCGGGACGACCGGCCCAACGGTAGCTGTTGCCGAGGTTAGCGACGTGACTGGCATTGACCGGGTCCCGCGATACGGCGTGTTCGCCCAGTGCAATTGCATCGTCCAGCCGGCCCAGCCCTTGCAGGAAAATCACCACGTGGCGGATAGCCTCAAGGTCGTATGGGGCCAATCGCAACGCGCGCTCGAAATAAGCGGCCGCGGTCGGAAAATCGTTGGCCTCCTCCATTGCGATAAGCCCCAGCGTTGCCAGGGCCGGGGCGAAGTCCGGATCGGCTTCCAGCGCATTTTGCGCTGCTATTCGCGCCGGCGCGTAGCCGTCTTCGTAGACATGCAAGCCGCGTGAAAACTGCTTGAATCTGTTCACCGCCAGGGCGTTCCAGGCCGTGGCATATTCCGGGTCCATTGCCAGGGACTGTTGTAGCAGGGCATTAGCCTCATCGTAGGACTCAGCCGTGGCGTCGCGACTCAGTTGCCGGGCCCGGAGGTACAAAACGAAGGACTCCGGGTCTGTTTGTTCCACGGTTGGCGCAGATCCAAGAAGAGGCACTTTGAGTTGCTGCACGACGATCGTTGCAATCTGGTCCTGAATTGTGAACACGTCATCAATTGTCCGGTCGAACGTCTGTGTCCAGAGCGTCATGTCCTCGCGGGCGTCGATGAGTTGCGCCGTGACTCTTAAGCGGTCTCGTGCCCAGCGAACTGAACCCTCCAGAACGTGCGTAACGCCGAGTTGCTCGACGATTTCGCCCATATCGACGTTTCTTCCTTTGAATGAAAACGCGGATGTACGTGAAATCACGCGAAGTTCCGGGAAGCGCGAAAGCAATTCCTGCAGTTGCTCCGACAGGCCGTCAGAGAAGTAGTCCTGCCCCGGCTCATCGCTGCGATTTGAAAACGGAAGAACAACGATGGACTTGCTACCAAAAGCAGTCTCGAGGGCATCGAGGCGGCCCTCTTCCCGTGCGGCTTCGAGGCGGGCCTCATCGCGCATCGGGGCGACCAGGAACTTGTCTATTGCCAGATAGGTCACGCTAAGCGCGAGGAGAACGATGATGCCGCGATCCAGGATGCGGTTGGTGCGGCGCATGAGTTCGCCGCTGCGGTCGATGTCACGCTCCCGCTTGATGCCCTCGGGGGTCAGCTCAAAAACCCAGGCCAACGTTACGGCGGGGATGAATCCGATCGCGAGCACGGTTATCAGAACCAGGATAACGCGGTCCCCGAGACCGAATGCGGGGAAAGTAATCTCGGCCAGTTGCATCAATATCCAGGACACAGCGAGGTAAGCGGCCGCGGCACGAAAAACGTTTCGCCGTTTGAACTCGGAAAGCAGGGACATCTACGTTTCGCCCTCCTGATCTGTTCGGCTGAGTTGCCGCGGACGGGGTGGAGAAGTTTTATCCTTCTCAGGCAGCCAATCGGTCATGCCGAACATTCTATACCCTCCTGCAAAAAGAATCGGTTATGACCTGGCCTGAAAAAACTGGTCCGCCTGCCAAGTTGGTATTTTCACCTGACAGGAGAACCGGATCATGGCGAGAAAACGATACACCCCCGAAACGATTATCCGCAAATGAGGGAAGCAGAAGTCCTGCAAGGACAGAGGCAGACCATCGCCCAGGTGGTCAAGCAGCGGAGTAGCGGTCTTCAAAAATCTAGCATTCAGGACTATCGAGAGGGTGGCGTATTTACCGAGTTTTTCAGGTAGGTAATGTGAGCCAGATTTTCGCCACGGAGCGCGCTCTTAGGCAGGCAGTGAGAATTATTCTCATTGATTAACCCCCAATCATTTGCCATAGTCCCAGCCTCCGCAGCTCGCCAAGATTTAAAAATGAAAAATGACTAGCTCAAGCAAGCAAGAAGAGCTTTCCAATGGGCAGAATAGCGGGGACGGGTGGTACCTGCTTTTTGGCTGCTGGTTGACTGCCTCCGTGGCCACACTTGGAAGTCTTTTTCTCGACAAGGCTCTTGGAATGGAGCCTTGTTCGCTATGCTGGTACCAACGAATTTTCATGTATCCGCTGGTTCTCATACTGTTGACGGGCCTTCTTGTGCTGGATCGTCGTATCGCGTGGTATGGGTTGCCCTTGGCTGTTTTCGGCTGGGTGACAGCTTTTTACCATTTGCTGATGTATGTTGGTATCGTCCCCGAATCGCTGCAACCCTGCGGCAGCGGGCCGTCTTGCGTACAAGATGATCTGGGTTTACTTGGGTTCGTCAACATCCCGATGCTGTCTTTGCTCTCCTTCTCGGTGGTCATCGGCTTGCTTCTTATGTTCATGCAAAGGACAAGAACGTGAAAAGAAACATTTTGATCCTCGCGGCTGCCACGGTCATGGTTTGCGGATTTGTAATCGCCATGCTCGCTGTTGAAAGCCGTGACACGAGCAACGCTCAACTGACGGCAAAAACGAATTTCTCACGGCTGATCAGAGAGCACTCACCGATGGCTGGATCGGAAGATGCCCGGGTCACTATTGTGGAGTTCTTCGATCCCGCCTGTGGCACATGCCGTGCCTTACATCCCTTCGTCAAGGGAATCCTGCGTGACAATCCGGGAAGAGTGAACCTGGTCGTTCGATACCTGCCGCTTCACCCGGGTTCTGCGGATGTTGTGAAGATTCTCGAAGCAGCCCGACTTCAGGGCAAGTTCTGGGAGGCGCTGGAAGCCGCCTATGCCACCCAGGGGATGTGGACAGTCAATCATCAGGCATATCCGGATTTGTTCTGGAGAAGCATGTCGCGTGTTGGACTTGATCCCGAGCAAGTCTCAAGGGATACGCAGAGTTCAGCTGTCTTGCAGAACATTCAGCAGGACATGGATGATGGGCGCGCGCTGGGTGTAGACAAAACTCCGGGCTTCTTCGTCAACGGCAAGCCGTTGATCGAATTCGGGCAGATACAGTTGCTTCAATTGGTTAATGAAGCGCTGGAGCGGGAGTACGGAAGCCAATCACAACGGTAGGTAAATAGTAAAACTCACGGGCAATCACATCGCCGGGTTCACAATGGGCGGGGACGTTTGACAAAAACAGGAAATGGGTATGGGCACCTACTCGGTACTGCGATGGGGTGTGGCGCTGGTTGGCGCCGTGTTGTTTTTTGAGGCCGTCCTTCCCGGGGCGCCTGTGGTCAGACGGGTGGTCGGATCATCCATTGACCATCAATGGTCTATCTGGATCGGTAGCCGTTTATAACCAAATCACGCGACCTGCTTCGCCTGGAAATCGGCAACGTCGGCCCGCGCGATGGCGCCGGAACGCCAGTCGGCGGGGTCGAGCACGACCCGATAGCGGTGCGTGGCCGGGCGATCGGTCAGGATGACGGGCCGGGCGATCGTCTTGGCGAGATCACTGGAGCGGATCAGGTGCTCCTGCACGTTCTTGTCGTCGTAGACCCGGCCGAGGAGGGCGTTGAAGCCGAGGTTGTAAAGGCATCCGCCTTGATTGCGGCTGTCGCCCGCACCGAGCTCCTCCAGCGCGCGTTTCACCGTTTCAAGCCCGGTGCCGCAGCTGGCCCCGATCACCAGGATGTTCGCCATGATCGTAACTCGCCCGTTGTTGCAAACATTCATCGTACAAGGAAAGAAGGCTTCGTCCTGAAGGCATTCATTGCCGCCCGGGCCTGCCTGTAGCAAAATCGGTGGATCAACCGCTTCAGCAGATCGGGGAATCCACCATGAAATACGCAGCGCTCATCGTCATCCTGGCATTGGTCCAGTACACCTGGTTCAGCATGCGTGTCGGTTCCGGCCGGCTGAAATACAAGGTCGAAGCGCCCAGTACTTCAGGCGACGAAACCTGGGAGCGGCTGTACCGGGTGCAGATGAACACGCTGGAGCAACTCGCGGTATTCATTCCGGCGATTTTCCTGTTCGCGATCTACGCCAGCGCCAGCTGGGCCTGGGTGCCGGGCGTCGTGTACCTGGCCGGCCGCCAGGTTTACGCCATGGAGTATGTCAAGGACCCGAAAACGCGGGCGCCCGGCATGGGGCTGACCCTGCTGGCCAACGCCGTGCTCCTGATCGGCGCCCTGATCGGTCTGGTGCTCGATATTTTCTGACGCCCGGCCCCCGGCTCAGTTTCCGGCTCCCGCTTGCGGCGCAACGTGCGGCAGCCCCTGTCCCTGTGCCCGCCGGTTCAGGGCCTCGACCTGCTCGCCGAGGATGCGCTCCTTCTGCACCATTAACAGTTCATGTTCGGACTTCAGGTCCGCGAGCCGGTCCAGTGCGCCTTGCGTGACCGGTGCGCCGGTGCCCGCGATGACGTCGAGCAGAAAGCGGACCTGGCCGGCCAGCATGGTTTCCCAGGCATCCTCGTCCTCGAGGGTCTGGTGCTTGGCTTGAATGACCGCTCGGTCCCAGGCGTCGACGGCCTCGACGATGGCTGCGCCGGTTTGCTGCAGCACTTCGTCGGACGGATGATTGTCCATCAGCTTCGCGGTCTGTTCGCGCACACTGCGCAGTTCGTCCAGGCCGGTCAGCAGGTCGTCGAGCACCGCCGCGGTCTCGTCCATGCGCGCGTGCCAATTCTGCAGATCGGCCTCGCTGGCTTCCTGCCGGGGGTCGTGCAGCCACTCGAAACCGGTCTCGGCGCTGTGCCCGTTGGCGGTCACGCGCGCGGTGTAGCGCCCCGCGGGCACAGGCGGGCCGCGAAAACCGGCGAACAGCGTGATGTCGTTCACGCAGGGAAAAGGCTGCGCATCGCCGCGCCAGTTCCAGTGATTCAGGCCTTTCTTCGCCGGCGGATACAAGGGCTCATAGGGGCGGCGCGGGTCGGAGTTGCGCAGCAGGCAGCGTTCCTGCTCGGTCTCGGCGCTCTGAAAACGGCGCACCACCAGCCCCTCCGCATCCAGGATTTCGATATGCAGCGGTTCCTCGGCGTCCTTTGTCGCGGCTTCGTCGAGCAAGTAGTAGATGCGCACGCCCGAAGTCGGGTTTTTCGCTTCGAAGTCGTCCCCGCGCCATCCGCGGTTGTCGAAATCGAAGGTTTGCGCGGCGGTGAACACGTGTACCGGGTTCCCCCCGATGCCGCCGGCTGCGGCCTGCACGATGAACAGGTCGTCCAGCACCCAGAATCCACGCCCTTGGGTGGCGGCCACCAGTGTGCCTTGGCGTACGGCCAGGTCGGTGATCGGCACCGGCGGCAGGTTGAGGTCCAGCGAGCGCCAGTTGTCGCCGTCATCGAAGGAGACGAACATGCCGGCCTCGGTGCCGGCGTACAGCAGGCCCGCGCGCTTCGGGTCCTCGCGCACCACGCGCACGAAGGCGTCGTCGGGCAGGCCCTTGTCGATGCGCTTCCAGCGCTTGCCGTAGTTTTCGGTCTTGTAGATGTAGGGAGCGAAGTCGTTGAGCTTGTAGGCGGTGACGGCCAGGTACACGGTTCCGGGGCGGTTGGGGCTGATCTCGATCGTATTGATCATCGCTTCGCCACGGTGCGGCGGGGATACGTCGTCCCAGCGCTCGCCGTTGTCGCGGCTCAGGTGCACCAGGCCGTCGTCGCTGCCGACCCAGATGTAGCCCGGTTCCCAGGGGGATTCGACGATGGTCAGAATCGTGTTGTAAAACTCGGCGCCGACGTTCTCGGCGGTCAGGGGCCCACCGTTGCGGCCCTGCTTTTCCGGGTCGTTGCGCGTCAGGTCTGTGCTGATCTCCTCCCAGCTGTGGCCGCGGTCCCTGCTGCGCAGCACTTTCTGGGTTCCGTAATAGATGACATCCGGCTCGTGCGGCGAGACCGCCACCGGCGGGTTCCAGTTGGCGCGGTATTTCAGGTCTTTCGAGTCCTTGCCGTACACCAGTTCCGGGTAGGGAATGATGATCCGTTCCAGGCCGGTTTCGCGGTCGAACTCGGTAAGCGTGCCGTTGATACTGGTGGCATAGAGCAGGCGCGGGTTGTCGGGATCAAAGGCGACGTGCGCACTCTCGCCGCCGCCCGGGTCCAGGAAGTCCGCGGCCCCGATGCCGCCGTAGGGGCTGCGTACGGGCAGGGAAACCGCGGTGTTGTCCTGCTGGCCGCCGTAAACGCGAAACGGTACCTGGTTGTCGGTCGATACGCGGTAGATCTGCGCGGTCGGCTGGTTGGTCTGCGTCGACCAGGTCTCGCCGCCGTCAAAGGTGATCGTGGCGCCGCCGTCGTTGCCGTTGATCATGTTGCGGCTGTCGTCGGGGTTGATCCAGTGGTCGTGGTGGTCGCCGTGCGGTGTGCGGATCACCGACCAGGTCTTGCCGCCGTCGATGGATTTGAGAAACGGCACGTTCAGCACGTAGACCGTGTTTTCGTCCAGCGGGTCGGCCGCCAGGTGGATGTAGTACCAGGCCCGCGTGTGCAGCACGCGGTGGCCGTTGATCAGCGACCAGGTCTTGCCGCCGTTTTCGCTGCGCCACAGGCCGCCTTTCTCGGGCTCGGCCTCGATCAGGGCATAGAGGCGCTGCGGGTTGCTCGCGGACACGTCGACCGCGATCTTGCCGACCATTTCCGGCAGGCCGCCGCCCAGTTTTTTCCAGTTGTCGCCGCCGTCGATACTCTTGAAGATGCCGCCGTCGGTGCCGCCCGAGTGAATGAACCACGGCTTGCGGCCGTGGTTCCACATCGCGGCGTACAGGATGCGCGGGTTGGACGGGTCCATGCGCAGATCGGAAGCGCCGGTCTGCGGGCCGATCTTCAGCACGTGTTCCCAGGTCTCGCCGCCGTCCCGGCTGCGAAACACCCCGCGTTCCTCGTTGGGGCCCCATATCTGGCCCTGCACGGCGACGTAAACGATATCCGCGTCGCCCGGATCGACCTGGATCCTCGAAATCTGGCCGCTTTTTTCCAGGCCGATGTGTTTCCAGCTTGCGCCGCCGTCCGTGGACTTCCACATGCCGTCGCCGTGGGAAGTGGTCACGCCGCGGATCGGCGACTCCCCGGTGCCGACGTAGATCACGTTGTGATCGGATTCGGCCACGGCCACCGCGCCGATGGTGCCGACTTCAAAGTAATCGTCCGAGAGGTTTTCCCAGGTCCGGCCGGCGTTTTCGGTTTTCCACACACCGCCGCCGGTCGCGCCCATGTAGTAAAGGTTCGGTTTGCCCGGCACCCCGGTAACCGCGGTCACGCGGCCGCCGCGCCAGGGTCCGATATGGCGCCACTCCAGGCCTTCCAGGGCATCGGTACCGGTATCGGCGAAAACGGGATGGCTGCCGGCAGCAAAGGCCAGCAACGCGGTCAGGGCAAGGCACAGGGTCGGGCGAAAAGTCATCGTATCGGTTCCGGGGACGGTGTTTCGAAGCACCAATTATAGATTCGGCGAATGTTAAAGTAACGGTGCGGCCAAAGAAGGAAATAAAAGCGGTGTGCCTGGTTCTTTTTGCATGGAAAGCCCACCCGAAATACGAACTGGTGCTGGTCGCCAACCGGGATGAATTCCACGAGCGCCCGACGGCTCCTGCAGCGTTCTGGCCTGAAAACGAAAACCTGCTGGCAGGACGTGACCTCCAGGCCGGCGGCACCTGGATGGGCGCGAACCGCGGTGGGCGTTTCGCGGCGGTGACGAACTACCGCGAACCCGGGCAGCCCGGTCCGCCGCAGGAACGTTCGCGCGGGGAACTGGTGCGGAATTTCCTTGAAAGGCGCGATGCGCCGCTCGAGGCGGCCCGCGCCCTGCAGACGAAAAGCGACCGGTATCGGGGATTCAATCTGCTGCTGGGCTGCCGGGGCGAACTGGCCTACCTGTCGAACCGGGACGGCGAGCCTGCGTTGGTCGAAGCGGGGGTGCACGGGCTGAGCAACCACCTGCTCGACACGGACTGGCCGAAGGTGCGCGCGGGTCGCGAGTCCCTGGCGGCCTGCCTGCAGGGGGAAGCGATCGACAGCGGGGCGCTTTTCAGCCTGATGGCGGACGATTCGCCCATCGCGGGCAGCGGGCCGGCCGGTGTGGACGAAACCCTGTCCCCGGAAGGCCTGGCGCGTCGCTTTTTCATTCGCTCGCCGGTTTACGGCACCCGTTCGACGACCGTTCTGCTGGTCGGCCGCAGTGGAAAAGTGAGTTTCGAGGAGCGGAGTTTTGAACCGGACGGTCGTCCATCCGGAACTTCAAAGTTCGCATTCGAAGTTTCCTGAAGGAGAAGCGGTGAACGGCTGCCGCGAATCCGCGCTATCATGACGCCGTGTCGATACTGCAGAGAAAACTGGCCGTCATACTGATGCGCGAACTGGAGTTTCAGCGTCTCCAGCTGTCACCCTATGGCCTGCAGCAACTCGATGGGTTGATTTCCCGGGGCGCACAGCGCATGCGCAACAGCAAGGTCGACGAGAATCCCGGCCGGACCCTAAATGCGGAACAGAGCCTGAAATCCCTGGTCCGCTACCTGGGCGACTCGGCGCGTCACGAGGGCACTCACCCGCATCTGAGCGGCGCCGATTTCGACCGGGCGCTCCGCGAAAGCCCCACCTTCTGGCCCTTTACCAGTTCCGAGTAGAGCCGGCCGTATTACAGTTGCTTGTAGGCCATCTCGAAGGTATTGCCGTCCTCCATGCGCCCGGTTTTCAGCCCTTTGTTGAACCAGCGCATGCGCTGCTCGGAGGTGCCGTGGGTGAAGGTGTGCGGCACGACTTTGCCCTGCATGCGCCCCTGGATGGCGTCGTCGCCGATGGCGTTGGCGGCG
>Ga0180435_10006316_pt1 | contig 11359 bp, 4 predicted proteins | sample SS_ome_3_FD_132467 | JGI IMG/M metagenome (GOLD analysis project Ga0180435, IMG submission 132467) | Hypersaline lake sediment archaeal communities from the Salton Sea, California, USA - SS_3_S_1 metaG | ecosystem: Environmental > Aquatic > Non-marine Saline and Alkaline > Hypersaline > Sediment...
CACCTGTATCTTGTCGCGCCCGCCCATTCCGCGCGACGCGGTGTACGCCGCGATCACCGGGGGCCAGTCCCCTTTCCGCCAACCGGAAGTGTTCATTACATCCACCGCCGCCGATCCTGAATGCATCGATCCAAGCTCATCGTGAAAAATCCCCGTCGGACGCTCGGTCCAGTGCATCAGGTCGGTGCTGGTGTAGTGCGCCCAGGAGCAGGCGGTGATGTTGTAGTTATATTGATGGAAGAGGTGGTAAACGCCGTCCACATAGCACAATCCATTGGGATCGTTAAGCAATCCGATCCTGGTGTGGATATGGAACGCCGGTTTGTTGTCGGAAACCTCGCGACCCGGAATGGTGCGCTGCATAAGGATCGCGGCGGACTTACCCTGCGCGTCGTATCCGTCGTAACTGTGAAACGAGACCTTCAGTTTCTTTCCCTGGTAACCCGTCAGGTCATAAAGAGGGATATAGCCCGCCACCGGAATTGAACCAAACGCCAGCGGTTGATCGACGACCAGTTTTTTTTGGCCTTCTATCTCCACGGTTACAGCCTGAAGAGGCGTGCCCGAAAGCGGGCCGACCGGCAGCAACAGGTAGTCGCCCTTTATGGATGCTTCGTAGCGGTCGGGCAGCCAGCGGGCGGGGGCTGTAACGCCTTTGGTTCCAGCCGGCGGTTTGCGATCGGTGGCGACGATTTTCACCATTTGCAGACCGCCATTGGCGTGGTTGTCACGAACTTCGATCGTCGCCTTCCTGCCTTTCAACGGCCGAAGATCAAACCAGTATTTCCTGGGACGCATACCCTTGCCCAGAAATCCCGCTCCCGTTTCCGGAGAACACGAACGAACATCTTTCCCGTCGACAACCAGACAAACGACAAGGAGAGTTGGATGGAAAACGCCGCTGCAATCCACCTCCAGGTAGTCTTTGTCGATCGCAAATTCCGGTGACGTCATCTTGCCCGATTGATATCTCTGTTGGTTTCGCGTGGTCTTGGCCGCTTTCTGCCGCTCCTTGGGATTCGCCTTGCGCGTGCCGAACGCATAACCGTCAATCCTCCAACCTTCGGGATGCGGGACCCTGGGGAAATCAAGAAGGCCCCTGTCTTGCGCCTGCTGCCCACTGCAGAGCGAAGGTGAAACGCATCCGATCAGACAAGCAGCAACCATTGCAATGGCGACGTCAGTGTAATTCTTGATGGTGTTCTCCTCGTTGCTGTGCATAACGTTTCGCGCAAGCCGCCCGACTCCACGTTCGTTCGGGTCCCATCTTGCCCGCCGCCCGCGTGTGAGAAGCGGAAACCCGCCGTCAATTCACTTTTTCTTCGGTCTCTTTCTCGCCCGCGATTTCAATCTACCGGCGTACTCCGGGCGTTTTCTCCAGTCTTCGAAGTAGGGTTTGTAGCGTTCCTCTGCCATCCAGAATCGCGGCTGCGGGTGGTCCGCGCGGACCTTGCCCTCGGGATAATCCTTTCCAGCCACGCTGGCGTCAACCGATGCATTCCATTTCCGGAACGCCGCTTTCATCCTGTTGAATATCTCGGGGGCGTCTTTGGAAATATCCTTCGACTCTTTTGGATCGGTCTTCAGGTTGTACAGTTCAAACGAACCTGCCCTGAGGTTTGTCATCACCAGTTTGTAGTCGTTGTCCACCAGTGCGCCGTATTTGGCAAATCTGAACGGTATGGGCTTTTTCCTGGACGCAATCTTCCGCTCGAACAGGGGCGCCAGGCTGGCGCCGTCGACCGGTTTGATAAAAACCGACTCGTCCAGGTGAAGAATATCCGCGATGGTCGGGAAGATGTCCATGGTCGATGCTGGGTGGTTGGTGATGCGCGGTTTGATCCCCGCCGGCCACTCGATAATCCCGGGCACGCGCAGCCCGCCTTCCCAGACAGAACCCTTATGGCCCTTCAGTCCGCCCACGGTATCAGGCTCAATTCCCCCGAGTCCCCCGTTATCGCTGCAATACCAGACAAGGGTGTTGTCGGCGACGCCCAGGTCGCGCAGGCCCTTGCGCAGGGTACCGACGCTCCTGTCGAACGCGGCCAATTCTCCGTAATGATGCTGACTCCTGGCGTCCAGGTCGGCGAACGGTTTCCGGTCGGCATCGCCGGCCCGCCACGGACTGTGAGGGGACCCGTCCCAGATGACGGCCAGGAAGGGCTTTTTCTTCTTCGCTGACGCGGAAATGAACTTGAGCGCCTCTGCGACGATGATCGCCGACGTGTCGCCCTTGAATTCCTCGAAGGCGCCGTTGCGACTCATGATCGGGTTCATGTCGAAGAAGTTGGTGACCGTCAACCACTCGTCGAAACCGAAGGCGCCGGGGTTGTGTGTATCGTCTTTCAATACGGGCACGCCCGGACCTCGCAATCCGTTCAAGTGCCACTTTCCGAAATGCCCGGTCCGGTATCCGGCGGCCTGCATCGCCACGGGCAGCGTTTTCTCCTGCAGACGCAGGGCGTGCCCGTGAGACGGTACGCCTGTTCGGTTGTTGGCCCGCCCGGTCAGGACGCTCGCCCTAGTGGGGGAGCATACCGGGGCGCCGGCGTAGAACCGATCGAAGCGCAGACCGCTGGCGGCCATTTTGTCGATGTTGGGCGTCTTGAGGACAGGGTGGTTGTAATACCCCGTCTGCCCCCAGCCCTGATCGTCAGTCATTATCAGGACGACGTTAGGCCGCTTGCCCCGCGCCTCGGCCGCCTCGGCGCCGCGACGTGGAAACCTTGAAACAAGCAACCCCGCCGAGGCGAGAGAAACGGCCTTCAGGAAATCTCGACGATTAGTATTTTCCATCGCGGTCTCTTCCTTTCTCTCGTTTGTCAGGCCTTTCCGAGAGGTATGATGCTGCTTTCGATTTCGGCCAGTCGCTTTTTCGCCAGGGCTTCCATCGCCTTGACCCGTTCAGGATGCTTGGCGCTGAGGTCCGTGGTTTCACTGATATCGCTCGCCAGGTTGAACAACACCGGGCCTTTGGCCTTTTCCCCCCCGGTTTTCAGTTGGGCGCCCTTGCGCTTGAGGAAAAGCTTCCAGTCGCCGACACGAATGGCGTGGAAACCGTCTGACCCGTGCCAATAGAGCAGGTCCTTGCGCGGATGCTCGGCGCCCTCCCTGCCGATCAACGTGTCCCAGACGTCGAGTCCGTCAATGACCGGGGAGCCTTTGGAAATCGCTTTCAGATCGATACCGCAGGCCCGACAGAGGCTCGGCAGGATGTCGATCGCGGCGATGATCGCGTCGCTTTCCTTCCCCGGCGGGATCACGCCCGGCAGGCGGAAGATGCACGGCACGCGCGTTCCACCTTCGAGGGCGGACCATTTTCTTCCGCGGAACGGTTTGGCCAGTGAGGCCTTCGTGCCCGGTTCGGGACCGTTGTCCGACAGGAAGACAACGATCGTTTTCTTGTCGAGATTCTCGGTTTCCAGCGTCTTGAGGACCTCGCCGATACGATGATCCAGTTCTTCGACAACGTCACCGTACTTGCCGAAACTGGATTTTCCCTTCCAGTCGGGATGCGGTTGGACGGGGAAATGCGGGGCCGTATAAGGGATGTACAGGAAGAACGGTTTGTCCTTGTTGCTCTTGATGAAGTTGACGGCCTGGCGGGTGAACTTCTCGGTCAGCAGGCGGTTCTCGAACGGTTTTTCGATCAGTTCATCGTCTCGCCAGAGCTCCTTCGTCTGGTTGTTGCTCTTGTTGATGTAGTAGGTGAAATCGAACCCGCGGCGATGGGGCAGGAACGGTTTGCGATCTCCGAGATGCCATTTCCCGACGATTCCCGTTTGGTAACCCTCGCCTTTGAATATCTCAGCCACAGTCAGGGCCTTGGGACTCAGGCCCTGATTGGTCCCGATCAGGTACCCGAGGACCCCCTTTTTCCATCCGACGCGGGCCGGGTATGCCCCTGTCATCAGCGCCATGCGCGACGGGGTGCAAACGGTGGCGCCGGCGTAGAAACTTGTCAGGCGAATTCCATCCCCCGCGAGCTTGTCGATAACGGGCGTCTTGATCTTCGGATGCCCGTAGCAGGCCAAATCATGGTATCCCAGATCGTCAACCATGATCAGGACGACATTCCGCCTCTCGCCGCTCGCCTCGGCCGCCTCGGCGCCGCGGCCCGAAAGCTTTGAAACAAAAAAACCGGCCGAAGCCAGAGAGACCGCCTTCAAAAAATCTCGACGATTTGTAATCTTCATTATTGCGCTTCCTTTCATCCTTTCGGGCATAACGTTCTGTCCGGCGGTCCCTTTCCAAGGTTTTATAAAATTCTAACGCCTGTGATGCTGAAAACGTTCCGACTGAAAAGGGGTCAGGACTCTTTTTTTCGCCGCCCCAAACAAAGAGTCCTGACCCCTTTTTTTGCCTGACCCCTTTTTTTGCCTTTTTTACTATGGAGCGGCGAGAAGGGGCGGCAAACGGAAGTCCGGGTCGTCTTTGTCCTGGAGGTTCCTCTTGCCCCTGTAGGTTCCGTAGTACGGAACGTTGGCGTCGATCCAGGTGACGATCCTGATGAACTCGGCGCGGGTGATCTTCGCCTTGCAGGGGTCCTTGCGAATCCGCGCCGAGAGTTTGCTCAAATGCGAACCTCGCGTCAGCGGCGGGACGGCCACAAAATTCGAACTGCCGTAACGGCAGTCGGCGAAGCTGACCAGGTCCCTGTCGATCAGGTTCTCGTAACCGCGGCTGTACTTGCTGGTCGGCACGCCGGCGAGGTCGAGGCGTGCTTTGGGTTTATCACCGCCGTGACAACCGACGCAATGCTTGTCGAAGATCGGTTGAACGTCGGTGGCGAAGTGGACCATACGAGGGCCCTTGTCGCCCGGTTGGGGTGCGAGGGCCTGTGGGGGATACTTCATTGCCTCCGGAAAGGCTCGCATCGGGCCTGGAGCTTTTCTGCGCAACTCGTGACACCCGACGCATGACCTCGTCTCGCCCGGCATCATGTTTATGAACGTGGGCATTAACTGCAGGGCCATGTAATTCTCGTCGAGCGCATGGAAGAAGATGTTCTCTCCGGCCGGCGCGGTAAAATATGCCGATCCGTCTTCGTGGACCTTCGCCACGCCGTAGATTTTTTTTCGATGCGGATCGGCTTTATGTCCCAGCGCCCAGGAGATCCCACGATGATTCCACGCCCAGGGCAGGGCGCCCATCACTCGCAGATATTTCACCCTTCCGCGTTCGATGCCCTTCATCCCTTCGTATACGTTCTGCACGAACAACACCGCGGGCTTTGCTGTCTTCGGATTCTCCGCCTCAGACATTTTCGCGACCATCGTGGGCCTTCGGCGCGCCCGCAGCGGGAGCGCCTGGAAGCAGGACATCTCCGGGTCCCGGTGGAGTTCGGCTTTATTGCCCCAGGCATCCAGCACGTACAGTGCGTAGCGGGCGTTTCTGTTCCGCCTGACGGAGGGCCTGTGAGAGACCAGGAAAAACTTCTCCGAAAACGGGTAGGGATCCATGAAAGTACCGAACCTGCTCCTGGGATACCCCATCGACGGTGGATAGCCCACCTCGGGCGTGATGCAGTCCATCGCATCGGTGGTCCGCCGGCTGCGCCGGGCGTCGACCAGCACCACGGGCCCGACCGCGGCGAAATGGTGCCCGCCCGAGACCGTCACGACCTTGCGGCTGCCCGGTATTCCGCGGGCGCTGCTCATCGCCGCCGGCCAGATGGTGTTGTTCTTGTACACGTGATCCACACCGCTGCCGTCGGGACGAATCGCCCAGAGGCTCTGCCCGTTGCCAAGCCCCTTGTCCAGGTACTCCCATCGCGTGTAGATCACCCGCCCGTCTTCCATGATCGACGGGGCGGTTTCGTTTACGGGCGAGTTGGAAATCCGCCGAAGGTTCTTACCGTCGGCGTCTATCAGGTACAGGTTCGTCACCGACGAGCCGGGCGCGCAGAAAACTATCTGCATCGCGCGCGTCGAGGTGAACATGATCTTTCCGTCGGGCAGGTAGCACGGGTCCATGTCGTCGAAATTTTGCCCCACGCACATCACCCGGTTCCTGTTTCGCCGGATCGCCTCGGCGTCCTCGTCGCCCCCGCCGAAGGTCAACTGGCGCAGCGACCCGGATACCATAAGTCCGGTCTCCGGGTTTAGATCGATCTCGTAGATGCGATAGGATTCGGGAATGCGACGATGCCCTCGTTTGAGCTTGCCCTTTTCATCGTCCCTGTTCGGGGGGCGGTAACCGAATACCAGTTTCTTCGCGTCGTAGGACAGGTCGAACCGATCGAACAGCCCGCCGTCAAGCTCCGGGACGAGCGGGGTGGCCTTGCCTTCGGGGCTGACGGGCGACAGTACGCAGAGATTCCCGCCCATCTTCCCGCTGTGCTGATCGGCGTAGGTGTGCCCGTATCCTGCCGACGAGCGCTTGATGAACAGGAGTTTGTCGAAATTCAGCGCCGGATGGCTCATCAGCGCGTCGCTGCGCAGTGCGGTTAATTCGTCGTGAAGTTCCTGCAGTTGCTCGGCCGAACCGTCGGCCAGTGCGCCCTGTTTGGCCTCCAGGTCGGACAGCTTCTCGAGTCGCTCCCTGCCGCCGGGATACCTCGACCCGAACGTCGCGGAGGTGTCGGCGATCGCCTGCCGCAGCGCCGCTATGTTTACGGCGCCGGGAGGCATGAATACACTCCTATAGCGCGGAGGGACCCTGTCGATGTGACGCACCTTGCGCTCGGGCTGCTTCCAGTCCCCGGGAAAATCGCCGCTCGCGTTAAAACGCAGTTCCAGCAGGTTGGGCAGCGGTCCGCGGCGGGTCAGCTTCAGCGTGTGCCTGCCCGCGGCGGTCGATATCCTGACGACCTTCCCCTCCCGGCGAACCTGCTCCCACCTGGCGATCCTGCTGCTCCACGAATATGCGACGGGTATCTCGAATCGCGACGAACCGATCGTCACGCCGTTGCATCCGACGCCGATGCGCTTGGCGTCGAAAAGGAATTCGGTTGGCCTGGCCTCCGCGGCCGAGTAGCGTACCTGGAGCGTATATTCGCCCGCCGCGGGGAAGTCTATATCGTATTCGACCACACCGTCTTTTCCGTCTCGCGGTCCGCCGCCGGCCATCGGACCGGCGTCGGCGTATTCGTCCGGGCTCGCGTAGATCCGCACATTTCCGCGATCGAACGTGCAAGCGCCGATGGTAATCGTCCCGGAGCGCCGGTCCCCGGCGGGCTCCAGCGTGGGATACCGATCTTCCGGGAAGCTTCCGTTCCGGAACATCTTGTGATATTTCGCCGGTACGCTCTTTAGGTCCCTCACCTTGTATTTGGGCGCATTCCATCCGGGGGGAAACTCATCCGGCGTGTCCAGGCGAATCGCCGCGATGTGAGGCAGCGGACCGCGCCTGGCGAGTTTCAGCGTGTGAGGACCCTTGTCCAGTTTAATCTCGAGAAGCGAAATCAACCTGCGCCTGCGCAAGCCTTCCCATCTCGCGGCGCTGCTGTTGGCTGTGAGTTTCCCCGGTCGCCCTCCCGCATCCCGCTCGAAGGTCACGCCAAAGCAGCACTTTTCCCGATCCTTGTTATCGAAAGAGACCTGGACCGCCCTGGCCTCGGTCGAGGCATAACATATCTGCAGCGTGTAGGCGGCGGTAACGGGAATGTCGATATCGTATTCGACGGTCCACCCCCAAGGCCGCCTCGGCCCGCCGACGATCACCGGTCCGGCGTCTGCATATTCTTTCGGGTCGGCGCAGATGCGGACATTTCCGCGAGCGAACGACCATGCGGGAATCACCAGCGTCCCGCCTTCGGTCCGACCCGGCGCCAGCGCGACGCTTAGACCGGCAAGACACGCCAGGGCTAGCGCCATCGACGCCAATCGGTTGAACCACCGCGATAAATACAATTCAATGTCCATCGCAAGTCTCCGTGAAAGAAGGAGGTAATGCTTCTTACCGGACAAGCATTATAACACGTTCGTCCCGGCGTTCCAGCGAGGAGTTTGTCGACGTACCAACCGCCCCAGCCCTGGCGACGCCGCTGCAATGCGAACGTCAAACAGGATTGATCCGCCCAATTTGTTTCGATTATTTCACCGCCGGAACCCGGCGTATTTTCCAGCCCGTTCGACATGCATGCGGGCCGGCTCGATCCCTTACATGCTGAAGAAGAAGAATCGGTAACCTTCCTGTCGGTGAATTGCAGGCATTAGACATATCCCAATCCACGATCAGACAACCAACGATGCTGCAAACCCGAGAATACGAAGCAAAGTAAAGACATCGTAAGGGTTTTCTACATTCGGGCTCCGCGAGGGTGTGGCGTTCCGTGGCGGCAAAATTTCTCCTGCGGTCTACTTTCTACTTTCTACTTTCTCGAAAACCGCTATAGGGCTTGTTTGAAAACAAGTTATCGATGCCAGAATAAAACTCACACCCCTCCGCGATATGTCACGGCGAAACAGTTTGCCTCCGGAGACGCGGGCAATATAATATTTCCCCTGGCGAACAGTTTGCCGAATGATGCTGACTGCGGCCGAACGAATCCACCCCTTTTTCCGAAAGAAGGTCCCCGACATGCGGATAAACATGCCAATGCGAATTGCGGCGATGGCGATGGCGATGGCGATTATCACCTGCCCCCTGCAAGCCGATGAGGGCATGTGGGCGTTCAACAACATACCGGTCAAGACGATCGAGACCAGGCACGGTTTCAAGCCCTCGCCGCAGTGGCTGGAGCACTTGCAGCGATCGGCGGTGAGGTTCAACGGGGCGTCGGCCTCGTTCGTGTCGAGCGAGGGATTGGTGTTTACCAATCACCACGTGGGGCGAGGGGCCATTCAGAAGCTCAGTTCGTCCGATCGCGACCTGCTGAAGAGCGGTTTCCACGCAACCACGCGCCGGCAGGAACTGCGCTGCCACGATCTGGAACTCAACGTGCTGGTTGACATAAAGGACGTCACCGCCCGAATCGAGTCCGCGGTCCGAGCGGACATGTCGCCGGCGCGGGCGTTCGAGGCCCGGAGATCGGCGATGAGCACCATAGAGGCCGAATCGCAGGCCCGCAGCGGTTTGCGGAGCGACGTGGTGACGCTCTACCACGGGGCGCTGTATCACCTGTACCGCTACAAGAAGTATACCGACGTCCGCCTGGTCTTCGCCCCCGAACACGACATCGCGTTCTTCGGAGGTGACTGCGACAACTTCGACTATCCCCGCTACTGCCTGGACGTGTCGTTTTTCCGCGTGTACGAAAACGGCAAGCCGCTGCGCACGGACCACTACCTCCGCTGGAGTCGGTCCGGATGCTCCGAGGGTGAGATGGTGTTCGTAGCCGGGCACCCCGGGCGGACCAAGCGCCTGCTGACGACCGCCCACCTGGAATTCCTGCGAGACCGGACCCTTCCCGACACCCTGAACCGCCTGCGTCGCAGGGAGATCACGGTGCGGACTTTCGCCGAGCGCTCCAGGGAGAACGCCCGGAGGGCGGCGGGGAACATCTTCGGCGTCCAGAACGGTCGCAAGGCCCTGCTGGGCCGACTGGCAGCCCTCCAGGAACCCCGCCTGCTGGCACAAAAACGCAAGCGAGAGAAGGCCCTGCGCGCCGCGATCGCCAAGGACCCCAAACTCCGCAAGGAATGCGGGGAGGCATGGGAGGACGTGGCCCGGGCCGTCAAGACCTGGGACGGTCTCTATAACGAACTGACCCTGCTGGAGCGCGGCGGCGCATTCGCCTGCCGGCAGTTCGGTATCGCCCGCTCCCTGGTGCGTCTTGCCGACGAGACGCCCAAGCCTAACAATCTCCGCCTGCGGGAGTACCGCCAGTCCAATCTCGACTCGCTCAGGCACCGGTTGTTCTCCAAAGCCCCCATCTACAAGGACCTTGAGACGGTCAGGCTGGCCGATTCGCTGAGCCTGCTGGTCGAGCGGATGGGGGCCGGCAGCAAGCTGGTCGCCCGGGTGCTGGATGGGAAATCGCCGCGGGAACGGGCGGCAGAACTGGTTGGGGGCACGAAGCTCGAAGACCCGGCCTTGCGACGGCGCCTGGCCCGGGGCGGCGCGGAGGCAGTCGCCAAATCCGACGACCCGATGATCGCCCTGGCCAGGATGGTGGACGCGCCTTCTCGCGCGGTGCGCAAGGCCTGCCAGGAGCAGGTCGACGAACCGCTCCGCCAGGCGTACGCCAGGATCGCCCGCTCGAAGTTCGCCGTCCACGGTACGGGCGTGTACCCCGACGCCACCGGAACACTTCGCCTGGCGTACGGAAGGATCGAGGCCTACAAAGAGCAGGGGCGTCTCATCCCGCACTGCACCGCGATCGGCGGGGTGTTCGCGCGATCGGCGGAGCACGAGAACCAGTGGCCTTTCCATATGGGCAAGCGGTGGCTGGGGCGGAGGGAGAAGCTCAATAAGACCGCGGCATTCAATTTCGTCTGCACCGCCGACATCACAGGGGGCAACTCCGGAAGCCCCGTGGTCAACAGAAAGGGCGAACTGGTCGGCGTGATTTTCGACAGCAACCTGCACGGTCTGGGCTGGTCCTACCAGTTCGACTCTCGCCAGGGACGATCCGTCTCCGTCCACGTGCAGGCCGTACTGGAAGCCCTGCGGACGGTCTACGGCGCCAAGGCGCTGGTGGATGAACTGACAACAGGCAATTGAAAAGAAAGTGACATGAAGGCAAGGATTCCGAAAACATGGCTGATCCTCCTGGGTATGGTCGCCGCGGCATGTTCGGCCGCACCTGACACCGACACCGCCAAACTCCCCGGCGATATCCGCGCCAAGCATCCATCGAATGCCCGTGGCAGCGCATTGCGCTATCCCGGCGCGGCGCCTGGGAAGACCAACCGCCGCGTTGGAGGCGGTCGAGCGTGTCTCGAGAACGCCGCGATCCGTGCCGAATGGCGGTTCGACAAGAGTCAGATCACGCTTGTCGCGATCGAAAACAGGCACACCGGACAGAAGGTGACAATCGGCACGGGCGGTCTTCCGCGCGTGGTGCTGGGCGGCGGGCGCACGATCGACTTGGCGTCTCTCAGGCCCGCGGCGCCCCCGGGCCTGCACGACCGCGCCGTCGTCGCCGAGTTCAAAGACGACGCGTCAGGTTTGGCGATGCGGTGGTCGGCGACGTTGGACGATGGTTCAAACGCGATCGTACAGACCCTGCAGTTGACCGCATCGCGAGATACCGGGATCAAGGAGCTTGTTTTTGTTGATGCTACCTTGAAAGGCGCACGGCAGGTGGGTCGCGTGGACGGATCGGTCGTCGTGTGCGGTGATATTTTCCTTGCCGTCGAGCATCCGCTTGCAAAGAACACCGTAAGCAATAACTCGCGCGCGCGGTGCGCCCTTCCGCGGGGAAACGTGTTGAAAACCGGGCGATCGTGGACGCATACCGGCGCTGTCGGCG
>Ga0180435_10006319_pt1 | contig 11357 bp, 7 predicted proteins | sample SS_ome_3_FD_132467 | JGI IMG/M metagenome (GOLD analysis project Ga0180435, IMG submission 132467) | Hypersaline lake sediment archaeal communities from the Salton Sea, California, USA - SS_3_S_1 metaG | ecosystem: Environmental > Aquatic > Non-marine Saline and Alkaline > Hypersaline > Sediment...
AAGGCCGGGTGGGGGTGTTACAACAGTTTGGGGCGTTGATTCTGGTGGCCGCCCTGTCTGCGGTGTTGTTTGTGGGGGCCATGGCCTTGCTGCCCCAGGCCACCATCACCTTAACCCCCGTTGCCAGAGCCGTACAGACTGAATTGATTGTCAAGGCGGACCCGGCGGTACAGGGAGTAGATTTTCAGAGCTTAACCTTTCCGGCCAGAGTCAGTCAGGTGGAGTTGGAAATGCCGGGCCGGATAGAAACCATCGAAACTGAACTGGCGCCGGTGGGCCGGGCCGCCGGTACGGTCGCGTTTATCAATCGTACCGATCAGGAACAGACCATCCCGGTCAGCACCACAGTCACGACCTCTGCCGGGGAGCAGATTGAATTTATTACCACCCAAACCGCCACAATTCCGGCCGGGGTGGGGTCGCTGACGCCCACTCGGGTTATCGCGGTTGAGCCGGGGCCGCAGGGCAATGTGCCGGCCGGGCAGATTAATCGGCTGGAAAATTCATCGTACAGTTTGCTGGCACGCGTAGTGAATGAACAGCCGTTGGGAGGCGGCACCCTTGAACCGGCCCGGGTGGTGGTTCAAGATGATAAAGAACGGTTGCAAGCACATTTGCAGCAGCTAATTTATCAGGAAGGGCTGGAGCAACTGCGCCAGTCGCTGGCCGAGCAGGAATTTATTTCGCCGGAAACTTTACAGGTGATTGTACTGGATGTTACCTATAACGAATTTTCTGGCGATGTTTCCGATACCTTTAGCGGTGAAATGCAGGCTGTAGTGCGGGGCACGGTGGTTGGTGGTTATAATGCCAACCGGCTGGCTTTGGCCGCGCTGGAGGCTCAGGTGCCGGCCGGGTATGAACTGGATATCGAAGGGTTGCGTTTTGGCGCCGGCGAGGTGCTGGATGTACGGGATGGGACGGTGACTTTTCGGGTGTTTGCCGATGGGCAGGCCTTGCCGGTGATTGATCCTCATGCCGTGGCTCGCAGCGTTACCTGGCTGTCGCTGGGAGAAGCTCAGGCGCAATTGAACCAACAATATCCGCTGGCCGCGGTGCCGGGCATAGAATTGCAGCCGGATTGGGCCAGACAATGGGTCGGGCGTTTGCCTTTCTCGTCGGTGCGGATTGATGTGATTATTAACGATGCGGTCACGCCGGTGGTCAGTGATGGCTGAGATGATTCGCCGGTTGGGGCTGGATATTGGAGAACGACGGATTGGCTTGGCGCTCAGTGAAAGCGGTATTTTGGCCAGCCCCCACGGTGTCTTGCATCGAAAATCGAAAAAACAGGATTTTGCCCGCCTGCAACAACTTATACTCGAGTTAAAAGTTGACCACCTGGTTATCGGAATCCCCTATTCTTTGAACAGTGATGATCCTCTGGGACCGCAGGCCCGGCGGGTATTGCGCTACGCCGAAGCCCTGTGCCACACGCTACAAATTCCCTGCCACTATCACGACGAACGCTACTCTACCGTTGATGCTCAGCAATATCTGGCTGATGCCGGCCGCAAAAAAGTGCCGATTGATGCCGCGGCCGCGGCCGTCATCTTGCAAAGCTACCTGGATTCTCTGCGCTAATAGCAAAGGCGAATCTATTGTGACGTTGTCACTCTGTACCCTTGCGACTCTGAAAAATGGCAACCATAATCTATATTGATTCTGATGAAACAGCCTGTAAACAGGTGCAGTCTGTGGTGGGACCGCAGCACAATTTGCTGACCGCGTCCGATAGCCCGACCGCGGTGCAATATTGTGCCATGTTGCAGCCGGATATTATTCTTTTGAATCCTGACCAGGCCAGGGTTAATCCTGGCACGCTGGTGCCTCGCCTGAAAATGTTTATGCCCCAAACCCCCATCCTGCTCATTGGCGGCACAACAACCTACGATACCCCGGCTGATGCGCAACTGCCCGCCTCGTACCGGCCCGAGCAGCTACAGACGCTGCTTCAGACCTGGCTGGGTGAAACAGAACAACCACCCCCCCCCACCGATGTTGAAGCCTTTCAGACCCAAATTACCGCCCTGACCCAGGCTAACAAACGACTGGCCACTTTAAACGCGGTCAGCGCCCTGATTGGCACCAGCCTTGATTTAGAATCTCTCACCGATGAAATTCTGGCCCAAATTCAAAAGACAATAGCCTTTGATAGCGCCACCCTGTTTTTGTTAAAGGAAAATGTATTGGAGGCCGCGGCGTCGCGTGGTTTTTCTGAATACCAACAGGGCATGAATACTTTTACCAAAAGCGATCGTAATTCAGCCTGGCGGGTAGTTGCCAACAGATTGCCGCTTATTATCAACGATGTTACCCAAAGCCGATACTGGGAACCTCGCCCGGAATTGGACAAAATTCGGGCCTGGTTGGGCGCGCCGTTAATATACAAAGACCGGGTGGTGGGGGTTTTGACCCTGGACCGCAACACGCCGACTGCCTTTACCGAGGCCGATGCCCGGTATGTGTTTACGCTGGCATTTCAAATTGCCACTGCTGTAGAAAATGCCCAATTATTTGAGGCCTGGCAAAAACAAACGGTCCGGCTCAAATTAATCAATGAGGTTTCGCAGGAAATCAACAAATACCTTAATGTTGATAGCCTGTTCGACGCCCTGGCGGAAACAATTTTTGAGCGGTGGCGGTATGATTGGGTCTCGATTTGGGAAATTGACGATACCCGGGCGGTGATGACGCTGAAAAGTGCTTACGGTGTTGCCGAAGTCCCACAACTCTCGTTGGCTAATTACCAACAAATTATTGACCGGAGTGTTTTTGGACAGGCTATCCACAGCGGACAGCCGATTTTGGCTAATAACCTGGCCCACACTCCGGATTCTTTGCTGACCGACAGGCTGCACCTGCGCTCGGCGGTGGTTGCGCCAATGTACGTAGGCTCACAAATAGAGGCCGTTATCTGCGTGGCTCGCCGAGCCTCTGATGTTTTTGATGACCAGGATTTGTGGGCGTTAAGCAGTTTGGCCGGTCAGGCCGGAACCGCGGTAAAGAATGCCTGGCTGTACCGGGGCCTGGATACATATTCTGATACGTTGGAACGGACCATTGCCGCCCGAACCCAGCGGTTGCAGGCCATTAAAAAAATCAGTCAGGTGGTCAGTCAGGGCCTGGAAATTGATGAACTGATGGTGTTGGTGCGCCATGAAATTTGTCAGATTTTTGCCGGCGATAATACGGATCAGGTTCATGTGACAATTGGGCTGCTCAACGGCCCTGATATTGTTTTGAATGGGGTTTTAACCGTCCGTCCGGCCCCGGATAGTCTGGCTGACCAGGTGACCCGCCAGGCTACCCCCCGAATATTAAGCCATGTTCCGCTGCAAGACCTTTATAACCCGATTTACGGTGAGCAGCCTCCGACTATGCCATCGTTATTGATTACGCCGTTGGTGACCGGCGGTAAAACTATTGGGCTGATAACCGTCGAAAGCCGGCAACCTGATTTGTTTGATGACCAGGATTTGGAAATTTTGGAGACAATTGCCGTTCAAGTAGCCAGCGCCATCGAACATGCCCGCCTGTTACAAAAAACCCGCGATATCGCCATTGTAGAAGAGCGCACCCGGCTGGCTCGAGATATGCACGATGGCGTGGCTCAAAATTTGGCTTATTTGCTACTTCAGGTGGACCGCGGCCTGAATATGGTGGATACCGGCAGTAAACTGGAAACCCAATTGGAAAAGATTGGCTCTCTGCTTCAGCAAAACATCGCCGAATTACGGCGTAATATTTTCGATTTACGCCCCGTCGCCCTGGAAGGCCGACCGGTGTTTGACGTTTTGGAAAATTTTCTGACGGAATTCGGCCGGCGATGGGGCATCAAGACTCACTGGCAGTTACTTGGTGATCCGGTGCAGCCGGGGCTGGATATTGAACAGGCAATGTACCGAATTTTGCAGGAGGCGCTGTCGAACGCGCAGCAGCATGCCCAATGCACAGAAATCCGGGTAACGCTCAACATAGAAGGTAAAAAACAGATACAATTGCAGATACAGGATAACGGATTGGGGTTGGATGCTAACGCCTCTACAGAAACACAGACGTTGTCTCGGCGCAAGGGCCTGGGGTTAACCTCGATGCGGGAACGGGCTGAGAGTGCCGGCGGACAGTTTGAGATTAGCAGCAGCCCCAACAATGGCACCTGTCTTACGGCGATACTGCCACTGCAATCATAGGTAATCAGTTAAGGGGACCGCGATGAACAAAATCAAAGTGATATTGGCCGATGACCATGCGTTGTTCAGAGAGGGATTACGCTCTATTTTTGAGGATCAGGATGATATAGAAATTGTGGGTGAGGCCGAAGATGGTCTGGAGGCCGTCAAACTGGTCAACAATTTATCTCCAGATATTGTTTTGATGGATATTAATATGCCGGTGGTTGACGGTGTAGAAGCCACGCGCAAAATCCTTGAGGTTCACAATATGATCAATATCATCATTTTGACGATGTATCCTCAGGATGAACATGTATTTCAGGCACTGAAAGCCGGAGCCAAAGCCTATTTACTCAAAGATACACGCTCCCGGAAGTTGCTTGAAGCTATCCGGGCGGTACATAGTGGTCAGGCTGTTATCAGCCCGGAAATGACCGGGCGTTTGTTGGATGAATTTCGGCGGCTGGCTGATCAAAAAACAGAGGAGCCGGCTCCATAATATCAAACCCTGACCGAGCAAGAAAGGCGAATTTTAACGTTGGTGGCAGATGGAGCCAGCAACAAAGAGATTGCCGCCAATCTTAATTTGTCGGAACGAACCATCAAAAACTACCTTTCTATAATTTTTCAGAAATTACAGGTCAACAATCGGACCGAGGCCGCAATCCGGGCAATGCGCGACGGGTTAGTTGATGAATAACACAGCCGTGAAGCGGCGGTACTTTAGGGTAAAATGATTCAGTACTAATGCTGGTACTTTTGCCTCTGTAAAATTATCTGTTCCTGCTTTACAATATAATTGTTAATATGTCGGTGGTATTAAAATTGTAGAGTACCTCCCAATTCCCTATGAGTGTGTGATGATGATTGAATGGTTTTTGCAGATAATAACGGTATGGTTTGGCATTAGTGTGGTGGTCATCGCTACCGGCTGGTATCTGGCTGTCACAATTCCCACCTATTGGCCCGAATGGTGGCAGCAAGTTGTGGTAGATATTGAGCCTGATCCTTAACCACATCGTATCAGGTGACAGATACCTTCCGGCGCAGGTTAAACAAATTTGGCCTCATTAATTATTTTATTTTTTATTTGTAATCCCTGAGATGTGAATTTTATCATTTTGGGGATTTTGTTTTTATAACCCCGAGTCCGGAAAGAGGGACACCCCAGGTACTTTTTGACAGTTGCATTTAAACCGGAAAATATATTACAATGAATACACCTGTAAGAATTTTGATTGCTGACAGTGATGTTGAATTTGCCGCAGAGTTACAAAAATCTCTGAACCAATACGACGACCTGAACGTAGTTCAATGGACGCGGGATGGGGTGGGCACGGTAGATGCCTGCCGGGAGACATTACCACACGTGGTCTTGATTGATTTGCACCTGCCCGTGCTGGATACCATTCGAACCATCACCACAATTCTAACAGAAAACCCGCGCCTAAAAATTTTGGCTCTGGCCTCTCAATCAGAAGATCGTTATGCAGTGGAGGCCATAAAAGCCGGCGCCTCCGGCTGTCTGGACAAGTACACTCAAATAACTGCGGTTGTTCAGGCGGTACGTGAGGTGGTGGGCGGTGATGTGTTCGTGAACCCGGCTCTGGCCTCTTCTATTTTGCAGGAATTTTACGACATCTCTATCGATAAATCATAACCTTGTAGTTATCGAGGCGTACACCTTATGTTAGCCCTGGAAGAGTTTGCCAATTTCATTACCCTGAATATGGCAAACCTGGCCCAAACCTATGTGGAATTATTGAATAAGCAGTATTCGGGGCAAAAATTGGCCGCGGACAGTTGCCTGGTTGTCGCGCGTCGGCTTTTGAAAGCAGTTGTGGTGGCCTGCAAAACCGAAAAATCAGACCCGGTTTTTCAATTATTTGACCCCAACGAAGAAGCGGCTCAAAATCTGCAATCGCTGTTAAGCCAATGCAGTGATAATAAGGCCGCGCCCCAGGCCCTGGTTGCTCTGGAATGTTTGGGCCACACCCTCACCCCGGTTGTTACCAATCTGGATGCCGGAAAGTTTCTCTGGCAGATTATGGCTGAAATACGGGGCGTATATTTTGCTGCAATTTCAGATGACAGCACAGCCCCCGGTCCTACGCTGGATAACCAAAAAATTGTTGATGCCCGTCATTCCTTAACAAAGCGGGCCGAAGATTTGGAAACGATTGCCCTGCTCAGCACCACCATTTCTACTATTCTGGACCCTGATAAACTGTTGCAAGAAGTGGTAGACCTGGTTAAACAACGGCTTAATCTTTACCATGCCCACATTTACCTGCTGGACGATGCCGGCGAAATATTGAATCTGGCAGCCGGCGCCGGTAATGTCGGACGGCGCATGGTCAAAGACGGCTGGCAAATTCCCCTGGACCAGACGCAATCATTGGTGGCGCGGGCAGCCCGTTCCAGGCAGCCGGTGGTTATTAATAATGTACGCTCAGAACCCGGCTATTTTCAAAATCCACTGCTCCCTCTGACCCGTTCAGAAGTGGCATTACCGCTATTGGTAGCCGATACGCTGTTGGGCGTGCTCGACGTACAGGCCGATACCGAAGACCACTTTTCCGACGAAGATATTTCTATCAAAAAGATTCTGGCTTCGCAGGTAGCCGTTGCCATACAAAACGCCCGCCTTTATGCCCAGGTTCAGACCGTGCTTAATGATACCCGGCAATCGCAAGACTTGCTTCGGACCGTTATTGATGCCACGCCGGACTGGATTTTGGTACGCGACCGTGAACATCGCTACCAATTGGTGAATCGGGCTTATGCCCAGGCCCTGCACCTGACCCCCCAGGATTTTATCGGCAAAACCGATGCCGAAGCAGGGTTGCCCGACGAATTTGTTAACGGCGAACTGGCTAAAGGTATCCGCGGTATTTTGATTGATGATGACGAAGTGCTAAACACCGGGGAGACGGTTGTCAACCCCTTTGAACCTTTGCTCATCCAGGATGAACTGCGCCTGTTCCATTCCATAAAAACCCCGTTGCAGACTGCAACCGGAGAAGTAGGGGGAGTCTTAACCCTGGCTCGCGACGTTACCGAGCGCGAATACTTGCTGACCCAAACCGAAACTTTGTATCAGGCCAGCGCCGGCTTGAACCTGGCCCAGACCCACGATGATATTTTGGGCGTCTTGCAGCAATACACCATGTTGGGGCAAGGTGCGAATAACCTGAGCCTGAACTATTTTGATGTGCCGTGGACGGAGGAGCAGACCCCGCGCTGGATTAATACCGCCGCCCGCCGCTCCCAACTGCCGGTTGAGGCCCTGCGCGACCGTTACGCCCTGGCCGAATTTCCCTCGGCTGACCAGTTGTTACAGGCCCGCGCCCCCACCCTGATTGAAGATGTGGCTGATGACCCCCGCATGGACGAAAATGCACGCATATTATATCAGCGGCATTTTGGGGCCAAAAGCACTGTATTTGTGCCGTTGGTCATTGGGGGTCAATGGCTGGGCTTTATCAACGCAATTTACCCCCAACCGACTACATTTCCCGATGGCGAAGTACGCCGGATGATGATTTTAGCCGGACACGTGGCCGTCGCCATGCAGGCCATCCAGCAACTACAAACCACAGAACGCCGCGCCCGCCGCGAAGAGACCATCCGGCAGATTACCGATAGAATGCGCTCGGCTACCAACCTGCCAAAATTAATGCAGATTACCGCCGAAGAGTTGGCCCATCATCTTGATGCCGGACATGCCGTGGTAGAACTGGGGAGTGACCCGGCTCAAACAAGTCAAGCTGATCTGCTTGAAAAAGCCGGGTAAAGGTAGTAAAGTTATGAAACTTAACATTTCTCTCAGGCAGCGAATAGCCTTTGGCTTTTTTCTGATTGTGGTGGTCGTATTTTTGACCGTCGCTGTAGGCATTTGGTCTACCCTTTCCTTGCAGGGCGTCATCAATATCCTTAACGCAAATGTTGACCAGATAGAGGCGATCGCTGAAATGGAAGAGAGCTGGCAAGATGTAGCTTCCACCGTGGATAATATGCTCCTCTTCAAACAGTCCGCGGCCCTGGTCCGGCCCCGCCTGGACCGGCAGGTAGAACTGTTCCAAACCCAATTGACAACCCTCAATACGATGACCCTGGGCCAGCGAGCCGATATGACGGCTGAAAACCAGCAAATTGCCGCCGAACTTCAGCAAAAGGGGCAAGAACTTGTAGACTCGATACACACCATCGGAGAGTTAACGGTTCAGGGCAGGTGGGCATCGGCCCAGATATATCGCCAAAACCAGATGTCTACCGAGCAATATCAGTTCGACCGGATTGTGGACCGGCTGCGGGCCAATATTCGGGCAGAGGTAGAATTTTCCGTTGAGCAAACCCGGGGCCGGCAGAACACCACCCAAATTTTATGGGCTATGGCCGCAATTTTTGCTGTCGGCGTGGCCGTAACCTCCGCCGTATTGGTGGACCGCAGCATTACCCGGCCTGTATACCAACTGATTGAGCAGGTAGAGCGCGTTACCCATCGCAATTTTAGCCCGATTACCCCCATGCCACAGCAAGACGAAATTGGCGCTTTGTCGCGGGCCGTCGCTTTGATGACTGACTGGCTGCGTGAGTCTTACAGTACCCTGGAAGACCAGGTATCAGCCAGAACTGAACGGCTGGAACTGGTAGCCCGGTTGAGCGGCCAATTGAGCGCCATCCTTAATTTGGAAGATTTGCTGGACGAAGTTGTCAACCAGGTCAGGGATAGTTTTGGATATTACCACGCGCATATTTATTTGCTCAATGTGGAAGAAAACAAATTGATTGTGGCCGCCGGGACCGGTTCTGCTGGTGACACCATGAAAGTGCAGGGCCATAATATTCCGGTCAATGCCCCCACCAGCCTGGTGGCTCGGGCGGCTCGCAGCCGGAAGATTGTTTACGCCAGTGATGTCCGGCAGGCCGAAGATTGGCTGCCCAACCCCCTTCTGCCCGATACTGCCTCTGAAATGGCCGTCCCCATTATCCAGGCCGCCACCGAAAGCGTGGTTGGCGTGCTCGACGTTCAGCAAAACAGAATTGGTGGATTTGATGAGGGCGATGCCGGTCTGTTGCGGTCGCTGGCTAATCACGTAGCTGTTGCAATTAACAACGCTCGTTTGTTTGAACAGGTAGAAACTGCCTTGCAAGACGCCCACGAGGCGCAAGCCCGTTATACCGAACAGGCCTGGGAACGGATAAAATCAACATTGTCAGCCACCGACTACCACTATGCCCGGACCGATGCCGGGCTACTAAGCCCTCCTGAAATACAGCAAGCCAGAGAACAAGCATTCACCAAATCCGGACCGCAATTGATTTCTATAAATAACGATGAACGCGCGGCCCCGTCAACCCCGGCAGACGTCCCCGGCGAGGCACAGAACGCGCACCAGGCCATGGTGGCCCCCGTGACGCTGCACAATAAACAAATTGGCAATATCCAGCTTCACGCCGCCGGATCCGGACCGGACTGGACCGAGGATGATCTGGCCATTCTGACCGCGGTGGTAGAGGAATTGGCTCAAACCGCAGAAAATCTGCGTCTGTTTGATGAAACGCAGCAGCGGGCCGGTCGAGAACAGACGACCCGTCAAATCATCGAAAAAATGCGGTCGTCTCCCGACATTGAATCTATTATCAACACCGGCCTAAAAGAATTATCGTCCGTTTTAAACACAGATCGGGTTTATGTGCGGTTGAGTGCCAGGGCCGAGCCTGCCAACTTTGATCTCAATTTGCAGACAAAGTCATCCGCAGATTCATCTCCGGCTTTGTTTGCCAACGGTGATAATCAAAATCGCTCCAATACCTCCCCCCGTCCCGGAAACTCCGCCCCGGATTCCCCATCTGACGACTCCCGGAGGGCAGAATGACATTACAGCCCCAAAAAACTCATCTCCCCCAAAAAATTCCTTTCTGGCGGTTACGGCAAACTCGGCTGATTTATCTGTTGTTGCTGGTTTCAATTTTGCCCCTGGGGGTGGCCGGTTGGATTAACCTGACTCAAACCAGAGAGACATTGCAGCAGCAAACCTTTGAAAAACTGGTCACGGCCCGTCATCTAAAAGCTGAACAAGTTGAAGCTTTTTTTCAATGGACCACAGAAGATATGGTGTTAATGTCTCATTCACCAATTATGGTCCAGGCCTTGACAGATTTTTCTGGAGAGCAGAATCTGGCCGAGGTGCGCGCATGGTACCAGGGCCAACCGGAAATAATGGATTCCGGCAATGATAGTGCCTACGATGTCGCCCATCGCCAATTTCACCCCCTGTTTTCAGAGATTGTCGAAACCAAAGGTTACGATGATATTTACCTGATCAATTCGGCTGGTAACATTGTCTATAATTATGACAAAGGTGATGATTTTGCCACAAACCTGCTCACCGGGGTTTATCGCTATTCACATCTGGCTCAATTATTTAATGATTTGTATACCAGTTCCGACGACAGCGAGATCAAAATAACAGATTTTGCATTTTACGACCCCGCCGGTGAAACCGCCGCCGGTTTTGTGGGCGCGCCAATTATGGCCAACGGAGCCAATATCGGGGTGCTGGTATTCCAATTGTCCCTGGCCCGTATCAATGAACTTATGCATCCGGAGCTTGATGAAATTGGCGAAACCGGTGAAATCTATCTGGTTGGCCCCGATAATCTGATGCGCTCCAACTCCCGGCTGAGCGACTCCAGTACAATTTTGCGCCAAGAGGTAGATAACCAGGCCGTCCGGGAAGCGTTGTATGGGAACACTGGGCAAACCCAGTTGATTGGTTACCGGGGCGAACCAACCCTGATTGCCTATCGCCCTTTGAATGTGGGCGATCAAACCTGGGCCATGTTGGCCGAAATGAGCCAGGCCGAGGCCTTTTCTCCGGCCAACAGGTTGCGTAATTCCGGCGTTGCTACCCTGGCGGGGGCCATATTGCTCGTGGTCGTTGTTGGTTTTTTGGTGGCCCGGCAGCTTAACCGCCCTATCGTCAATCTCACCGAAACCGCCATGGCCATTACCGCCGGTAATCTGGATTTGCGGGCCGAGGCCTCCAGCCGGGATGAAGTTGGCCTATTGGCCGAGGCCTTTAATTCTATGACTAATCAGTTCCAGGCGGTTATCAACACCCTGGAAGAACGGGTGACGGAACGAACCGAACAGATCACCGCCCTGGTAGAGGT
>Ga0180435_10006321_pt1 | contig 11357 bp, 7 predicted proteins | sample SS_ome_3_FD_132467 | JGI IMG/M metagenome (GOLD analysis project Ga0180435, IMG submission 132467) | Hypersaline lake sediment archaeal communities from the Salton Sea, California, USA - SS_3_S_1 metaG | ecosystem: Environmental > Aquatic > Non-marine Saline and Alkaline > Hypersaline > Sediment...
ATGCTAATTTTCCTTTTTTCTCTGCATCGGGATTTCCCGCAGGATGCGGAGGGTGTCGCCTGCGTCTTCGAGTTCGAAGAGGCGGGCGCGGATGCCTCCTCCCTCGTTTGGTTGGTGGACCGGCATGACGAGCCGGTCGTCGAAGGTCTTGAAGAGCATGCCATGGCCGCCGTCGATCGACAGCAGGGGTTCGTCGATCTGCTTCCACGGTCCGGCCACCTTGCCGCTGGTGGAGCGGGCGATGCCGACCGTGTAGGTGTGCCCTTTGCTGAAGCTTGACCAGATCATGAGGAGCCGCCCGGTTTTGGTTCGGTAGAGGAAGGGTCCGTCGGTGACGTAGGCGTTCTTGTCGAAGAACATCGGGACCACCCACTTCGCCTCGCTGGCCCGGAAGAGGGTGTGGGGCTTCCCCGCCACGCCGGAGAGGTCGTCCTTGAGACGCAGCAACTCCATGGTGCCGTCCTTGACCTGCACCCACTCGTGGCAGAAGACGAGGTAGGGGACGCCGTCCTCGACCCACAGGGTTCCGTCCAGTGCGAGCCAGTCTTCCGGGGTGTGGGGTTTGTTGGCGAACGGCTTGAACGGACCCTCGGGGGAATCCGCCACCACGATCTGGACGGCTCGTTTTCCGCTCTCCGAGTTGAAGGTAGCGAACACGTAGTATTTGTTTCGGTAGCGGTGCATTTCCGGCGCCCACACGCCCTTGTCGGCCCAGAATTCGTCCGGGTAGTGGAACACCGGCTTGGGGCCCTTCCAGTGTTCGAGGTTCCGGCTGGTGTAGACTCCCACGCCCGGACGCGTGCCCCCGCCTTCGATGGGCACCGCCATCTTGTCCACCATGTAGTAGGTCTTTGTTTCGGCGACCGGCAGGATGAACGGATCGCGGATCCAAAGGTCGGCCCGGAGGCGGGGTTCGGCGGCGTTTCCGGCGGCCGCGGCGAACAGGCAGGCCGCGGCGGCGAACAAGTTGATCCTCATCATCGCGTGTGGGTTCATGGGCGTCGGTCACTGGTCTTGTGAGACCGCCCTGCCGGCGTGGAAACGGTTGTCCGATGCGACGGTCACGGAGTCGGCCGGGGACTCATCGAGGCGGACAAAACTTGCCGCGGTCCCCAGCGAACGGCAGTCGCGGACCACGGCGTCCTGCACCTGCCGCAGGCGGATCACGGCCTCTCCGTTGAAGTTCTTGCCACACCGCAGTCCGGCCAGTTCGAGGTCTTGCACATTCTGGCAGAGCACGGCCGGCCTTGCCTCCGGCCTGGCGGCTTCGAAGCGGACGTTGGAGAGCGACAGGCCGCGCACATGGCGGGCGAAAATGGTCGTATAGGGGACCCGCTTGCCGAGCACCCAGAACTCCGGGCGCTGTCCGACGAACTCCCCGATGTCACGGATTGCCGCCAGCTCCGGTGTCCCGCCGCCGGCGACCCGCATTGAAACATCCTCGAAGGTGATTCGCTCGATGTAGTGGCCGGGCACGCCTGTGAGGACGAAGCCGGTCGGCACGGTCTCCGGCAGGCCCGTGTTGTCCACGCGGATGCCGCTGAACTGCATGTCGCTGAGCCGGTTCATGGGCGGCAACGGCTTCGGGCTGTCGACGCCGGCGCGCCAACTGTTGAAGGTCATGAAGACCGGCATCGGAACCTTGCGCATGATGAGGTTCGAGAAGATCATGTCCTCCATCACGCCGCCCTCGCTCATCTGGATCTTCAGCCCGGCGTCGTCGATGTCGTGAAAGACGCAGTTGCTCACCGTGACATCCCGCAGATCGCCCAGCGAAGAGAGGCCGATGCGGATGGCAGCCCAGCGGCTCGACATGATGCAGTTGCAGATCGTCACGTTGTGGCAGGGCTGGTCGGTGCGCGAGGCCTGCAGGCAGATTGCGTCGTCGCTCGTGTCGAAGACCACGTTGCTGACCCGCACGTCCCGGCAGCCGTCAAAATCCAGCCCGTCGCCGTTGGGGCACATGTTGCGGGTGCGGATCGACACCCCGTCGACCACGATGTCGCGGCAGAAGTTCCACGCCGAGATCCAGGAGCCCGAATTGCGCAGTTCCAGGTCGCGCAGCCGCAGCCGGCTGCATTCCACGAACCGGATCAGCATCGGCCGGTCGAGCTTCGAGTCGCCGGAGTTCGGGAAGTGGCCCTTTCCCTGCCCGTCGATGGTGCCGAGGCCGGTCAACGCGATGTTGGAGGCTCCGCGGGCGAAGATGAGGCAGCGGTTGAAGTCGCCGTAGATGCTCTTGAAGGTGTCGGTTGCATAGTCGTCATAGTCGGTGCTGCCGAGCAGGGCCGCGCTGCCGTCCACGTGCAGATCGACGTTGTCCTTGAGGTAGATCGTCCCGATGACGTAGCGCCCGCCCGAGACCAGCACGCGGCCTCCGCCGGCCGCGGTGCAAGCGTCGATGGACTTCTGCATGGCGGCGGTGTTATCCGTCTTGCCGTCGCCCACTGCGCCGAACCGGCGAATATCGTAGACTGCCGGGGATTCGGGGTTTTCGGATGGGGCGGTTTTGGGCTCCTTGTGCGGCTTCTCCGGCGGCGCGGCCGTCTCGTCTGCGCGAGCCGGACCGGCGAAGCCGCCGAGGGCGAGGAGGGTTGCCGCCGTCATGGCGCTCAATGAGGTCGTTTGCAGCATGGTCATCGCTCCGTGTATCGCGGCGTGGTTTCGTCGCAGTGAGCGGTTCTGGTTGACGGGCTTCGATCCCGCCAGGGTCCTTGAAATTCAGAAGTCGTCACAAATGAGTCAAGTTTTCCGGAAGCAGGATTGCCCTGCCTGATGCAGGATGCAAGATGCACGATGGAGGGAACACGGGGCTGCATCCTGAATCTTGCATCCTGCATCCCGGTCCGAGGCTTGCCTCGCTAAGGTCCGATCGGCGTGAGGATGAGGCGGCGCAGGTTGATTGGCGTCCATGACTTCTTTTGCGGCTGGAGGGTGATCTGCTGGCGGCCGGGTTTCGTGATGTTGAGCTTGCCCAGATCGGCGGTGGTGTATTGTCCGTAGTTGCCGGTGTTGGGGATAGCGGCTTCGGTCTTCGCCTTTCCGGCGGTGACGACAACCCGCGCGCCCTCACTCTGCGTGGCGACCACGGCGCTTACCGCGAACCTGCCCGGCTGTTTGATTTCGACCGTCCAATGCACGCCTGCTTCGGCGGCAAACCAGAAACCGAGATTGGCGTTCTCGCCGCTGCCCTCCAGTTGCGGCGGGGAAACGCCTCGCGGAGCACGAATCCCGGCCGCCAGGGCGGTCAGTGTGAGCGTGCCGTCCTTCGCCGGGCGGACGGCCGGCTTGACGACTTCCGGTTCACCCCGGACCTCCATGGCCACGACCGAAGCGATCGGTCCGGGCGCTTCGGGCGGCAGTTGCACCGCCGCTCCCTGCTCCTTCGAAGTGGTCTTCAGGGTTTTCCCACCGTCGAGCAATCGAGCGTCTGGCACCTTGTTTTGCAGTCCCGGCACGAGCAGTTCGCCGCCGTCGGACGGCCAGTTGAACACGTGCAGGTAGAGCCGGGTGCGATCGCCGGCGTCTTTCCGCGTGATGCGTCCCCATGGGACCGGTCCGATCGGGTTGGCGCGGGCGCCGTGGATCGCCTCGCCGTTGACGGCCATCCACCGGCCGATTTCCTCCAACCGCTCCATGGCCGGAGCGGGGAAGGTGCCGTCGGGCTTCGGGCCGACGTTGAGGAGGAAGTTGCCGCCCTTGCTGGCGATGTCGATCAGCTTGCGGATCAGGTCTTCGGGACTTTTCCAGCCTTGGTCGTTCTTGTTCCAGCCCCAGCAGTTGTTCATCGTCATGCAGGTTTCCCAGTCCCAGCCGGGCATGCCGCGGGCGGGGATTTCCTGTTCGGGGGTGCCGAAGTCGCCCAAGTCGCGGGTCCGCTTGCCCACCCGGTTGTTGATGATGATGTCCGGCTTGAGGGACCGCACGAAGGCGTAGAGGTCGGCGCCGCGTTCCTTCGACCATGCGTCCCATTCGCCATCGAACCACAGGACGACCGGTGCGTAGCTCTCGACCAGCTCTTTTAATTGCCCTTTCATGTATGCGACATACTTGTCCATGTCGACTTGGTCCCGCGGCCGGTCCTTCTCCCATCCGCGCGGCGGGTAGTTCGGGTGATGCCAGTCCATGATCGAGTAGTAGAACCCGAGCTTCATTCCGTGCTCGTCGCAGGCCTTCTTCAGTTCGCCGAGGATGTCGCGTTTGAAGGGGGTCGACTCGATGTCGTAGTCGGTCAGCTTGCTCGGCCACAGGCAGAACCCGTCGTGGTGCTTCGAGGTGATCACGATGTATTTCATGCCGGCTCGTTTGGCGGCCAAAACCCACTGCTCGGCGTCGTATTTGAGCGGGTTGAACTGCGGGAGGAACTTGGCGTAGGTGTCGATCGGGATCCTTGCGGTCTCGCGGATCCACTCGGCGTGGTTGGTCCGGTCTCCCCACTCGCCGCCGGGCACGGCGTAGACGCCCCAGTGGATGAACATGCCGAACTTGGCGTCCCGCCACCACTGCATTCGCGCATCGTGCCGGGCGGGTGTCTGGTTGGCCTGCGAATTCGGGGCCTTGGCCTTGGGCTGCTCGGCCCGAGCAGACGGGATGAATGCGGGCAGGGCCGCGGTCCCGAGAACAAGTGAGCACATCAGTCGTTTCATGGTTGGCTTCTCCAGTGGATTTGTTGCACGCCGGGATCCGGCGGAAGGGCATTCAGGGCGACATCATCGCTTCGCTTTCTCGAAGTACTTGCTGCATCGCTCGACGACCTCGGGGAACTTGCCGGCCACGTCGTGTTTTTCGGCGATGTCGTTTTCGAGGTCGTAGAGCCGGAACTTGTCCTTGCCGGCGGGATGGAGCTTCCACTTGCCCGAGCGGATGGCCCAGATCCAATAGAAGTATTCGTGTTTTTTCTGTTCGGCGGTCCTGCCGAGCAATTCCGGCAGGTAGCTGAGGCCGTCGATTTTCTCGGGCGGCGTGACGCCGGCCAGCGCGCAGGCGGTGGGCAGGAAGTCCCAGAAGGCGCTGGGGTGATTGCTGGTGCGCCCGGGCTTGATGGTGCCGGGCCAGCGGGCGATCATCGGCACGCGGATGCCGCCCTCCTTGAGGCTGCGCTTGGCTCCGGAGAGCGGTCCGTTGCTGTCAAAGAACTTGATGTCCTGGCCGCCCTCGCCGGAGGGTCCGTTGTCGCTGCTGAAGAGGACAAGGGTGTTCTTCGAGATATCCAGTTCGCCGAGCAGGTCGAGGATGCGTCCGATGTCGCGGTCCATGCGCGTGATCATGCCGGCGTAGGCGGCGTTCGGGTGGCTCTGGGCGCAATAGCCCCTTGTGTACTGGCTGCCGTATCCGCCGCCGCCGTTGTTGCCCTTGTCGATGAGCTTGGGTGTTTCCGGCCAGCCGAGCTTGAGGTAGGGTTCGAGCGAGTCGCGCGGCACGGTGAGTTCGGCGTGTGGGATGGCATAGGGCAGGTAGAGGAAGAAGGGGCCGTCCTTGTTCTCCCTGATCCAGCCGAGGGCCTCTTTGGTGAACTCGTCATGGCTGTAGGTGCCCTTGGCGTCGACGTCGGGGATGTACTCGCCGGTCTCGGTCCGCAGGTTGTGGTTGTTCGGGTAGAGCACCTTCCGGTCGTTGCGCCAGAGGAATTCGGGGTAGTAGAAGTGGGCGAATCCCTGGTTGTCGTAGCCGAACCAGTGGTCGAAGCCCTTGTTGTTTGGGCTTCCGGGGTGGCCGGGGCGGCCGACCAACCCCCACTTGCCGATCATGCACGTGGCGTAGCCTGCCTTCTTGAGCAGCATGGCGACGGTGATGTGCTCTTTCTTGAGGCTGCCGCCCTGTCCCACGTGGACGTGCCCCAGGTGCCTGCCGGTCATCAGGCAGGCCCGCGACGGCGAACAGACGTTGTAGCCGGCGTAGTGGTCGGTGAACCGGATGCCTTCGGCGGCCATGCGGTCGAGCCGCGGGGTCTTGATCTTTTCCTGGCCGTAGCAGCCGAGTTCGCCATAGCCGAGGTCGTCGGCCACGATGAAGATGATGTTGGGGCGTTCGGGCCGGTCTTCCGCCGCCGCGGCAAGGGCCGGGACCGACAGCGCCATGATTGCTGAAATGACGACTCTTCTCATTGGGATCTCCTTGTTTCGAGTTGGATGCCGGTGATGCCGAGTTTCACGTCACTTCTTCACCGGCCTGGCGTCGTATTCGAGTGCCACCACCGAGACCCGCTGGTCGGGCGGACCGCCCGGCGGGAGGGTGACGGCGAGGGCGTCGCCGGTCACCTTGCCGGCGAGGACGAAGTTGGTTTCGAGCAGCCACGCCCGGCGCGGGGCGGCGGCCAGCCCGGGCACGGTGAGTTGCCGGTTGCCCGGCCAGTTGAAGATGTGCAGGTAGAGCCGGTAGCCGTCGTCGACCGGGCGGCCGGTGAGCTTGCCCCATTCCGGCGCCGGCAGCGGCACCACCTCCGCGCCGTGGATCGCCTCGCCGTTGACCACCAGCCAGCTGCCGATCTCCTTGAGGCGGCGGACCGCGGCCGGCGGGAAGCGGCCGTCGCCCATCGGGCCGACGTTGAGCTGGTAGTTGCCGCCATTCGACGTGCAGGTGACGAGGTTGCGGATCAGCGCGCCGACCGGCTTCCAGTTCGGGTCGAGCTGGTGGTAGCCCCAGGAGTTCTGCATCGTCCCCGACGCCTCCCACGGCCGGTTGATCGGCTCCTGCGGGATCTCGTTGTCGCCCTTCGAGATGAAGTCGGCCAGGGCGTCGCCCTGCGGGTGGTTCCATGTGACGCCGATCCGGCTGTTGACCATGGTGGACGGCGACTTCTCCTTCACGAATCCGATCAGTTGTTCGAGCCGCTGCGGGGTGAGGTGTCCGGCGCCCTGCCAGCAATCGAACCAGAAGAAGGCGGGCTGGTAACGGTCGATCAGTTCGCCGACCTGGGGGATGACGATCGTGTTCCAGTATTTGCCGAACTCCTCCTGGGTGGGGTGGACGAAGTTTGGTTTAACCCCGTCTTTGGTTCCTCCGGCCCAGTGGGGGATCGCACCGCCCTTGTGCCCCCAATCCTGCCAGTGGGAGTAGTAGAAGCCGAGCCGGATGCCGTGTTTTTTGCAGGCTGCGGCGAGTTCCCCGAGGATGTCGCGGTCGAACGGGGTGGCGTCGACCACGTTATAGCTGCTGACCTTGCTGGGCCACAGGCAGAAGCCGTCGTGGTGCTTGGCGGTGATCAGCATGTATTTCATCCCCGCTTCCTTCGCCAGCCCGACCCATTGGCCGGCGTCGAAGCCGGTGGGGTTGAACCGTCCGAGGAGCGTGTCGTATTCCTCGCGCGAGAGCCCGTGCACCCCGCGCTCGTTGAACCGCTCGAAGTACTGCTGGGCGCGGATCCACTCCGCGTACCAGTTGCGCCCCGACTTCACTCCCTTCCACTGGCCGGCGGGGATGCTGTAAAGCCCGAAGTGGATGAACATGCCGAACCGTGCGTCGCGGAACCAGCGGGTGTGGGCGGGGTCCGGGGACGGCGGGTTCCCGCCGCGGGCGAGCGGCGCCAGGATCGCGGCGAGGGCGAGTATGAGGGCGGTGGTTCTCATGGCGGGGGGCGAAGTGTGGTTCCTGCGGCGCGATCAACCGAGGCAAGCCTCGGACCAGGATGCAGGATGCAGGACTCAAGATGCAAGATGCAAGATGCAGGGAACACGGAACTGCATCCTGAATCCTGTATCCTGCATCATAGGCAGGGCAGCCTTGCTTCCAGAGAACTTGACTCATTCGTGATGAGTTCTGGATTTCGAGGACCCTATTTCCCCTTTGGCTCGAAGTGGACGATGAACCCGCCGCGGTCGGCGGTCTTGAATTCGAGGGTGTCGACGGCCTTGACCTGCCTTGATTCGCTGACGCATTTGAGGCCCTCGAGCTTGTCGCGGAAGATGCTTGCGGTGTAGGTCGTCCCCTTGGCCAGGAAGTCGAGGGGCAGCTTGATCTCGCGGGCCTTCGAGGCGAGGGCGCCGGCGAACCATGTGTCGCCCCTGCGGCGGGCGATCACGGTGTGCGAGGCTGGGTAGCCGTCGATGAAGCGTGTCTCGTTCCAGGCGGCGGGGACCTTCTTCAGCAGCTCCTTCGACGGGTGGGCGAGGTAGTCCTTGTGGAGGTCGGCGAAGATGAGAAACCCGGACTGGAACACCACGCTGGTGGCGAGCTGGTAGGCGTCGGTCTTGCCGTCCTTGCCGAACCAGGTCGGCGACCAATCGACCGAGCCGAGCGGGTTGCGCACGTAAGCCACGCAGTTGTCGCTTTCGGCGCTCGGGCCGCCCTCCTGGCCCTTGATGGCCTCGGTGCCGACGAGGTGCGGCCAGCGCCGGCGCTCGCCGGACGGAATCGCGCAGCCGTGGAAGACGAGGTGGAGCTTGTATTTGGCGGCGAGCCGGCAGATCTCGTCGCGCAAGGCGACCGCCATCTGGGTGTCCTCGTAGTCGGCGGTGGTTCCCTTGCCGTCCGGCAGGCGGTCGAAGAAGTCGATCTTCGAGCCGTGGAAGCCGATCTCGGAGTATTGCTTGAAGAGCTTCTCGACGGCCCCGGGCTTCATGAGTCCCGGGGTCCGGCGCCAGGCGATGATTCCGACCCCCTTGTCGGCGGCGTAGGCGGTGGCCTTGGCCGGTTCCTTGACGTAGCCTTCCCAGCCGTCATCGATGAGGTGGTATTCCCAGCCCATTTCGGAGGCGAAGTCGACCCAGCCTTTCCAGTTCGCCTTGTCGCCGGCGAACCAGTCCCAACTCGACCGGCCGGGCTGGATCCAGTCGGCGTCGACCAGCTCCGGCTCGGTTGGCGGGTTGAGGTTCTCGAACATCGTCTGCTCGACGATCGTCCCGAGATCGCCGGCCGAGATGACCGCCACGCGCCACGGCGAGGCGAACGGGAGCGTGGTCCGGATCGGCTCCTTCTGGTCGATCGGGAAGGTGACCTTCAGCAAGTCGGTGTTGCGGTTCTCCCGCTTCAGGTAGGGGATGCAGTAATCGCCGTAGGTGGCGGCCTGGGCCAGCAGGACCCAGTGCTTCGCCTCCTTCAGCTCGCAGAGCAGCGCCAGCGAATACGATTCGTGCTCGATCCGGCCCAGCGGGAACTCGTAGCCGTAGGCATTCGGGTGCGACTGGCCCCAGTAGGCCGGGTCGCCCGGAAGCTGGAAGGCGGTGGCTTCGGAGGTGATCTCGATCTTTCCGCTGCCGGGGATGGCGTAGCGGAAGGCGATCCCGTCGTTGCAGGCGCGGACGATCAGGTGCAGGTCCCGCTTGTCCTTGGCGAGCTTGACGGTCAGCTCGTTGGCGCGGTTCTTGTAGGTCGAGACCTTGCCGTGCGGCAGGGTGTAGGTCTCGTCGACCTTGGCGCGGGTGGCGCCCCCGAGCTTCAGGCCGGAGGTGAAGTCCGCCTTGTCGGTGACGATCCCGAGCGGGCAGTCGCCGAGCACTTCGGCGCCGCCGCTGGCCGCCCGCAGTGTGAGCGTGCCGGAGTCGGCGTGGAAGGTGACCTCCGCCTTGATTCGGCCGTCCGGGGAGGCGACCGGGAACGATTTGGCGGGCAGGTCCGGGGTGGCCGCCGCCAGCACACAGGCGGCGGCAAGGATCGGGCGGGGGAGGTGGTCTGGTCGTTTCATGGATCAGTTGGTTGGTGGGAGGTGAGATGGAAATCCCCGCCGAGGCGGGGCCCCGGATCGGTTGACGACTCCGGCGACGACAACGGGGGACGATTTGGAGGCTTCTGCAGGTTCGTGCAAGCGCCAGGCAGGCCTACGTCGAAGGGGTGTTTCATCTTTCCTCCCGATACCGTCCGGTGACGACCACGGTCTGGTTGATCCGCGGGGCGGTGGGAGGCCACGCGAGCGGCCCATCGGAAGCGGTGGCCGCGGAGATGCGGGACTCGAAGTCTTCCGCGGCAGCAGGCAGGGCGGCCTTGTAGACCGCGCGTCCGACGTGTGTTGCCGGGATGTCCCGCCATTCGCCCCGGCCGAGCGGGCGGACATGCACCGTGACCGAACTGACCGGTTGGCGGTCGAGGGCGATGATCTTGAGCTGCAGTGTTTCTCCCTCGACCGCGATGTTGCGCACCGTGGGGAGGACGAGGCGGGGCGGGCCGGTGTAGGCCAGTCCGGGGGCGGCCTCGGGTGGCAACGGCTTGCCGAGCGCCTTGACCAGCGCGGGGTCGCGGCCTTCGACGAGTCTGGTCCGGCGGCGGGTCTGGTGTTCGAGGTTGGCGATGGTGCCCAGTTCGCCGGGGGTGCGGACGATGGCGGTTTGCAGCGTCATCAGCCGGGCCCATGTCTTTGCCAGCTTGATGCGGGCCTCCAGCGCCGCGGACCCGTTTTTTTCCCGCATGGCGCGGTCGAGTTCACCGCGGCGGCATCCCGCCTCGGCCATGGCGGACATCGCCTCGTAGGTGTGCAGCCAGTAGTCGAACCGGTCGCGGTTGCCGGCGCCCTTGATGCGCGGGCGCCGGGCCGCCAGCTCATCCACGAAGGCGGGAGTATGTCACCTGTCCCTGCTCGTCGCACGCACCACTTCGATGGGGACCCCAAAACCATGCATCCGGATTGCCATCAGTTTCCGGGAAATGATGTTCACTTGCCTTCCTTGCCCTTGAGTTCGGGCCACACCGACCGCATGTGCCATGCCTGAAGGCTGGCGAGTTCCGCGTCGCCCCCGGTGCTGAAGAGCGAGACGCCGCGGGCGTCCTCCCTGGTCGGATAGACACGGAGGCCCAGGAACCGCCGCCCGTTGGCGAAGACCTCGATAATGCTGCGGTCGACGAATATGCGCAGCTCCAACGGCTCGCCTTCCGCCAGCTCGAACGGGGCCGTCTCGGGCGGCCTTGGCTTCAGGCCGCCCAGTTTTGATGCCTGCAGGGTGTCGATCGAAAGCGTCTTCTTCTCGCTTGCGAAGCGGATCACCGTGACCTCGCCACCGTTCGGGGATTGGAGCACCTTGAGCCCCACTTCCTTCGCCGTGCCGGGTTTCAGCACGGTCCGAATCTCGATGGCCTTGCCGGCGACCTCCGGCAGCGGCACTTCCTTGCCCGCGGGAATCGGCCGGGACGCGACCTGCTTGTGATCGAATCGCAACTTCTGAAGCTCCTCGACGGGCTCGACTCTGAGCGAGTTGTTCTCTGCCAGCGAGTAGACCAGCGGCAGGGTCATCACGCCGTCCCACCCCTTGTGAACGATGCCCTCCTGCTCCTTCATGTTATAGATCGCAAGGTAGCGGCCCCGGTCGTCGATGGTCGCCGAAGGGGCGTGGATCGAGCCGTGTATCCAGGGACCGTAGTTCGCGCGGAAGTGGTGGTCCGCCGTGAAGCGGACCTTCTCGAGGTCGAAGGTTCCCAGATACCCCTGGCCCGCC
>Ga0180435_10006322_pt1 | contig 11354 bp, 7 predicted proteins | sample SS_ome_3_FD_132467 | JGI IMG/M metagenome (GOLD analysis project Ga0180435, IMG submission 132467) | Hypersaline lake sediment archaeal communities from the Salton Sea, California, USA - SS_3_S_1 metaG | ecosystem: Environmental > Aquatic > Non-marine Saline and Alkaline > Hypersaline > Sediment...
ACGGGCTGGTCCGTGGCGGTATCGATCCACTGGGGTTCCGGAACCGCCGGGGCCTTTTCAGCCCCCTCACCCGCGGCATCCTGATTTTCAGTGTCCGCCGCGGTCGTCTCCGGCATCTGACGTTTAAAGGCAGCGCTGTCGTTCCCCAGGGAAAGGGTCAATTCTTCAATATCATCCACTGTCAGCGTCAGCACGTTCAGGTCCCGCAGGGCATCGGCGTCGAAATCAAATTTGGGCCTGAGATGGCCGACCGCATGGTAGACATTGGGATCACCGGGCAGTTTCACAAATGTGTGCTGGAAAGTGGAGGCGGCTTTGCCCAAATCCAGTTCCCGCACAATTTTATCCCCCCGCCAGCCTTTAAGAACAATCCTGGCCTTTTCATCCAGTTCATAGCGATTGTAGCTGGCGGCCTTGGAGACCAGTGCGGTGACTTTGAGGTCGGCCAGGGCTTCCGCCATGCCGGCAGCCTTGGTTTTATCGGCCAGTTTTTCGTCCGGAGCGATATACCACCGGTCATCTTTTTTGCTGAGGGTCAGTGCCTGACCGTCGCGCATGATCTCAATCCTGTCGATTTTGGCCGCTTTGACCTGGGGCAGGTCCGGCAGCGTATAGTGGGTTCGGTCGGTTTTGCGCAGGGCCAGGTAAACCGCTAGCACGACAATGATACCGATCAGGATCAGGGTCTCTTTCTTTTTCATGGTTCGGTCCTCGGAGTGTTGATCAATTTACTCGCCCGGGTTCTTGCTTCGGGCTTATGCGAAAAAACGCCACATTTTGCGTGCCAACGGATGGCAGGTTGGGTGCTGTATTTCCCTTCCGGCGGATTTTTAAGGCGCCATGCCAGAGGGTTGCCTCCATGGAAACTGTGTTCCGGCTGGGCGGCAATCCCCTTACTTGGCGGTGGCAAAGTGTAACTGGATACGTTTTTTGCGTGCCATGCGGCGCATCCAGACCACCACGCCGAGCAGGGCCACGCCAATGGGCAGTCCCACGATGTTCAGGGCCTTGAGGGCGGTCTTTGTGGCGGATGTGGTTTCCGCCAGGGGATTAAAGCGCTGTACCTTGCTGCGCATCTCGGCGACGGCGTCCCGGTCGTTGAGGGCATCCACCACGTTCATGACCAGCATGTCGTTGGGGCTGCCGCCCTCCGGATCGAGCACATGGTCCCCCAGCATTTCCACCGAGGCCATGACATAGATCCTGGCCGGCACACTCTCTTCACGGAATCCCCCCTGGCTTTCAATCCGGGAGAGGTCCGGCTTGGGCTCTTCCTCCTTGCTAAGATCGCTCTCTGCGATATCGGTGCCATCCTCCCCGGCATTGGGCTTGGCGGGATCCGAAGCTGCCGCCGGATCCTTTTCCGCAGGCTTTTCAGGAATGGGCTTACCTTTGAAATAGCTGGTGAAACTGCCTTCCAGCAAATACGCCAAAGGCTGGCTGCCGCGCTCGGCATCGGCCGGGGGCGGCGCCATGAACATGGGGTTCAGGTTGATGTTGTCCCGCATTTCCCAGGCTTTATCCGAGGCGGCGAAGACTTCCAGGGCCTCCACCTCCTGGGCCTTCAATTGCTCTTCAGCCAGTTCCAGGGGCGAAATACGCAGCGCCACCAGACCCTTGATGTTTTTCATGAAGGATAGCTGGGAATTGATATGCTCGTTCTGGATCAGGGGTGCAAAGTAGATGGGGCGCTCGCCGCCGCCCATTTCCGCGGGGATGCGCTGGCGATGGCAGTTTTCATCCATGATATAGGCCTGCTTGATGCGTACGCCGTAATGCTCCAGCAGTCTTTCCAAACCGCTGTCCACGGGCGCGAAAGCCCCCCCGGGCATGCCGCCCATGCCCATTTGTCCGGGCATTTCCCGGAACATGTCCGGAAAGAGGATCAGGTTGGTGCCCGCATAAGGGCCTGGTCGATCTGGTAGAGATCCCAGTCACTGAACTGTTCCGTGGGACGCACAATGAGCAGGGACGAAAGTCCCTCGGGAACGGCGCCGTCCTTCAGGTTCACATCCTTGACGGAATAGGTCCGGGAAAGCATCTGGCGGAAGTTACCCAGGGAGATCTGGGGCGCCTGGCCCCGGGGCGGCCCGGACGTGAGGGGCACGGTGCCGTGGCCGGCCAGGTAGCCGATCTGGGTGTTGATGTCCACCAGGCTTTCCATGGCCCGGTTGAGCACCTCCTCCATCTCCTCCAGGGGTGCCAGCTGGTACTGGGTGCCGATGATGGGGATCTGCAGCACCGAAAGGATGGGGATGTTTTTCACCTCTCCCTGATATTCCACCAGCAGTCCGATCTGACCGTGGCCTTCCTTGACATCCGCCTGGGCGATATCGGGCCATTTGAGCTGCATCAATTCATCGGCCCCCACGGGCAGCCTGGCGTCGGGATTCATGGTGGGGTCGATGTGGGTAAAGGTGAGTTTGTCGTAACTCTTCTGGTTCAGGCTTTCCACGATCTTGGCCAGTTCCTTGGGATAACGCGGCAACTCCTCCAGGCCCATAAAAGGTGCGACCTTTTTAAGGGACGATGAGAGCACCAGGTTGACCCCGATCTTCTCTTCCAGCCGCAGCAGGGCGCTGATCTTGTTGTTGAGTTTCTGGATGGCGGTGGTCAGTTTATACTCCAGGCCGTTGATGCTGGTGATGGCGGGGACCCGCTCCACCATGTCGCCATGGATCAGGACCATACCCATGTAAGCCCGCTTGAATTTCACTTCATCATCCTCGAAGGCCTGGATCTGCAGGGGATGAATACCGTAATCCTCCGCCAGCTGCTGGTTTTCCCGGGCGCCCAGGGCCCCCTCTGTCTCCGGGCTGACATCGTAGAAACGGTAGTTGAAAAAGTCGTTGGAGGCCAGGGCATACTCCTCTAAGAGATCATGGAGGTAGCGCTCGGTGTAATTGTGGGGCGCCGGCAGGTTCTTGGTAAAAAAGACATTGATGGTCAACGGTTCGGAAAGCGTGGCCACCACCTCCCGGCTGGCGGGAGAAATGGAGTACATCTTATTCGCGGTGAGATCGAAACGGTAAAACAGGGTCAATCCGGCGATGTTGAGCAGCACGATCACCGCCAGGTAGAGTAGAGGCTTGATATATTTTCCGTATTTACGGGGCGCGGGCGCGGCCATGGTCAGCTCCTTATTCATTTGCCGTTAATGCCAGGTGCGTGGCGTAAAGTCCCACAAAAATGACACTCAAAAAGTAGAGGATATCCCGGGTGTCGACGATGCCCTTGGCGATGTTTTCAAAATGGACACCCGTGGCCAGGTAACCCACTACGCCCAATACGGCGGAGGGCATGAAAAAGAGAATTTTATCCAGCAGGGTCAGGATAAAGCAGACCAGGGCGCCGATGATAAAGGCGATGATTTGGTTGCGGGTGGTGGCCGAGGCCCATAGCCCGATGGCGGTAAAGCTGCCCGCCAGCAGCAGGGCGCCCAGGTAGCCGCCGATCACCGTGCCCCAGTCCACATCCCCCAGGGCGCTGATGCAGAGCCCATACACCAGGGTGGGCACCAGGGCGGCGGCCATAAAAAGCACGCCGGCCAGAAATTTGCCCAGGATGATGTCCGTGTAGTCCACCGGCAGGGTCAGCAGCAACTCATAGGAGCCGAGGTTGCGCTCCTCGGCAAAGAGCCGCATGGTGACTGCCGGGATGACAAAGGCAAAGGTGATGGGCAGCAGGTTGAAAAAGCCGCGCAGGTCGGCCTGGTTAAACAGGAAAAATGTGGCGAAAAAGAACCAGCCCGTTACCAGCAGGAAAATGGCGATAACAATATAGGCAATGGGCGAAATGAAATAATCCTTCAGCTCTTTGGCCATAATGGTCTTAATTTGGCGCATGTTGAAAAATCTCCCGAATGGTACTCTGACAAAATGGGGATGGGAACAACGCTCCGGCAGGCATCAGGCGGCCCGGGTCAGTTCCCGGAAGGTGGTTTCCAGGTTGCGGGTTTCGCGGCGAAACTCCACCAGGACCCAATCGGTGGCCTTGACGGCGGCATAGATTCGTTCCCGCACATCCCCTTCAAGCCGGCAGGTGAGCGTTACTTCCAGATCATCACCGTCGGCAGCGGCCCGGGTGTTCACCCGCTCCACTGCGCTGAGATCCCCCAACCGGTCGCTCACCGCGTCGGCCGGCGCCTGCCGCAGCACCAAATGGATGGTCTGGGCGTCTCCCCGGGTCTCCTGAAGATTGCGGGTAAGGTCATCGGCCACGATTTTACCCCGGTCGATGATCACAATCCGGTCGCAAGTCGCTTCGGCTTCACTGAGGATGTGGGTGGACAGGATGACCGTCTTTTCCCTGCCGATACGCCGGATTATATCCCGGATCTCCACGATCTGGTTGGGGTCCAAACCGGAGGTGGGTTCATCCAGCACCAGGATTTCCGGATCGGTCATCATGGCGTGGGCCAGGCCCACCCGCTGGTTATAGCCCTTGGACAGCTCACCCACGGTGCGGTGCATGATCTCACGCAAGCCGCACAGGTCGGCGAGTTCCTCGATGCGGGCCGTCTGCCGGTCGCCGTTGAGCCCGCGGATACGGGCCACATAAACCAGATAATCCAGGACCAGCATGTTGCGGTAAAGGGGGGCTGATTCGGGCAAGTAGCCCATGAGCTGTTTCACCTTGAGGCGGTCATCGCGGATATCCAGGTCCTTGATCCGGATGGTCCCCGCCGAAGGCAAGAAATAACCCGTCAGCATGCGCATGGTGGTTGTCTTGCCGGCACCGTTGGGACCCAGCAAGCCGAGGATCTCCCCGGTATTGACGGTGAGGTCGATGCCGTCCACTGCGCAGAAATCATCGTAGTACTTGGTTAGATTCTCCACTTGGATCATCGCGTACGTTCTCCTGCCTGAATTAGTATTGAATCATGCGGTAATATACTGATTATAGGAATCGTGGGTGGCTTCCATAGCATAGCTCGTCCATCGGGTAAAGCACGGGGTTGGTTGCGGCGCTGCCCGGGTCATGGTTTTTTGCACACCGTTTTCCCGGCCTTCCCACCCCATCCCCGGCGGCAGGGGATGATCAGGGGTGAACCCGGTGCATCTGTATGGCGGAAGGAGTGTTGCGGTACAAGAATTTGTATCCATGTTAATCGAACAAGGGCGACTTTCGGATTTCGTTTTCAGAAATTTTAATCATGCCTGCCAAGGTGTCAAGGGAATCGACCCCTTGACCATCATCAAAGCGGTTATACACTAGATAAGAGGGTGCCCTCGAAGATTGGTTGTCCGTCCCGACAAACCATCATGACCGGCTTGCAATAGCTGATATTGGTTCCAGGTGATCACCACCCGACCGGGAGTTCAAAGTACCCATGAAACTTTGCCCTACATGTGATTTGATGGTGGCCGAAGAGATCCACATCTGCCCGGCTTGCGGGGGGGAGGTGGGAGCCGGCCGCGAATCCATTGACGGATACACCCTGCTGGATGTCCTCCACGAAGGTTACGCCTCCATCCTCTGCCGGGCCGTACCCCATGGCGGCAATCCGGCCACGGAATCGGTCATGATACGCATATTCACCCCCCAATCCGGGGTGAACGCCCAAATTGCCCACCGGCTGAAACGCGAGCTGTCCCAGATCCAGACCCTGCCCGAAGAATATTTTGTTCAGCATCACGACATCTGCAAAACATCGGACGGTGCCTGGTACCGGGTCAGTGAATGGATTGATCGGGAGCGCTGGGGCAGCCTGCTGGCTTCCGGCCGCCTGCAGGATCCCCGCGAGGCTTTCCGGCTGTTTTACCGCATCGCCTCCATTCTGGACGGTCTGCACCGTATCGGCCATTTTATCCCCCACCTGATTCTGGACGATATCATCGTCTACCGGGACAGCGATGACAAGCTGCAGGTAAAAATCGACTATAAACTCTCCCGTTTCCTGGATCCATCCATCAGCCGCCCCGGCCCCATGCTCAAACGGCTGCTGACCTGCCACCCCGATATCATCAACCAGCGCCCCCTCGATTTCCGCACGGATATCTGGTCTCTGGGCAAAATCTTCGTGGAACTGCTCACCGCAGATCTGGGGGTATGCGATTTGAGCGCCAGCGTGGACACGCTGCCCATCAACAGTGATGCCAAGATTTTGCTGAAAATCATGCTGGCTGCGGACCCCGACATGCGACCCGGATCCATGGGGGAAGTGGTCAGCGCCTTGGAGCGTATCGTGGATCAATGGGACCATCCGCCCGCCGCCGGTCCGTTACAGGAACCCGCCCAGGCCAGGGCAATTCGGGGCATAAACCGTAAAATTAGCTTTTTGGGAATTATCCTGGCACTGGTTTTATGCACGGCATTCCTCACGCTCTGGCCTTTTCTCAGCGGAGAGCGCCCGGAAGATGAAGATCCCCTGGAAGTCTATGCCAACCGTTACGCCCCGTCTGTGGCGATGATCCTGGTGGAGTACTGGGTTAAGGCCGACGACACCACGGTCTACCTGAACCGCAGCGAGGGCACAGGTTTTCTGGTCGATCCTGCGGGTTACCTGCTGACCAATCGCCATGTGGCCTGTCCCTGGCTGGAAGATCCCCGGCTCGTGGCCGTCATCACCCGCCTGCGGGAGTTGGGGCATACCGGGAACTTCGGTTACCGCATGTTCCTCTGGTTCGAAGGCGCCCAGGCCTTTCGGCGCCTGCCCAGTTTGCAGAAAAGCCGGGCTGTTGAAGATCACTACTCACTTCAGACAGCTTACAGCCGTGACGGTGCGAACCGGGTGACCATTGCCGGCGTAGCCCGGCCGCCCTCAAAAACCTGGGAACTGGTAAAACACCCGCTTAAAAACGACTATGCGCTTTTAAAAATCGATCCGGTTCCGGACGGCCTGCATCCTCTGCCGCTGGCGGCCGGTCTGGACACCGCCAAAGTGCCCAAACTTTCACCGGTGATCACGTTGGGGTTTCCCCTGGGCAGCCGCACCCAGGGAGCCACAGTTAATGTGAGTGTCACCCGGGGCAGTGTTCGCAGGGCCTTTGAAAACATGCTACAGGTGGACACCTCCATATACCGCGGCAACAGCGGCGGGCCGGTTATCGACCGCAGTGGCAAAGTCATCGGAATCGCCTCCAGCGTGTATATGGACATGGCCTCCAGCCCCATCCCGGTGGCGACCATGCTCTCGGATATCGGCATGGTTCTGCCCATAAGCCGTGCAGCAGATTTCCTGGCGGCCCTGAAACGGGGTGAACGTAAATGGAACGGTGTGCTTGATTTGGAGGTTGCCCGAAAAATCGAAGATCTGCTCAACCTGGCCATTGACGACCGCTGGGCGGAGGCCCGCCGGCAGGTTCTGGAGGAACTCTCCGTCAATGCCCATCCGGAACTGGTGGTGGCGGCCGGCATGATCCACTTCGGCCTTAAGGAGTATGACCAGGCCGCAGGGCGCTTTGAGCAGGCGCTCTCCATGGGGCTCGATCGGGCGCAGGTGCGCTGGATGCTGTACATCATGGACTGGCTGGGGGATAAAGGGCGCCGCAGCCCCCATCGAAAACCGTTGCAGACCCTGGACTGGCGTTCACCCGATGAATTCTACGGCCACCTGCTGCGGGTCCTGGAAGGGGATGTGAATCCCGGTCAAGCCCTGGCCGGCGGGTACACCGCCGAAGAGAGCAGCTGGCTGCACTGGACAGCAGGCCTCCAGCGGATGAAAACCCGTGACTGGCCGGCAGCGGAAAAACTGTTCGAAACCGCCGCCCGCCGGATAGCCGAGCCCCACTGGCTCTTTCCCCTGGCCCTACACCAGCTCAGGCAGGTCCGGGAAAGGTCGACGGGCTCCGCGCATACCGCCGGCCGGACACCGCAGGACCCTGATTCCCGGGAAAAAACGCTGATTGAAAACTGGCGCACCGCCCTCAAGGCATGGGCCCACCGGAAAATGCTGCAGGCCAAACTGCGCCAGGCCGATATTGACCTGGCGGAACGCATCGCTATCCTTGAGCAATTAAGGGAAAACGCGCCTTGGCAGGGTGAATATCTGACAGGCCTGGCATTTCATCATGCCATGGCCGGCGATTGGGAAAAAGCGTTGACCCGCGGGCAGGAATATTTGGATATCCAGGGTCGCGAATCCGCCGGGCGGCTGAGTATGGCGCTTTTGATGCCGGAAATCCTGCACATCCAGGGCCGTACAGCCGAGGCCCGGGTGCGGCTCCAACAGCTGCAGCGAAACGTGCAGGACCCATGGTACCGCGCCCTTGGCAGCACACTGCTGGGGGACGATCCAGACGAGCCCCTGGGCCTCAACGGCCGCCATCCCCTCTTTTTGGTCACCGCCCACAGCGCATTGGGTTTCTGGGCGGAAGGGGATCAGGACAGGCAGGGCGCCCTGGGCCATTACCGGGAAGCCCTGGCATCCTACATGGATGACCGCCTGGAGTATACGTTCGCCCTGGAACGGTTTAGATATCTGCGGGAAAGTGGCGCCGACAAGCCTTAACGAAACTCCCCTCCCCTGGATTAGAGGGGCTGGGGGAGGGGGGAAAATGCTATAGATCATTCATTGGCTAGAGCCGAAAGAGGGTCGGTTTTTCATCGCCGTCGATTTCGATACCCACCGTATCCCCGCTAACAAACCCCAGACGACGAAACTCCCTGACCATGTCCTCGTGCTTGTCCACATGCCAATACACCGACCACAGTGGATTGCGCACGGTATCAATTCCGTAGGCATCGTGGCTGCCCAGATTGATGCGCAATTTGTCCTTGGCGATCATGGTATCGGCTTCGGCCAGGAAAATGTCGATCTGGTACAGGTTGTCATGCAGGGCCTGGGAGAGCCGGGCCTGCAGTTCCGGAGTCTCATCCAGGTAGTGGCTGGCGATCTGGTAGAGATCCTCGGCGTCCTGAATGGAAAGGCCCAGCACGGCATAGCGCTGGTGTTTGAGGGCGAAATCCAGGAACTCTGCCTGGTAAGCTTCGACTGTGGCGATGATATCCCCGATTTGCGGACGGGGTCCCGGGCAGCCCAGCAGCATGTCTTCGCACTGGCCGATGAGCTTAATATAAAATGATTTATTATCAATGACGAACAGCGCCCGTTCGCGGTAATTGCGGCGCCGGCGTATCCGGCGCACACCGTCCAGGCGGATGGAGCGCTCACTCTCCTTTTGCTCCAGGGTTTCAATGTGCGAGATGTCCTTGGCCTGAACGATCCAGATCTCCCCCCGGGGTGAAGCGATATATTCGATTTCACACTGAAATCCCAGGGCATCCTGAATATCCGTGGAGAGCCCGACCAAACGGCGGTCATGGGGAATCTGGGTGATATAGGGCCCCCGCTGGATTTTGCGGGAGCGATCCCGGCAGTACCCGAATTCCCAGGTGCGGTCCAGCGCCTTGGCCATGATGCCGGTTCCTTCAATAAAGGGCATCACAATCACACCCATATCTTCCAGCTCGATCTCCGGAGCCCCGTTGAAATGCTGCTGTCGCTGGATGGAGAGCAGCTTGGTTGTTTTGGCCATGCGGATCATTTTGTTGCGGGCATACTTGATCCCGCCCACATCGGCGTAGGTGCCAAAGGAGTCAAAGGTACCGCTTTTGAATGACCGCTCCTCCAGATGGGCGCTGCGCGCGATGACCTTATAGCCGTCACAATGGGTCTTTAAAAACTGTTCCAGCTCCTGGAACCGCTCCTGCCTGAAATCCTCGGGGGGCAGGTAGATAAACGGCGGCACATTGAAGCCTCTGGCCTTGAGATGTTCCAGCAGGTTGGCTTTTTCGGGGATGGTTGAATTCATGGGATACCGTTTCCGGGCACTTGACAGACATCGCCAAAGGTTGTAAAAAACTGACTGATTAATCAGTCAGTTTTTTATATAACACCCCTTGAACCGCCATGTCAAAAAAAAACAGCATCCGCCGCCATGCCACCACGCTATTTGCCCGCCAGGGGTTCAAGGAAACCTCCACGGCGGAGATTGCCCGCCTGAGCGGCGTGGCCGGGGCGACCCTGTTTTACCATTACCGCAACAAGGAAGCACTGCTGCTCTCCATTCTCGGGGGAATCAAGGAAGCCATTGTCGACAGTTTCCAGCAATACCGGAAAACCCATAGTTTCCGTAACGGTCTTGAGCAGGCCCAGGGCGCGGTGGCCCATTACCTGCGCCTGGCCGGCGACATGGAGAATGAATTTCTGCTCTTGCAGCGCCACTTCCCGTACCAGGTGGCCGAAGCCAATGCGGACTGCCGCCGCCATCTGGCCGATATTTACAATTGCCTGGTGGATATTTTCGAAACCGCCATCCGCAACGGACAACAGGACGGTTCCATCGCTCCGCTGCCGGCCCACAAAACGGCCCTGATCCTGCTTTCCGCCGCCGACGGCATGGTGCGTTTCAACACTTACCAGCTTTACGACGCCGGCACGCTCTATCAGGAACTGCTCAACTGCTGCCAACGCATTTTACAGCCGGATAAAAGCGTGAATCGATAACCATGACACCCATCCAACGCCTCCTGCCATTCAGCCAATGGATCTTTTCCATGAACAGGTCCACGCTCAAAGCCGACGCCCTGGCCGGCCTGACCGTAGCCCTGGTGCTGATCCCCCAGTCCATGGCGTATGCCCAGTTGGCGGGACTGCCGGCCTATTACGGCCTCTACGCGGCCTTCCTGCCGCCCATGGTCGCCGCCCTGTTCGGCTCGAGCCGCCAACTGGCCACCGGTCCCGTGGCGGTGGTCTCGCTGCTGGCGGCGGTGGCCCTGGAACCCCTGGCCCGCATCGGCGGCCCCGGGTACATCGCCTATGCCGTACTGCTGGCCCTGATGGTGGGTATCTTTCAACTCACCCTGGGTCTGTTGCGCCTGGGCGTCCTGGTCAATTTCCTCTCCCATCCGGTAATCAATGGCTTTACCAATGCAGCGGCCATCATCATCTTCACGTCCCAACTCTCCAAACTGTTCGGGGTGCGGGTGGATGCCGAAGCCTATCATTTCGCCACCCTGGCCAAAGTGTTTGCCGCTGCCGCGGACTTTATCCACTGGCCCACCCTGCTCATCGGCTTGGCCGCCTTCGCCATCATGTACGTGCTGCGCCTCATCGCCCCCCACAGCCCCCATGTGCTCATCGCCGTGGTCGCCACCACGCTGATCTCCTGGCTCACCGGTTTCGAACGCAATCTCGAGGTGCCGCTGGCGGCACTCACCGCACCCGTGGCCCAGGATCTGATCCGGGAGTACAATCTCATCGCTAAAGACGAACAGCACTTGTCGGCCCAGCGCACCATCCAGCGCAAAAGAGAGGCACAGTTCCGGACAGACAACGATCCCTTAAGCGCACTTGAAGCCGGCCACAAGGCGGAACTGCTGCAATTGCAGATCAGGCACCTTCAGCCGGA
>Ga0180435_10006323_pt1 | contig 11353 bp, 10 predicted proteins | sample SS_ome_3_FD_132467 | JGI IMG/M metagenome (GOLD analysis project Ga0180435, IMG submission 132467) | Hypersaline lake sediment archaeal communities from the Salton Sea, California, USA - SS_3_S_1 metaG | ecosystem: Environmental > Aquatic > Non-marine Saline and Alkaline > Hypersaline >...
TCGGCGAAGTCGGCACCGCCCCGTCGGGCGGCAGCGAGGACGGACTCGGCGGTCGCGGTCTGGAGCCTGCCGGACGCTAGCACGCGGCCCACGCTCGGGGCGCAAACGCTTGGGGGGGCCGCGCGACCGCGGAGGGCAGTGCCCGGCTCAGGCCTCTTCGAGGAGCTCGAGCAGCTCGTCCAGCAGCGTGCCGACCCGCTTCAGCCGCGCCTCGGGGAGCCGCACCAGCGACCGCCGCTGCAGCAGCCGCCGTGCCGCGTGCAGGCGATCGAGCACCTCGTCGTCGAGGCGACGGTCGACCTTGCGGTCGGCGCGCGCCTCGGTAATGCGTCGCCGGATCTGGCTGAGACTGAGCCGCTCCTGGGCGGCCTCCTCAAGGAGGCGCCGTCGGTCGCCGGGGTCGTCGACCCGGGCCAGGGCCTGGGCCTTGGTGAAGTCGAGTCGGCCCTGCCGCACGGCCTCGAGCAGCTCGTCGGGGAAACCGAGGATGGGGACACGGTTGGCCAGGAACGACGCCGGGGTGAAGCGCCCGAGGCGTTCGAACAGGCCCATCGCGACGTCCTTCTGAGCGGCCGAGAAACGGGCCTGCGGAGCCCGTCCACGGCCCTCCTGGACGCACTCGTTGAGCAACGCCAGAGCCCCGCCGCGGTCGAGCTCGAGGCTCAGCTCGAGCAGTTGGAGGACGGCCTCGGTCTCCTCCACAGCGTTGAGGTCCTCGCGCTGGAGGTTCTCCATGATGGAGATCTCCAGCGCCTCGCGGTCGTCCAGCTCGAGGACGATGGCCGGCACGAGGCTGAGGCCGGCCTCCCGGGCGGCGCGGGCGCGCCGTTCGCCGGCGATCAACTCGTACCCGGCATCCACGCGCCGGACCAGGACGGGCTCCAGCACGCCGTGCTCACGCACGGAGGCCGTCAGGGCAGCGAGCGCCACCGGGTCCATGAACTGCCGCGGCTGGCGCTCGGGGAAGACGATGTCGTCGAGCCGGATGCCGCCCTCCCCGGTGCCGGGCTGTGCCTCGGGCGTCGCCTGGCCCAGGTCGCCGAGGATCGCCTCGAACACCGCGGCCCGGTCGAGGTCGCCGCGCCGCTTGCGGGCGCTCATGCGTCCATCCCCAGCGCCGCCAGGAGCTCCTGTGTCACCTTGCGCACCTCACGATCGGCCTCGCTGCCCGGGGCATACAGCGGGATCGGGAGCCCCTCGACCTGGGCGTCGCTGTAGACCGCGGGGCGGCTGGCCAGCGGCGACGAGATCGGCGCCACGGCCGGCAGTTGGGCGGCGATGATCTCGTGGCTCTCGCGGTCGTGGCGCGTCCGGCGATCGTGCTGCGTCAGGACGAAGAGCGCGATGTCGAGGTCACGGGCCGCCTTCTTGTACTCGCGCACCATCTTGACGACCGTCGGGATCCCGTCGAGGCCCTTGCGGTTGGTAGGCAGCGGGACGACCACGCGATCAGAGGCGACGACCGCGAGGGCCGAGAGCTGGCCGAGGCTGGGCGGCGGGTCGATCAGCACGAAGTCGTAGCCGTGCAGCCTGCGCACGGCGTCGCGGAGCCGCAACACGCCGAGGAAGACGGTGAGGATCTCGCGCTCGATGATCGCGATGTTGAGGTGCGCGGGGATCAGGTCCATCCCGTGAACCTCGATCGGCGGCGGCAGGCGTAGGTCGGGTTCTTCGCCGTTGGCCACGTCCGCGGTCGCGTCACCGGGCTCGCCGAGGATGGCTGGGTAGACGGTGCGGTCCAGGTCGACGTCGTCATCGACGCCGAGCCACTTCGTCAGGTTCGCCTGTGGGTCCATGTCGATGAGCAGCACCCGACGCCCCCCCTCGGCGAGCACGTAGCCGACGTCGCGGACCGTGCTCGTCTTGGCGACACCGCCAGCGTGGTTGAAGAAGGTGAGCACCATCATGGATCCGACCCCCGCGTGGCGCACCCGAACGACCCGGCCTCCACGGTGCGCGCATCATACCCGGCGCCCGCGCGCGGGCGCCCGGCGGCCGTTCGCCGGTCCCGTTCGCTCGCCCCATTCCACTGCAGGACGCGCCCCGCCGAGCGTCCGGCGCCAGCGCCATAACGTTATGGCGCCCCCGCCCCCGGGGCCCGGCACCCGGTTCCGCGATTGTCCCACTTCGCGGCGACCAGGCTGGCCCCCGGGTACCCCGCCTGTCCCACTTCGAGCCTTGCCGGGCGATGCCCGCGGTCGATCGCGATGAGCCGTGCTACACAAGCATTCCGCGCGCACCCGTCTCCGTTCCGGTGGCGCCGACGGGCGGCCGCCGCAGGCATCTAGGGGCCACCCCGGGACCGCACGCCGGGCGCGGCTCCCGGGATCGGATCGGCGCGTGCGCAGCCAAGCGGGAACGAGGGGGGACCGGCGCCGCCGATGTGTCGACGACGCGCACGCACTACTGCGCGCGCCACACGCTTTCTCTTCGCCCACACTGCCATCGGTTCACGGCGCATGGCGCAGGCAAGGGGCGATCCCGCCGGCCCTTGGCGGGAATTCTGGGGGACTCGGGTCCGGTGCCCACGGGTCCCGCAGGATCCCCGCTTCGTCGCGGACCGGTAGCCGCGCGGGACCCGCGGGCACCCACGGCACGCGGACCGCTTCGTCGCCCGGCGATCGTGCCTCGACGCACCGCTGGTGGGGAGTTCGGGGTACCGGGGCTACGAACGGGGAGGGAGTGGGACCTGCCTTCGGAGCCGGGGGCCATCGTTGTCCCGTCGGCGCGGGTGGCGCCGGGGCTGGTCGCCTGGGCCGATCCTGGGCAAGGCAGCAACAGCTGGGCGGCTGGTGCCGCCCAGCCATTGTTGGTTGTCTTTCTCAGTTCTTCCTTTATCATTCTCTTTAGGGGCGCCGCAGCAACGCCGTTCAGGACGGTACGTGAACACGCCTTACGGGAAACGCGCGGGACCGCCGGGGGAACCGTACGGGACCGCCGGGGGAGGCGCGGGGGACCACGGCGGGGAACCTCGGGGACCATGTGGGGAAGGGCGGGGACCCAAACGGGGAATGTGCGGGACTCGGATTCCCCGTTACCCGTGCGATGTGGTGAACATTGACACACCATTCCCCGCACGCGTATGGTTGCATGATCGCCGTGAGGGGGTCCATGCAACGCGAACCAGCGCACACGGACGGGGCGTCACCGCCCGTCTCCGGGGACGATCAGTCGATCGCAGCCGGGGACGCTCGCCCGACGGCGTCGGGTGGCGCCAGGGGCGGGGCCGGGCGCGCGCGCCCGGGGCGTGGGAAGGCCGGCCGTTCGGGGCCCAAGTCCGCGGCGAAGGCGGCGGCGCGCCGCGCCATCGAGCGCCGGCCTGGCGGCCGCGTCGCCGTCACCCAGGCCAACCCGCTCGCGCTGTCGCGCCAGGAGATGGGGCTCCTGACCAAGCGCCTGCTGGTGCTGGCGCTCTCCGACATCACCCGTGACGATCACGACCTCGAGCCTATCCGCATCACCGCCTGGGAGTACGCTCAGATCTTCAACATCCGCGGCAAGAGCATCTACAACCGCATCGAGGACTCGGCGCGCGAGCTCCTCGAGCAGACCGTTCAGGTCAAGGAGCCGAACGGCGACTGGATCATGTTCCAGTGGGTCAGCGAGGCCCGCTACGACAGCGGGCGCGACAGCAAGGACAAGCTCGCCTGCATCGAGCTCAAGATCCACGACAAGCTGCGCCCGTACCTGCTGCAACTGCGGCGCGACTTCAGCATCATCCCGACCGATCAGCTGCTCAGCTTCGAGTCGTTCAACAGCATGCGCCTGTTCGAGGTGCTCTACACCGCGAGCTACGGAGGCGAGAAGCGCCACCTCGAGTTCGATGTCGACGACCTCAAGCTGCGCCTGGGCCTCGACGGGAAGTACGAGCGCTTCAAGGATTTCACCTACGTCCTGGACCGCGCCCGTGACGAGTTCTCGCGCTACACCTCGCTGGCGTTCACCTACGAGGGCCGCAAGGTGGGGCGCAAGTACCAGCACGTCTCGATCCTCATCGAGAAGAACGACGTCTTCCAGCCGCGCGTGCGGTTGCCCGAGAGCATCGCTCGGCGCGTCAAGCGCGAGGGCGATGGCGAAGCGAAGCTGCGGTCCCTGCAGGCGGCCGACGACCTGCGCGAGATCGGCTGGGCGCTGGATCCCGACGCCAGCGTCAAGCAGTACGGCCCGCAGCGCGTCATCGACGTCGTGCGCTACGCCCGCACGCTGCAGCGCAAGGCGGAGCAGGCGGGCCGACCGATCGCCAACCTGGCCGGCTTCGTCCACAGCCTGCTGCAGCAGGGCATCGAGCCGCCTCGGGGCGAGGCGAGCGAGGCCGCCGACGCGCGGCTCACCCGCGAGGCGCTGCGCGGGATCGTGGCGGGGCTCCAGGAGTCCTTCCAGCAGCAGCGCCGAGAGCGCGGACGGGCCGCCTGGGAGGCGATGAGCGAGGACCAGCGGCAGTTGGTGCACACACTCATGCAGGCGACGCTGCACAAGTTCACCCTCGAGCGCATCGAGCGTGACGGCTGGCAGGGGAGCCTCTACGAACTGAGCCGGCTCGACGTTCTCGCCGCCCACGGCTTCGCGACCCTGCCCCCGCAGCTGCAGGACGTCGTCGCGTTCGTCGACCACGGCGACCTGCTCGCCGACTACCTGCCCGACGACCGGCGACGGCTGCTCGAGGAGCTGCGCGAGGCGGCCGGCTGATGCGCCGGTGGCGCCCCAGGGGGACATGACCGTGTGCGGTCGCTACACCCTCTACCACGACGAGCAGGACCTCACCGAGCTCTTCGAGCTCGACGCGTTCGCGTGGGCCCCGCGCTACAACATCGCGCCGACGCAGGTGGTTCCCATCGTCCGCGAGGGGCGTGCGGGCCGCGAGCGGCTCGCTGCCCGTTGGGGGCTGATCCCCGGCTGGGTCAAGGAGCCGGCCGGCTTCAAGGCCCTGCTGTTCAACGCCCGCAGCGAGACCGTGGGCGAGAAGCCGTCCTTCCGGGACGCGGCGCGTGCGGCCCGCTGCGTCGTCCCTGCCAGCGGCTTCTACGAGTGGCGCGCCGAGGATGGCGGCAAGCGGCCGTACTACGTCCACCGCCGCGACGGCGCCCCGATGGCCTTCGCCGGCCTGTACGCCGAGCGTGCTCGCGGCGAGCCGGTACGCAGCGCGACCATCCTCACGACCGAGCCCAACGAACTGATGGCGGCGCTGCACGACCGCATGCCGGTGGTCCTCGATGCGGACGCCTTCGCCCGCTGGCTCGACCCGGGCACCCGCGACGTGGGGGAGCTCGCGGACCTGCTGCGCCCGTGCGCCAGCGAGCTGCTCGAGGCCTACCCGGTCGACCGCGCCGTCGGGAACGCGCGCGTCGACGAGCCGCGGCTGGTCCAGCGGGCCTGAGTCGCCCCCTGGGACGCCGGCGCCCCCGCGCACTGCCCGCGCGGGGGCGCCCTTCGTGGTGGCGGCGTGTGATCCTCCGCACGCTGTACCGTAAATAACGAGGTATGCTGATCGTCGAGGCACATCGCCATCCCCGGAGGCCCCGATGACCCCCCTGCTCCTGCTCGCCGCGTTCCTCGCCATCGTCGTCGCCGGCGGCACCCTGGTCTTCGTGTACGACGCGCTCGAGGCCGCCGTGACCGACCTCCACGACCGGCGCGCGGTCCGCTCCCGGAGGCCGGCCCGGTCGCGGACGGCGGCGGCGCCCGTCGTCGCCTGGCGACACCTACACTGAGGGCATGCCGTCCACCCACCCGGGCGAACCGCCCCGCGCCGACGTCCGCCGTCGGCTGGCGGAGCTGCGCCGCGAGATCGCACGCCACGACCGCCTGTACCACCAGCTCGACGCCCCCGAGATCAGCGACGAGGCCTACGACGCGCTGTGGCACGAGCTGCGCGAGCTCGAGGCGCGGCACCCCGAGCTCGTCGAGCCCGACAGCCCCAGCCAACGCGTCGGCGGCGGGCCGGTCGCCGGCCTCGAGTCCGCGGCGCACGTCGCACCGATGCGCAGCCTCGACTCGTCCGCCAAGGAGGAGGCGTTCCGGCAGTTCGACGTCCGCGTCCGGCGCGCGCTCGGCGAGGACGCCGAGGTCGTCTACTCGGTGGAGCCCAAGATCGACGGCCTCTCCGTCGAGCTCGTCTACGAGGCGGGGCGCTTCGCCCGCGCGGTCACCCGCGGCGACGGCCTCGTCGGCGAGGTCATCAGCCACAACCTGCGCACGATCCGCGCCCTGCCGCTCGAACTCCGCGGCGGCCGCCGCCCCGTGCCGGCACTGCTGTCGGTGCGCGGCGAGGTCTACCTCACGCTGGAGGCCTTCGACGACGTCAACGAGCGGCTGATCCAGGAGGGCAAGGCGCCCTTTGCCAGCCCGCGCAACCTCGCGGCCGGTACCGTGCGCCAGCTCGACCCCGCCCTGGCCGCCGAGCGACCGCTCACGCTCTTCGCCTACGACGTCCTCGAGGCCGGGGCCGGCGAGGACGGCCACGGTGCCCTGGCGCGCCACCAGGAGGTCCTGGAGGCCCTCGCGGACTGGGGCCTGCCCACCAACCCCGAGAACCGCTTCGTCGACAGCGCAGACGCCGTCTGGGCCGCCTTCGCGGCCTTCGCCGAGCGGCGCGAGGCGCTCGCCTACGAGGTCGACGGCTTGGTGGTCAAGCTCGACGACCTCGCCGCCCGCCGGCGCCTCGGCGACACCGCCCACCACCCGCGCTGGGCCTTCGCCATCAAGTTCCCGCCGCGCAAGGAGGTCAGCCAGGTCCTGCGCATCGTCGCCAGCGTGGGCCGCACCGGCGTCGTCACGCCGGTGGCCTTGCTGCGGCCCGTCAACATCGGCGGTGTCACCGTCGGCCGCGCCAACCTCCACAACCGCGAGGACCTGCACCGCAAGGACATCCGCGAGGGCGACACCGTGCGCGTCGAACGCGCCGGCGACGTCATCCCGCAGGTGGTCGAGCGGCTCGAGGGACCGCCCGACGCCGAGCGCGGCGAGCCCTTCCGCATGCCCGAGGCCTGCCCCAGCTGCGGCACCGCGCTCATCGACCGCGGCCCCTACACCGTCTGCCCCAACGCATTCGGCTGCCCGGCGCAGGCGGTCGCGCGCCTCGTCCACCTCGGCTCCCGCATCGCCCTCGACGTCGAGGGGCTGGGGGAGGTCACCGCCCGCCTGCTCGTCGAGGCCGGCCTGGTGCACGAGCTCCCCGACCTCTTCGACCTGACGGCCGTCGACTTCGGGGGGCTCGAGGGCTTCGCCGAGGTCTCCGCGGCCAACCTCGAGGCCGCGGTCCGGCAGGCCGCCCGGACGACCCTGCCCCGGCTGCTGGTCGCGCTCGGGATCCCCGAGGTCGGACCCGCCGTCGCGCGCGCGCTGGCCGCACGCTTCGGCACCATCGAGGCCCTGCGCGCCGCCGACGAGGAGACGTTGGCGGGCGTTCACGGCATCGGCGGCGTGATGGCCGCGGCCATCGCCGGCTTCTTCGCGGACACGCACAACGCCCGCGTCGTCGACCGTCTGCTCGACGGGCGCGTCGAGGTCCAGCCCTTCGAGGTCGTCGCGCCGGCGTCGGACGCCCTGGCGGGGGAGACCCTGGTGTTCACCGGCGCCCTCGAGGGCTTCACCCGTGGCGACGCCGAGGCGCTGGTCGTCCGCCTCGGCGGTCGTGCGGCCGGCAGCGTGTCGAAGCGCACCACCCTGGTCGTGGCGGGTGTCGATGCCGGCTCGAAGCTCGACAAGGCCACGGCACTGGGCGTGCCCGTGATCGACGAGGCGGGCTTCCTGGCGTACCTCGAGGCGCGCGGCGTCGACCCCGCCGAACTGCAACGGGAGGCGCCGTGAACCCAGCAACCAGCCAGCGCCCGGTGCGCCCACAGGGGCGACCGTGAACGGGCGACGCTTCTCCAACGCGGCCGTTGCGGTCCGCCTGACGAGACTCGCCGACCTGCTCGAGATCGAGGGCGCCAACGCCTTCCGCGTGCGCGCGTACCGGGCCGCCGCCGAAACCATCGAGGCGCACCCCGAGGCACTCGCCGACGTGCTTGCCCGCGGCGGCGACCTCACCGCGCTCAAGGGCGTCGGCAAGGACCTGGCCGGCGCGATCGCGGCGCTCTTGGGAGAGGGCGAGATCCCCGCCCTGCGCGAGGTCGCCGAGCGCGTCCCCGTCGGCCTGCTCGATGTGGTGCGGGTGCCCGGGGTGGGACCCAAGCGCGCGGCGGCGCTGTGGCGAGAACTCGGCGTGACGTCGCTGGACGACCTCGACCGCGCCGCCCGCGAGGGCCGCGTGGCCGCGTTGGCCGGCTTCGGCGCGAAGACGCAGGCCAAGGTGCTCGCGGGGGTGGCCCAGGTGCGCCGCCATGGAGGGCGCGTGCGCCTGGGCGATGCGGAGGCGGTGCTCGCGCCGCTGCTGACGGCGGTTCGCGCGGCGCCCGGCGTCGAGCGCGTCGAGGTCGCCGGCAGCCTGCGGCGAGGCCGCGCCACCGTCGGCGACGTCGACCTGCTGGCCGTCGCGGACGAGCCGGCGGCCGCGATGGCCGCCCTGCGCGAGCACCCCGACGTCGCCGAGGTGCTCGGCAGCGGCGACACCAAGACCAGCGTTCGGCTCGACGGCGACCTGCAGGTCGACCTGCGGGTGGTGCCCGCGGCGTCGTTCGGCGCGGCCTGGCAGTACTTCACGGGTTCGAAGGCGCACAACGTCGCGTTGCGCCAACGCGCGGTCGACCGCGGCCTGCGGCTCTCCGAGTACGGCCTCTTCCGCGGTGGCGAGGGGGAGCACCCCGAGCGCGGCGAGCGGCTGGCCGGCGCCGACGAGGACGGCGTGTACCGCGCCCTGGGCCTGGCCTGGGTTCCGCCCGAGCTGCGCGAGGACCGCGGCGAGATCGCGGCCGCCGCGGAGGGCCGCCTCCCGCGGCTGCTCGAGGCGACCGATCTGCGTGGCGACCTGCACATCCACTCGACGTGGTCCGACGGCACGGCCGAGATCCGCGCCATGCGCGCCGCCTGCGCCGAGCGCGGCTACGCCTACATGGCGATCACCGATCACTCCCAGGCGCTGCGCATGACGGGCGGGCTCGATCCCGAGAAGCTCGCCCGTCAGTGGGCCGAGCTCGACGACGTCGTGGCGGAGGACGCCGGGCGTCCCGACGGCGGCGGGCGGCCCGTGCTGCTCCGCGGTCTCGAGGTCGACATCCTCAAGGACGGTCGCCTCGACCTGGGCGACGACTGGCTCGCCCGCCTCGACGTCGTGATCGTCAGCGTCCACAGCCATCTCGACCTCCCCGAGGCGCAGCAGACCGAGCGTGTGGTGCGTGCGCTGCAGCACCCCGAGGTCAACGTTCTCGCGCACCCCACGGGCCGCCTGCTCGGCAGTCGGGAGGGCATGGCGCTCGACCTGGACGCCGTGTTCGAGGCGGCCGCCGCTCATGGGGTCGCGGTCGAGTGCAACGCGAGCCCGTACCGGCTGGATCTCGGCGACGTCGAGCTGATGCGCGCCGTCGCAGCCGGCTGCCGCGTGGTGATCGATACCGACGCGCACGCGGTTGCCGGGCTCGACGACATGCGCTACGGCGTGGCCACCGCGAGACGCGCGTGGTTGGGGCGCGAGCACGTCGTCAACGCATGGACGCTGGAGCGGTTGCGGGCGTTCCTCGCGAAGCGACCCACGGCCGTGGCCGAGTGACCCACCCGTCGCGTATCGTCGGGCCGTGACGAACGCATGAACCGGCTTCGGGCCCGGATCCTCGTCGTCGTCGCGTTGGCGACGTCCTGGGCGGGCGCGTGGTCGCTGGCCGCTACCCCCTACGGCGCCGTCGTCGACGCCCTGCTGCGCCGTTTCCATGCCGAGGAGCGGGCCTGCAGGGTGACGCAGGTGCCGGCCGAGGCGTGCTTCGTGGTCGAGGCCGGGCGCGCGGCGCAACTCGCGGAGGAGCTCGAGGCGTTCCTCGCCGAGCACGCGGGCGCCCTGGTGCGCGGCGACTGGTCCTCGGCGAACGGCACGCACCGCGTTGCCGTCGCCCTGCCCGATGCCGGCTGGGGCGCCCTGGAGCTATGGCTCATCGAGGTACCTGGTCACCGCATCGAGGGCCGCTTCCAACACCTGCCCGAGCGAGGGCGGTGAGGTCCTTGCCGCGCCCGCGCCCGGCGCGTCAGCATGGCGGCATGCCGCGGCGCCCCCCTCCCTTCACGGCGGGCGACCTGCTCGGTGCGCCCGCGTCGGACGCCGTGCAGCCCGATCTCTTCTCCGGGACGCAGGTCGTGCAGCGCACCCTCCCGAGGACCGGCACCCGTGTGCGCCTCCGCCTCGCCCCGCTCGGCGCCGGCAGGGTCCGGGTGCTCGAGGCGGTGCGCTGCCCCGCGGGCGCCGTGCGGTACGAGCCGTGGCCCGAGGAGGAGGGGCGCGAGACCGAACTCGAGCGCCTGCGCCTCGGGATCGGCTACGCGGAGCTGTTCGGCGGTTGAGGCGGTGCCCGCAACGTCGCTCGGGCACCTGGCGCCGCCCCGCCGAGCGGGGTATACCAAGGGCCGATGCCCCGTCGCTGACGCGCTCCGAGCGCGCCACCGGGCAGCGGGCGCCGCGGGCGAGCGGCGTCGCGCGCGTACCCACGACGTGTTCGCCCGCGGTGCGGGCGTTCGAGGAGGTTCGATGAAGCTCTCGACGGCGCCCGCTCGCGCCGCCCCCAGCGCTGCCCCCCGCGGGCGCCCCCGACGGCGCGCGCCGCGGCCGGGGGCCCGAAGCCGATGCTGACGGGCCTGCTGGTCGCCTTCGGGGCCGCCCTGGCGGCACCGTGGTTGACCGTCCGGCTGGGCCGGTCGGCGGGGTGGGCGCTGGCGCTCCTCCCCGCGGGGCTGACGGCGTACTTCCTGAGTCTGGGACCGAGGATCGCCGCGGGCGATCCCGTCGTGCAGCGGGTGTCCTGGGTCCCGCAGCTGGGCGTCGAGCTCGCCTTCCGCGTCGACGGCCTGTCGCTGCTGTTCGGCCTGCTGATCGCCGGGATCGGCACCTTCGTCGCGGTCTACGCGGGCGGCTACCTGGCGGGCGACCGGCAACTCCCGCGCTTCTACCTGCTGCTCTTCGCGTTCATGGCGGCCATGTTGGGCGTCGTCACCAGCGACGACCTCATCGTGCTGTTCGTGTTCTGGGAGCTCACCAGCATCACCTCGTTCTTCCTCATCGGCTACAAGCACGAGTCCGAGGAGAGCCGCGCCAACGCCCTCCAGGGGCTGTTCGTCACCGCCGGAGGCGGACTGGCCATGCTGGCGGGCTTCGTGCTGCTCGGCTCGATGGCCGGCACCTACCGCATCAGCGAGTTGCTGGCGGCGCCCGGGGTGCTCGTCGAGCACCCGGCGTACCCGGTGGCGTTGGCGCTGGTCGCCTTGGGCGCCTTCACCA